>Ga0207641_10002984_pt1 | contig 15311 bp, 11 predicted proteins | sample KBSSwiS62_FD_184306 | JGI IMG/M metagenome (GOLD analysis project Ga0207641, IMG submission 184306) | Switchgrass rhizosphere microbial communities from Kellogg Biological Station, Michigan, USA - KBS Switchgrass S6-2 (SPAdes) (version 2) | ecosystem: Host-associated > Plants > Roots >... | reverse complement strand
AGGTCTCACCGTTGCCAATGGCGTCACGGATATCTCGTTTGATCTGGCGCCGGGTGAGATCCTAGGGCTGGGCGGGCTTGTGGGTTCCGGACGTACGACCGTGCTCCAGGCGCTTGCCGGAGCCGTGAGAGCAAATTCGGGCGAGATGTGGATCGACGGCGAGAGTGTGCGGTGGCCGCGAACCCCGCGTCAGGCCCGCTCACTGGGCTTCGCCCTACTGCCTGAGGACCGCAAGACGCAGGGGCTCAACCTCGTGCGCAGCGGTGCGGACAACATCTTGATTAGCGACCTCAAAGCGGTTTCCCAACGCGGCTTCCTCAATGAACGACGCATGACTACGGCCAGTGAGCGGGCCGCGACGGGGTTCGGCATAAAGGCTGCGACACTCAAGAAGCCGGCCGGCACCTTGTCCGGCGGCAATCAGCAGAAACTGCTCCTCGCCCGATGGGGACACTCCGTGCCGAGGATCCTGCTGGCGGACGAGCCGACCAGGGGAATCGACGTTGGCGCGAAGCAAGAAATCCTTGAGCACTTGAACCGTCTGGCCGGCCAAGGATTATCAATAATTGTCGTATCGTCCGAACTGGAGGAAGTCGTCGAGATCAGTCACAGGGTATTGGTCCTGGTCGAGGGGCGTGCCGTCGGCCTGCTGGATAACGCCGATGGCTCGTTGAACGAACACGAGGTGCTCCAGACCATCTTCGATTCCGAATCCGGAGGATATTCCAGTGAGCACCACCCATCCCTCTGACGCCTCGCCCGCCGCTCCCGAATCGATGGAGAGCGCTGCACCCGCGGCCACAGGAGCATTCCGCATTCCCGGAGTACGCCTGATCTTCAGATACGGAATCGTCTGGGCAGCGATACTCGCGGTCGTCGTGGCTAGCTTCATCTCGGACAGTTTCCTCACCAAGACCAACTTGCAAGACGCGCTGACACAAAACGCCGCTCTGGCGCTCGTTGCCCTCGGCCTCACTTTTGTGATGATCGGCGGCGCCTTCGACCTGTCCTCGGGGCCACTGGTCGGTGCCTGCACCGTGGTCGCCGCGACTCTGGCAAACCACACGTCGACCGTCGTGACCGTTCTAGTCACCATCGGCATCGGGGCAGCCGCGGGCGCTCTGAACGGGTTCCTGATCACCGTATGCCGCATTAACGCCTTCGTTGCCACGCTGGCCACCGGGTCCATGTTCACGGGCGCCGCGTTGCAATACACGGGAGCGAAAACCGTTTATATCGATAACTCGTCGCTCAACGGTTTGGCCCTCAACACCTTCCTCGGCGTCCGCATCACCGTGCTCATCGTGATCGTCCTCTACATCATCGGGGCCATCATCCTGGCCAAGTCGGTGTTCGGGCGCACCCTCTACGCAGTGGGCGGCAATGAGGTATCGGCCCGGCTGGCCGGACTCCGAGTGCATCTGATCAGATTCCTGACCTTCCTCATCGTTGGCGGCGCTTGCGGCGCCGGCGGGGTGATATTCGCTGCCCGCTTCACGAGTGGCAACTCCGCTACCGGCTCATCGATCACGTTGGACGCGATCACGGTCGTCATCATCGGCGGCACGTCCCTATTCGGTGGTTCGGGCGCGGTCTGGCGAACTGCAGTGGGCGTAGTCCTGCTGGCGACGATCACCAATGTTTTCGACCTTCTCGCTATCAACAGTGCCTGGCAGTTCATCACCAAGGGCGCTCTGCTGATCGCCGCGGTGGGACTCGATTACGTCACGACTCACCGACAAAAATCATGACGCCCATAACAAATCTTGATCGCTTCTAACGTCGGCGAGCCCCCGCATTTCGATCTCGCCGTTGAGGGTCACATTGCAGCGGGTCGGACGCGAGTATCGCCAGGTCGATCGATCTGGGAGTGGCCGGACCCCCGTGTGTTGATCCAGGTTGAGTGAGAGTCCTTTGCCCACAATGTGGGCGGGGAGGAAGGATCGAGAGCGGGAGAACGCCACTCTCAAGCGGCTCCTGGCCGAAGCGGAGCTGGAGAAGGCCGCATTGAAGGAGATCGCCCGGGAAACTTTTGCGTGCCGCACGACGACGACAGCACCGTCTACCTGGTCGCGATCACCAGAACTATCGAGAATTCATTGCGTGCAGCTCAGACCTGCGGTCAGTGCTGGGCGACCCCGCCATCGACCACCTGCACCGTTGCAGTTATGAAGCTGGACTCGTCGGAGCAGAGAAACGCAGCGGCGTAGCCAACCTCTTCAGGCTGTCCGATGCGACGCATGTGCCCCAGCGTGGCGAGATCTGTGGGCGTCTCCGCACCGGCGCCATGTTTAGCGTTCGCCAGCTTCAACATGGGCGTGTCGATCGAACCGGGGCAGACCACGTTGCATCGGATTCCCTCTTTGGCGTACTGGCCGGAGATGGTCTTCGACAGTGCATTGATGGCACCTTTCGAGGCTCCGTAGGCGATGGAGCTCGGCGTGCGCAGCGCGGCGTTCGAAGAGATAAGGACGATCGAGCCACGACCCGCGGCCCTGAGCCACGGAATGGCTCCGCGGACGATGAAGTAGTCGCCGAAGAGGTTGATCCGCAAGACGCGTTCGAATATCTCAGTGCGGTGATCCTCGAGCCGACCGTCCTCAAGATCTACGATGCCCTGGGCACACACAACGCCGTCGAGGCGACCGAGTGGCGCGACTGCATCCTCGTACAGCTTGGCGACCGCCGCCTCGTCGGAGACGTCGGTTGGCTGCGCCGCAACGACGCTCTCACCAAGCCCGTCGGCCAAAGACTGCAGACCGAGCGCATTGATGTCGGTCACGACTAGCCGAGCGCCCTGGGCCGCGAAGATCTCGGCGGTGGCCCGCCCGATGCCAGAGGCGGCGCCCGTGATCAGAAACGTCTTGTCACTCAATCGAGCGGCCGCATCGATTGTCTTGGAGTTCATCGTTGCCTCGCAAGGTCGTTGTCGGGTGGTTGGCTTCGATTCAGAGCGATGTCGCAGGCATACTTGATATTACGTTCAAGCCTTCCAGGGCGAGGCCATATCCGAGGCCTTCGTCGAGTAGGCGTTTCCACTTGATCGTCAACACCGTCCTTGTGTGTCGCCGGAGCACGGCCGGTTTAGCGGCAAGCATCCTCGCAAGCTCGAGGGCGCGCGGCATGAGCTGATCAGGCGGGCAAACTTCATTGATAACACCGAGCGATTTCGCTTCCTCGGCTGTGAGCACCTGTCCGGTTAGTAAAAAGTATCTACCCCGGTTGCTGCCCAATAGTTCCGGCCAGACAATATGTACGCCATCCCCAGGGACTCCACCGGACGGGAAATGAGGTGCGTCAGAAAATGTCGCAGTTGTCGACGCGATGGTGATATCGGACAGCAGGGGAACCTCGGCATGAATCGAAACAGGCCCATTTATCGCGGCGATTACTGGAACTTCGATATCGAGCAGATTTCGCAAAAAACGCTTACCTTCGTGGTGGATCTTCTCCCACAGTTCTGGCGTGTTCACGGGAGTATCCCAGGCCATCGCGTCGATGAACGAGTCGCCCGTCCCCGTAATTATGACGACAGCGTTGTCGGCGTCTCTGCCGACGTCGTAGAAAGCTCCCACCCAATCACGGTGATTTTGCGAAGAATAGGTGACAGGGCCATCGTTGGTATGCAGAGTTAAGATTAATATCCCGTCATCATCGCGCGTGAAATTGATCGTCGGATATGAATCGAAATATTGAGGCCGCTCGCTTGACATACGGCGAGGCTAGCATTGCCTACGAGATGTTGTCGAGCACGCGTATTGATATTCGACGAAAAGGCATGCCTTCAATCGATGCATGCCTTCAATCGATCAACCCTTCGGCCGAGAGATCGATACGCCGTCGAGCGAGATACTCGTCAACACGAGTCGCGGCGGCGGCCAGTCTATTGAACGGTCAGCGTATGGCGATTGGCGTGATCGGCGAGCCCACTGCGCCGGGGACCATGAGCGGCGGCGCGGCCAGCAAGAAGTCGTACGTCCCCTCGCGTGCACAGTCTTCACCGAGTGCTTCTAGGTCCCAGATTTCGCCAAGAGACATTCCCATGTCGCGGATGGTGAGCATGTGGAAAAGCAGAAAGTGGTTCTCTACCTCGGGAGTCATGACCTCGACCGCGACGTTGTCCGCCGCGATCGCCGCGATGCGCTTCTCATGCAGCCAGCCAGCGACCTTCCAGCTCACGCCGGGGGACTCGAACATCCATGCCTCACCCTCGGGCTGCTCGAGAAAGCGGGTCCACCAGCCGGTCCGGAGAAGAAGGATGTCGCCCTCCCCAAGCTCCACATCCTGCGCCGCGACGACGTCGTCGAGCAGGGCGCTCGTGATCACATATCCGGCCTCGAGTCGGTGCACTCCTAAATGCCGCGCGACGTCCAATAGGACGCCTCGGCCTACGATTCCGCCCGCGCTCGCAATAACGTCAATGCCATCCTTGGCCGCGCCAGCGCTGGTCACCGAGGAGGCAGGGTAGCCGTTGTAGAGTTGGCCGTCGTAGTACACATGTGCAAGTCCGTCCCACTGGGTCCCGGCCTGTAGCGCCATCATGATGTAGTCGTCGTTCCAGCGCATGGGGCCGTTGTCCCACAGGCTGATGACGCCTTCCTCCTGCACGCCACCTCCTTTCCAGTTCCGTACCGTGTTGTTGATCTCGATGTCACCGCCGTCGAGGGCCATCAGGTGGATGGGGTTGCGGCGGTACCCGTTCCCGCTCTGCGGCCCATATGCGCTCAGCGGGATCGTAAGAGGGATGCGAATACCCCGCTGGACGGCCTGGGCCGCTGCGGCGACTCTCTCGGAGGTGATGTAATTCAAGGTTCCTAATTCATCGTTCTCCCCCCATCGTCCCCAGTTGCGCACCTGTTCGGCCATGTCGCGCCAGTCGTCTGCCATCTACGGTCTCCCTCATATTGATCCGGCAAGATCAGGCTATGGCTGCCCACCTGCCGGATGCGTCGAGCGGGTTAAGAAGGACGATATCCACCGACTATTCGCCACGCAATCAGCCCGTTGCCGCCGGATCGTCGTGACCGGGCGCTTCTTACGGGGGCCAACCTTAGCGGTCTCGCTAGATCAGCAACACGGTTTCCTGGAAGGCCGGCTGCTCAGGTGCGGGCTTCGGGGTGGATGTTAATCAGCTGGGGTACTGGGTGATTAGTTCGAACATTTGGACGATAGGTTCGGGTTCTTCCATGCGGATTGCCGGACTCATTCGAAGTTCGCCACGGCCGGCCACACCCAGGAGGTTTGCGTACACGGCCTGTAGGTCGTCGGCTTCGACTTCGTAGAGTGCGATGTAGGTCCAAGTGATGCCGCCCGAAGAGTCGACGCCCTCCGGGCTGTCGACTGGTCGGTAGCGGCGAGCGGCGGTGAATCCGTGAAGCTGCAGCACTTCCTCGAGATGGATATTGTCGTACCAGTCGTTGTATTCCGCTTCCGACGCGCTGTCTGTGGGTCGGGTCATCACGAATAGGACGCCTTTTTGCATGCGAGTTCCTTTCGTCTGGCGGTTGGTCGCCGGGCGGCGCCCCCGCTGGGTCAGGTGAGCGGATATCCTCGGCGGCCGGGTGGTCGTCGCGGATCTGGCTGGTTGATCTCAAACGTTCTCGTCCTATCGAGCCTCACGCGGGCGCGTCGGACAGTGGGTGAGCATGCCATTTACGGCGATGGCGTGAGGATGACGGCGTCGCTGTTGCCGGTGTCCTTCCACTCCTGCAGCTGCTCATAGTAGATATTGCCCGGGTGGTAAAGGCCTCCGACGTAGGGGTTGCGTTGGTCGTCGATCTTGCCTTCGTTGTTGTAGTAGCCGGGTGTGCAGTTGGCTAGGTAGGCGCTCTTGGCGTTCATCTGGTCGACCATTTTGCGGCACCATTCCTGCTCGGCCTCTACAGTCGCCTCGATTCGGTCGATCCCGCGCTCATTGAGGCTTTTAATTGTCTCGCCCAGGAATTCTGCCTGCTCGACGACGAATCGGACGAAGTTCGCCGCGGCGCCGACCTGGGTCAGGCCCAGGAAGAACAGGTTGGGGAACCCGTTGGACAGCAGGCCGAAGTAGGTCTGCATACCGTGTTTGAACTTCTCAGATAGCAGTTGCCCGTGTCGGCCGACGACGTCGTATCCCGCCTTGTCTGTCCAGCTCGTGCCCTGGTCGAATCCGGTGGCGTAGACAATGCAGTCGACTTCGAGCTCTTCGTCTTCGAGCACGATCCCGCGCGCGCTGATACGCACGATCGGCGTCGTCGCGGCGTCCACCAGCCGCACGTTCGGCCGGTTGAAGGTGGGCAGGAAGTCGTCGCTGAAGGCGAGGCGCTTGCAGCCGACCCGGTAGTAGGCCTTAAGGCGCTCGGCGGTCGCAGGGTCTTCGACGGTCTCCTCGACCCGCTGGCGGAGAAACTCGTTCCACTCGTAGTCGGTCCGCTCCAGCGTGTCCATGACGTCGTCGATCGAAGGGTCGGGCCCCAGTTCCGCTAACGCTCGCATTTGATGGTGCGCGAAGTCGGTCCAACCGTCGTCGACCGGGCATTCGGTGACCGACCGGTCCATGTAAAAGTCGTCGAAGGCTTTAATGCGATCCCGTTGCCAGCCCTTCGGCAGCGAGGCGTACCAGCTGGGATCGGTGGGGCCGTTGTCGCGGTAGGACACCTGAGACGGAGTGCGCTGGAAGACGACGAGGCTCTTCGCCGCCTCGGCCACCTTCGGGATCACCTGCAGGGCGCTGGCTCCGGTTCCGATGATCGCCACCCGCTTGTCGTGCAGTTTGTGCAGGTCGCCGTGAGTAGTACCGCCCGTATAGGCGTAGTCCCACCGGCTGGTGTGGAAGCTGTGTCCCTCGAACACCTCCACGCCAGGGATCCCCGGCAGGTGAGGACGGGTAAACAGTCCACTCTGCGAGGCCACGAATCGGGCCTTGAACAGGTCTCCCCGGCTGGTGCTGATCAGCCAACGAGACGTCGCCTCATCCCACGTCATGCCGGTGACGCGGGTTTCGAAGTAGGCCCGTTCGTAAAAGGAGAAGTCGCGTCCGATCTCGCGGCAGTACTCGAAGATCTCCTCGCCGCTGCTGTATCGCTCCTTCGGCATGTAGCCGGTGCGTTCCAGGAGCGGGAAGAAGATGTAGGACTCGACGTCGCACCGAACACCGGGATAGCGATTCCAGTACCAGGTACCACCAAAATCGCCAGCCATGTCGATGAACGCAACATCGGTGATGCCGCGGTCGAACAATTCGACGCCGACGGTGAGCCCCATCAGGCCGGCACCGATGATCAGAACCTCAACTTCCATTTCGGTCTCGGCCTGCTTGCGGGTCCCGGTGGCGTACGGGTCTTTGTCGAAGTGCGCCAACCGTCCCTCGAACGGGATCTCCTGATATTGAGCCGGTCCAACCCTGTTCAGCCGACGGTCGCGTTCGGCTGCGTACTTGGCGCGCAATGCATCGACATCAACAGTCCGCTTAGGACGACGCGGACGATGACTGTGAACAGGAGCCGTAGCTGAGGGCATGTTGGGGCAGCCTTTCCGAAGCGCGGCAAATCGTGGTGCCACCAATCTATGGCGGCGGTCACACAAAACGCAACGTCACGTTACCTCGCGCTCCGGCCGCGATCAACCCTCATGTCGTGGGGGGCCGTACGAAAGCAAAACCGCAACATTATCTGGCGTGGGATTATCAACTGCTCCGGATTCGTAGGCCGTGACGCGCGAAGGCCACGGTCCTGGACCGGGGTCGCCGCGGCTCGCGCAGTCGGCGGCTCGGCCCCACGGCTCGGAGCGCGCGGACGCTAGTGATCCGTGCTCTATCGAGCGATAGGCACCTAACGGGTCGCGACGCACACTCGTCACGAACGCATAACTCAACGTTGTGTTCGCATTTCCATGGCGTTACGCTCCGACCTCAAATGCTGGAATCGGCTCAATCGTGAGGAAGAGCATGAACATAAATCGAATGCGCTGCTTAGTCGGGGCAGGGATGATCGGTGTCCTCGCTGTCGCGGGCTGTAGTTCCGGTTCCAAAGGTGGCGGCGGCGCTAGCACGACAACGGCCAGTGGCGGCGGCTCTAGCTCGGCGACGGCCAGTGGCGGCGGCTCTGACACGGTCGCCATTGATGTGGGTACCGGCACCCCGGTGAAGATCCCAACCAAGCACCTGAGGATCGCCTTCGTCGCCGCTGGATTTAACGACCCTCTTAGTGTCGTGCAGAAGCAGGGGATCGAGGAAGTGGCAAAGAAGTACGGAGCCACGGTGACGACCTTCGACGCCCAGCTCAATCCGGATCGGCAGTTCAACCTGTACCAGAATGTGGTCTCGAGCGGCCAGTATGACGTGCTCATTACGCTCCCGATGGTCGGTCAGCAGGTATGCACCATCCTGACGAAAACCGCACCCGAAAAAAACATTCTGGTTGTTGACATGACGCTCCCGCTGTGCGGCAGGGATACCAACCCGGGCACTGACGATAGCCAGTGGGCACCGGGAACCTTGGGCCTCGTGGGGTACTTCGGAAACCCGGGGTTCTACCCGGGTCTCGCAAAGTCCTGCGCAGACGCCACTGGCGGCGGCGGTCTTATTCTTCTCAACGCGCCAAAAGGTATTCCCAGCAGCGGAACGATGCTTGCCGGTTTCAAGAGCGAATCAAGGTTCAAAGTGCTTGAGAACTACGAAACCAACTTCTCTCCAGAAGACGGCGCGGCCAAGACGGCGGCGGCCCTCAAGACACATCCGGACCTCAAGGTCATCGGGACGACCAATGCGGGGCTTGCATTTGGAGCGATTGGCGCGCTGCAGTCTGCGGGCCGCACGCCCGGTAAAGACGTCTTCGTCTGCAACGGGTTGGGAGGAAGCGCGCAGATGCTCGATCTCGTGAAGCAAGGCAAGCTGACAGTCGACACCTACGGCAACGGTCGCTGGGTTGCGACCGCCGCGATGCAATCAGCGTTCAACGCGATCAATGGCAAGCCGGACCCGCGGGTGACCGTGCCTGGCACCGACGGCACCATCGTGAAGTCGAGCCAGGAGGTCTGGCCGAAGACCTACACCAAAGATCAAGCTGCGAGCCTGACGCCCACGGGAATGTAACCCGGATGCCCAACGGATCGTCTCATCGGGATTAACATCCGAACCAAAGGCAAAATGGCAGCCCCCGCCGGCACGCATGGCGGGGGCTGCCATTGTCCAATGAGACGCACGAACAGCTCATTTGGCGGCGTGCGTCTGGACCCAGCGACCGGCACTCCTGCTGACCGACTTCCGGTGGCGCGGCCGGTCACCAGGGCCAGCTCCCCGACCTCGTCTCGGTTCGAGATCTCTGAGCAACATCAGCTTTCGGAGCCTGGATCGTGTCCGGTCATGGCTGCGATGGATCGTCCCTGATCGATGAGATTTCAACGAGGGAGGAACTGTCCTTGACCGGCGTGCGGCCCAACCAGACGGTCGAATGGCACACGCAGAGGCTGCTCGCCAGCATCGGCGTGCCGTCGACCGGCGCCAAACTCACGTTCCTCGGCAGCGAGGTGAACGTGGGCAGTGTCCACCGCAACGAATGCGCGGTGTCCGCAGCAATCGGCGCGCAGGCGGTGGCGGCGGCGCATCTCTGGCACCTGCGGACCGGCGGCGCGCAGGACGTCGTCATCGATCGCCGCAAGGCGGTTGCCTCCCTGCTCAGCGGGCAGAACCAGTGGATCGATGGTCACGATATGAGCGTCTCCAGGGCGGCCGAGGCTCCGGTGTCTGCACTCTTTCAGACCCGCGATGAGCGCTGGATTTACCTGGTCGGGCTATACCCGGCGCTACGCGACGGCTTGCTCAAGTTGCTGGATTGCCCGAACGACCGCGTCGAGATCGCGGCAGCCGTCCGCAAATGGAACAGCTTTGAGTTGGAGGAATTGATCGGCGCACTGAACCTCGTCGGTGCCGTTGTTCGTACTCGAGACGAGTGGCGGGCCCACGAGCAGGGGGTCGAGCTGTCGCAGAGTCCACTCATTGAGATTCGTCAAGTGGGAGATGGACCGCGTATACCTCTCCAGCCAGCCGATCGACCCCTCTCGGGAATTCGCGTCATCGACTTCACGCATGTGCTCGCAGGGCCAACGCTCACCAGAACGCTGGCCGAGCATGGCGCCGATGTCCTGCGCCTCAGCTCACCGCGATTCCCAGATCCCGACGAGTTGCTGCTCGACACCGCGTGGGGCAAGCGAGGCGCATATTTAGACTTGGACCTGGCGGGTAACGCCGAGAAGCTGCAAACGCTTCTTGCCGAAGCGGACGTCTTCGTTCAATCCTGGAGCCCTCGCAGTATGAAGCGTCGTGGCCTAACAGCCGACGAGCTCTGCGCCCAACACCCGGGACTGATCTACGTGCACGTGAATGCCTTCGGGTTCACAGGGCCCTGGGCGGAGCGCAAGGGTTTCGAGCAACTTGCACAGTCGGTGACCGGGATGGCGGCGGACGAGGGCGGCGGCGGCGCGCCTCGTTTGAGCGCGACCACTCCGCTGGCCGATGTGTTGGCCGCGTATCTTGGCGCGGCCGGGACTATGGCCGCCCTCAAACGGCGTAGCGAGGCGGGAGGAAGCTGGGAAGTTCGGGTGTCTTTGACTGGAGCGATCATGTGGCTGCAGGACCTCGGTCACAGTGGGCACAGCGGAGGAACCCCGCCGACCCCGGAGCCAGTCGAGCGTCCGACGCCGTTCGGTCGATTGCGCCACGCCGGTCCGGTTGCCCACTTCTCGAAGACTCCAGCCGATTGGACACTCCCTCCGTGTCCTCCTGGCGCGTATCCGGCGCAATGGTGATCGGAGATTCCGCCCTGTCCCGGCGAAGCTTTAGCTGCACGTCTTGCGGACTCCGAATATCGTGGTAGCAACGAATAGAGCTGCGTTTACCAACACCGCCTCGCCAAGAACTTCAAGGCCGGGTTAGCCCGTTGGCGAAGGCGGCCATGCCCGGTAACGTGACGGCGGATTACCAAATCTGGAGGTACGCATGAGTGCGACGGTGAGTGACCGTTTGGCGGTGGCGGGGGTCTCGATCGATGAGGTTGCGGCTGACTGGGTCAGTCGGTTCGCGGCCGCGGTCGAGGGTTTGAAGTTCGAGATGCTCGATGAGCTGTTGATTGAGCAAGCCACGTGGCGTGATTTCGTCTGCTTTACCTGGGACCTTACGCATTACATCGGGCGAGGGGAGGTGCGCAAGGCGCTTGCGCGCCTTGCTCCTGCTGTGGGTGCCAGGCAGTTCATGGTGTCTTGCGAGCAGGGCCCGGTGGAGCTCGATGGCAACTATTTCGTATTTTTCGATTTCGTCACCAAGGACCGGGTGAATCGTGGTTTGGCAACGCTGACCTCGGTTGATGGCCGGTGGTTGGCGGCGTCGGTGTTTACCCAGATCGAGGGTCTTTCTGACGTTGCCTGGCGGGTCGGTGAGCGTCGCCCGGAGGGCAAGAAGCATGCAGTGGTGAAGAATCGTCCGAGGTGGGCCGAGGCGCGGGCCGAGGAAGCGGAGTTCCGGGACGCAGAGCCGAGCGTGGTGATCCTCGGTGCTGGTCACAATGGCCTTGCGCTGGCGGCTCGTCTGCGGTCTCTGGACGTGAGCACTCTGGTGTTCGATAGGAACGAGCGGGTGGGTGACACGTGGCGGGGGCGTTATGAAGCTCTCGCCCTGCACAGCAACATCAACGTCGACGATATGCCTTATTACCCGTTTCCGCCGACGTGGACCGCTCATACGCCGAAGGACAAGTTCGCTGATCACCTTGAGAGCTACGCGCGTGCGATGGACCTCAACGTGTGGACGGGGACGATGCTGGAAAGCGCGTCATACGACGAGTCCACCGAGCGGTGGACCTTGGTGCTGGGTAAGACGGACGGAAGCCATCGGACAGTGCGCCCGCGCCAGTTCGTCATAGCGGCCGGTCTGAATGGGGCGCCGAAGTTCCCGGCAGTCGAGGACTTGAACGTGTTCGAAGGCGAGACGATGCATTCCGACCAGTACAAGGAGGGATCGAGGTTCGCCGGCAAGAACGTGCTGGTCGTGGGGGCGGGCGTTTCGGCGCACGAACTCGCTCAAGATCTTTACGAGTACGGTGCTTTGGTGACGCTGTTACAGCGTGGCGAGACGGTCGTGTGCAGCATGAAGAACTACAACTCCGTGAACTTCGGAATCTACGATGTCGGGCTGCCTGCGGACTCGGCTGACCTCATCGCGCAGTCCATGCCTTTCCCTGCGCTCACCGAAGTCTTCCAGGATGGGATGCGGCGTTGTGCGGAGTTCGACCGGGACCTGCTCGATCGTCTTGAGGCGCGGGGCTTTAAGACGTCGATGGGTCCCAACGGGACCGGCCCGATAGGCAGCCACCTGCAGGGCAAGGACTCCTACCAGCTCGACTGCGGCGCGTCCGAGCTGCTCGCGAACGGGTCGGTCAAGGTCAAGCACGGCGTGGAGATCGCGAAGGCGACCAAGAACGGCGTGGTGTTCACCGACGGATCAGAGCTCGCGGTGGACGCCATCGTGTTCGCGACCGGCTACCACTCCATGCTCGAGACCATCCGGCCCGTGCTCGGCGACGCCCTCAGCAAGATCGACCGGGTCTACATCCTCGACGAGAAAGGCGAGCAGGCCAACGTCTACCGCCCCACCCCCCAGCCGGGACTCTGGTTCGCCACCGGCTTCGTCGGCACGGCACGCTTCAACTCCAAGCGACTCGCCGCACTGATCGCGGCAGTCGAGAACGCAATCATCCCCAACGACGTACTCGCCCACGCCGACCCCGCCGCCCCGCAATGACCTGAGGTCTCCTGGCCGTCCAGAAGGCGATCAACAGCAGACACCGGAATCCCTCTGGTGGGGGACACGGGCTTAAGTTCGCGACGAGGTTCTACGCTCACTGCACCAGGCAGGTGTTGCAACGAGCGGTTGAGCAACGAGCGGTTGAACAACGAGCGGTTGAACACAGTACCTACACGGCGACAGAGTTCACCTCCGTCGGCGGACGGCTCCGGATCCCTCAGTCGATGGGCCGTTGGGTCGTGCTTAGTCAATGCGGCCGAGTCGTTCTTCACTCTCGAACACGAGGTGCTGTCCCGTCCCACGTTCGCGACCCAAGCCGAGGCCCGCCACGCCCGCCTGGTGCCACGAGTCTTACACCCGTCACCGGGACAGTAGGCGCAGCCCGCTCTCGTCCAGTTCGAGAACCCGCCGCTGACCAAACAGCGGAGGCATCACCGAAGTCTTCACGATCCTGCAGGGAATCCCAACGATGACATCGACTTTCGTATCGGCGCCTGGTCTGCCGCACGGAGAGCTCGTTAGAAGGCAGAATCTAGCGACGAGGTGATCACCCAAAGAGGTCCGGGGGACGGGCACTCGGCAAGATGGCGTCCTAGTTCCGTTCCACCTGCGGCGTTTTGCCTGCCCTGACCCGAAGACCGCGCCGGGGCGCAAACGGTCTGACAGCCTATGTGGCGGGGTTGCCTTGGGTGACGAGTCGGATGAGGTCGCGGCGTAACACCTTGCCCGTCGGCGTGGTCGGCAGTTCGTCGACAAAGACGATCGCGTCTGGCGTCTTCGCGCTGCGAAGTTTGCTGCGTACGTACTCGCGGAGGTCCTCGGGGTCGGGACTCGCGCCAGGCGCTGAGACGATGAAAGCAGCGATGCGATGTCCCCATTCATCGTCGGGTATGCCGGCGACAGCGCAGTCGGCGACGGTGGCGTGTCGGGTCAGGACGTCTTCGATCTCTGATGGGGCGATGTTCTCCCCGCCCCGGATGATGGTGTCGTCGGCGCGGTCTTGGACAAAGATGTAGCCCTCGGCATCGATGTAGCCGCGATCGCGGGTGCGGAACCAGCCGTCGGAGTCGATGGTGCTACCAGCCTCGAGGTATTCACCGGCGACCTGTGGCCCGCGGACCACGATGTCACCGACTTTGCCGGGTGCGGTGCGGGCCCCGTGTTCGTCGTGGACCTCAATCTCGACGGTGGGTAGCGCCCGTCCGACAGATGCGAGCCGGGCGCGGACAGCGGGATCTGTCGCCGCCCAGGCCCTGCGGTGATCTTCGGGGCCGAGCACGGCGATCGAGGAGGCGGTCTCGGTCAGGCCGTAGGCATTGACGAAGCCGGTGTTCGGGAACAAGTCAAGCGCTTTGAGCAGTACCTGTTCGGAGATCTTGGCACCGCCGTAAGAAACCGCCCGCAGACTGGCCGGGGCCTGTTCGCCGTGTTTGGTGAGTTCCTCGACGATGCGGACCAGCATGGTCGGCACCACCATCGCGTTAGTGATCTGCTGGTCGCGCACGTGGGACAGCCACTGTTCGGCAGTGAACTGATCCAAGTAGAAGATCCGGCGGCCCGCGTACAGGTTCGACAAGAGGTTCGCCACCGCCGCGATGTGATACGGCGGGATGCTGACGATGGTAGCCTCGCTGTCCTCGGCAGAGGCAAAGTCAACGGAGCCGAATATGTAGGACATCAAATGACGATGCCGTAGCACCGCACTCTTCGGTGCCGCTGTGGTGCCGCTAGTCATCAGCAGCACCGCAATCGCGCTCGGGTCCATGTCCGCCAGACCCGGATCCGACGCGGGCTGTTCGGCCATCTTCATAAAGTCCGCGATGGTGATCGTCTCCGCATCGCCGACTCGCTCAGGCATATCCGTGATGACGAGCGGCTTGTCGCGTCGCGCCAAGATCTCGCTGAGCTGCTCGTCGCCGAGCCGGTAGTTGATCGGTAGGAATGGCCGCCCGCTGTAGGCGGAAGCGAATAATGCCCCCGGGAAGCCCGGGCCGTTACCGCCGAGGAACACGACCGTGTCGACTCCGCGGGACTCAATGTACGCCGCTCCGCCATAGGCGAGCTCTCGCAGTTGGGCACCGGTGAAGCCGGTCTTGGCGTCGCCGATGAGAACCCGCTCAGGCATCCCCTCGGCAACCATGTTCAGCAACATCGTCAAGTTCATGTCGCGCTCCGCTCCCGCGCGATCAGTCGGACGCCGGCAGCTGTTTGGCCTGCGCCTGTACGAGCTCCCGCCCGTCCCAGCTCAGCGGGCCGATGCCAGCCTTACTAACCAGCACCTCGATGCCGGATTGCGGATCGCTGTACCGCTTGCCTAGCTCCAGCGTCGGCCCGTCGCTCACTTGGCTGGCTTCTCCCGCGACTCCGTCACTCATGGCCAGACCGGCACACAGCAACTCGACGTCAGCATCAGAACCCTTGACCACGATCACCTCAGCGGCAGAGGCTTGAGATCGCAACCGAATACCCATTTTCAAGCCCACCAAAGACTCCCCTCAGTATTATCGGACCGGACAAAGTTCGGCCCCGGCCGGGCCGC
>Ga0207641_10002982_pt1 | contig 15313 bp, 10 predicted proteins | sample KBSSwiS62_FD_184306 | JGI IMG/M metagenome (GOLD analysis project Ga0207641, IMG submission 184306) | Switchgrass rhizosphere microbial communities from Kellogg Biological Station, Michigan, USA - KBS Switchgrass S6-2 (SPAdes) (version 2) | ecosystem: Host-associated > Plants > Roots >... | reverse complement strand
TCGGTCGTCAAACTGATGGGACGTCACGCCGGTTTCATCGCTGCCGCCGCCACGGTGGCCAGCCAGGAGGTGAATTTCTGCCTGGTACCGGAAGCACCGTTTGCACTGCAGGGGGCCGGCGGCTTGCTGGCCGCGCTCGAGCGCCGGCTCGAAAAAAAGAGTCATGCTGTCGTGGTCGTGGCGGAAGGTGCCGGACAGGAACTGCTCGGCGCCAGTGGCGAGAAGGACCCCTCGGGCAACGTCAAGTTCCAGGACATCGGTCACTTCCTGTGCGACGCTTTCAACGACCACTTCAAGACCCGGGGCATCGAGATGACCCTGCGCTACTTCAATCCCAGCTACCTCATTCGCGGCTGCCCTGCGAATACCGAGGACGCGCTGCTGTGCGATCGCATGGGGCGTCATGCAGTGCATGCGGCCATGGCTGGCAAGACCGGGTTGGTCATCAGTTTTCTCCATGGCCAGTATGTCCACGTGCCGATTAATGTCATCGCGCAAGGCAGCAAGCGCCTTGATCTTGACGGCGAACTTTGGCGCGCAGTACTCTCCTCGACGAGTCAGTCACCGCGCTTCTCCTAAATTCGTTCTTTAACCGAAGAAAACAAGCGCCTCTTGCCATGAACTTCCCGCCATGAGCAATACCGTCTTCCACAGCCCCTCCTTGCAGAGTGCCCTTGCACAAAACCCAGCTCTATCACCATGATTCATACCACAGTTTTCGACACCAAGCCCTACGACCGCAAACCGCTCCAGCATGCTGCGACCGGACTGGATATCCACTGGCGTTTCATGGACTGCCGGCTGTCAGCCGAAACCGCCGCCGCCGCGCATGGATCAAAAGCCGTCTGCACGTTTGTCAATGACCGCGTGGACCGTCATTGCCTCAAAGCCCTCGCCGAGCTCGGCGTGAAGCATGTCGCTCTGCGGTGCGCGGGCTTCAACAGCATCGACCTCGCCGCCGCAAAGGAACTCGGTTTTTCCGTCACGCGCGTTCCCGCCTACTCGCCTTATGCCGTTGCCGAGCATGCCGTTGCCCTGCTGCTCGCACTGAATCGCAAACTCACTCGCGCCAACAACCGTGTCCACGATCTCAATTTTTCGCTCAGCGGACTCGTCGGCTTCGATCTCCATGGCAAAACTGCCGGGATTTTCGGCACAGGAAAGATCGGTCGCATCACGGCGCAAATCCTGCGCGGATTCGGGATGCGCGTGCTCGCGTATGATCCCTTTCCATCACCCGACTGGGCACAGGAGCACGGCATTGAATACACGGATCCCCTCACCCTCGCCGGCTCGTGCGAAGTCATCTCGTTGCACACACCACTCACGGCCGAGACACGCCATATTATCCGCACTGAAACGATCGATCGAATGAAGCCCGGCACCATCCTGATCAATGTCAGCCGTGGCGCGCTCATCGATACCAAGTCCCTGATCAAGGCGCTCAAGTCCGGCCACATCGGCGGCGTCGCGCTGGATGTGTATGAGGAAGAGGAGGGCGTCTTTTTCGAGGACCTCTCCGGCCAGATCCTGCATGATGACGAACTCGCGCGCCTGCTCACTTTCCCCAATGTTCTTATTACCGCGCACCAGGCCTTTCTTACGCAGGAGGCGCTCGCCGAGATCGCTCGCGTGACCGCCACCAACCTTGCCGCCTTCGCCAACAACCAGCCCTTCCTCCCGGAAACAGCCCTGATCTAGTAATGTTGTCGTTCACCGGCACAATTCTATACAAATCATGAATACCTCCTTTCCCGTCCAGAAGACCAAGATTGTCGCCACGATCGGCCCGGCCTCGGATTCACCGGAGATGCTGGAGCGGCTCATTCACGCAGGACTAAATGTCGCGCGGCTGAACTTTTCCCACGGCGATTTTACCGGCCATGCTGATCGCATCGCACGCATCCGCGCCGCGGAAAAAGTAACGGGACGCCGCGTGGCGATCATGGCCGACCTGCCCGGGCCCAAGATGCGGTTGGGTAAGATCGCGCCTGAGCCCATCCAACTCGCACCAGGCGACCGCTTCACGCTGACCAATGAGGACATTGTCGGCGATGCCCATCGCGTTTCGATGAGCTTTGAGGCCCTGCCGCGCGTGGTAAAGCAGGGGAACCGGCTCTTTCTCAATGACGGCTTGGTGCAACTCATCGTTGATCGAGTTACAGGCAACGATGTGGAATGCATTGTTGCTGTCGGCGGGGAAATGCGTTCCCGCAAGGGGCTAAACCTGCCGGGCATCGACCTGGGCATCGGCGCCTTTACCGAGCACGACCGAGCCTGCCTGGAATTCGCACTCGGCGCCGGGGTGGATGCGGTGAGCCAATCCTTTGTGGAGCGCGCCGCGGATATCGAGGCAGTACGCGCCGCCGCGTCGAAGATCGGCCGGAAGCCCTTCATCATCGCGAAGATCGAGCGCTCCGATGCACTCACCCATTTCGATGAAATCCTGGCCGCCGCCGACGGCATCATGATCGCCCGTGGCGATCTCGGCGTGGAAGTGCCCATCGAGGAAATCGCCCTCACGCAAAAGCAATTCATCGCCAAGGCGAATCTCGCCAGCAAGCCAGTCATCACTGCCACGCAGATGCTCGAGTCGATGGTGAGCAGCCGCCTGCCCACGCGCGCCGAATCGACCGATGTGGCGAATGCCATCCTGGATGGCACCGATTGCGTGATGCTCTCCGCCGAGTCGGCAATGGGCAAGTTTCCCGAGGAAGCCGTGGCGATGCTGGCGAAAATCGCCGCCTTCACCGAAGCGCATCGCCCCAAGGCCAGCCTCGAAGCCCGCCGCGAGTTGATGCACGTCGGGGCGGAGATGTCCGGCGCGAACCGCATGGCTTCCCTCGTCGAGCACGCGCTCGAAACCGTGCCGTGCGACGTTGTGCTCGTGCCCACCCATGGCGGCAACACGGCGCGTGTCATCTCGCGGTGCAAGCCCTCCGTCTGGATCATTGCTCCCAGCCGGGACCCGCTTGCTTGCCAGGGACTTGCCTTTTCCTACGGCGTCCATCCAGTCGACCTCACAGAAGAGCCAGCGGACTGGCGCGACTATATCGCCAGCTGGCTTCCCCGGCACGGGCTTGCGGCCAATCGCGTCATGCTGATCGCCGGCCCTTCGACCCGCGATCCCAAGGCCAATCACCGGATCGAACTCATGCGCCTCACCGCCGCCTGAAGTCGGGCGGCCGGATGCCTCACGGTTTCAGTTGCCCAATCGCATCGGCCACGGTCAGCAGGCGGTCGAAGCCGCCAAAGCGGGCGTCCACGCCTTCACTTCGCATGCGGTCGCGCAGGAACGAATGGGCCTCGACGGCCTGCACGCGAATGCCCAGCGCGGCGATCTCCTTCGCCATGGCGGCAAGCGCATGGACCGCTTGCAAATCGACGCGCGGCACGGCGGAAAAATCGAGTACCACCAGCTTGACCGGCGTGGTTTCAGCACGGATGCGATTCAGAATGGAGTCGCAAACGTGCTCCACATTAAAATAGACCAAGCCGGATTCGGGCCGGAAGATCAGGATGCCAGGGATCAATTCGTTCTTGGAATGCCGTTCACGGTCGGAAAAGCGGTTCGTTCCCGGAATTCGTCCGAGGAACGCCACGTGCGGCCTAGAAGACTGTTGCAGCAACTCCACCAGCGAGATGATGGCACCGATCAGGACACCCCGCAGCAGGCCCGAACTAAGCACGCCAAAGAGGGCCATCGCGGCCACGAGAAATTCCGGCCGGTCCGAGCGCCAGAGTTGACGCAAGGTCGAGAGCTTAAACAGTTCCGCCACTGCCACCAGGACCACCGCGGCCAGCACTGGTTGCGGCAGGGCATGCAGGAGGTGTGAGAAAAACAGGACCACGACGAGAAGCAGGCCGCCTGCAAAGGCGGTTGAGAGAGGGGTGCGTGCACCGCCGCCCTCGTTTACGAGCGACTGCGACATTCCGCCGCTCACCGGAAATCCGCTGCCCAGCCCGGCAGCCAGGTTCGCCCCGGCCAGGGCGAGAAACTCCTGGTTCGCATCGAGCCTGCCTCCGTGTTTGGCCGTGAGCATCCGCCCGACGGCCGCCGTCTCCACCGCCCCGAGGAGGAAACACGCGAGCGCCAGGGGCAGGAGTTCGTTCAGGTCCGACCATTGGATGGCGGGCAAACCCAGGTGCGGCAGGCCCTGGGGGACTTCGCCCAGCAAATTCACGCCATAGGTATCAAGCGACAAAAAGGAGGAGACAGCGATACCTCCGACGACCACGACAAGCGCCACCGGCTTATGTTTCAGGAAGATTTTTCCCATGACGAGCAACGCGAGCGCGATCCCCCCGGTGGCTAGCGCGGCCGCATTGGTTTCATGCAGGTGTTGGAGGAAGTAGCCGCTATTGATCCAAAAACTTCCATGTTCGCCGTGAAAGCCAAAGAGCTTGGGCAGTTGCGTGCTGGCGAGGAAGAGGGCCACACCGCATTTAAAACCGGTCATGACACTTTCCGAAATAAAGTTCACGATCACCCCGGCCTTGACGAGCCAAGCCAAAAACGCAATCAGCGCCACCAACAACGCGGTGCCGGTCGCCAATGCCCCAAAACGCACGGTGTCGCCATCGGCAATCTCGCCCAAGGAGGCCCCAATCAGCAGGGAAATCGCCGAGGTGACAGAGATCGCCGTGAGTCGTGAACTACAAAACAGCCAGAAGACCATCCCGCCAAAGAGACAGGCGTAAAGCCCCGCCTCCGGGGGCAGTCGGGCGAGCGATGCATCACCCAAGGCGGCGGGGAACAGATAAGCGGCCAACGTAACGGCAGCGAATAGGTCACCCCAAAGCCAGTCTTTGCTATAGCTGCGCAACCACGCAACAGCGGGAATCAATCGCGTAAGCGTGGAACCTGCAAGAGGCGGGGTGGCGGCGTTCATGGTCAGTCCGTCATTTTTTCATCCGCAACACGACCTCGCCTCGCCCAAGGGGCTCTGCAGGCGAGCCATTCCCTAATACTTTTCCGGCACGAAATTCCGGCCCTTGAGGGCCGCCTGGTCATCGTATGCACCCTCCATGGAACGTTTCGGGAGCTTGATCTCCTTGTGAGCCACTTTTTCGTATGGGATCAATTTTAAGAGGTGACGGATGCAATTCAATCGCGCCCGTTTTTTGTCATCGGAACGCAGGATGTGCCAGGGGGCCCATTTCGTGTCCGTGGCCTTGAGCATTTTGTCCCGGGCCTTGGAATATTCAAACCACTTGGTGCGCGAGGGCAGGTCCATCGGGCTTAACTTCCATTGACGGATCGGGTCGGTGATGCGCGCCTCGAACCGGCGCTTCTGCTCCTCATCACTCACCTCCAGCCAGAATTTAAGAAGAATGATGCCGCCATCGACCATGTATTTCTCGATTTCGGGGCATCGCTCGAGAAAAAGCCGGTGCTGCTCCTTGTTGCAAAAACCCATGACATATTCCACTCCGGCGCGGTTGTACCAACTGCGGTCAAAAATCACGATCTCGCCCGCGGCGGGAAAATGCGCCATGTAGCGCTGAATATACATCTGTGATTTTTCGCGATCCGACGGCGCAGGGAGCGCGACTACGCGAAACACACGAGGACTGACCCGTTCTGTGATTGCGCGAATCGTTCCTCCCTTGCCCGCACCGTCGCGGCCCTCGAAAATTATCATGATGCGAAGCCCCTTGTGTTTGACCCATTCTTGCAAGGCGCACAATTCAGCCTGAAGCTTGCGTAATTCCCGTGCGTATTCCTTGCCCTTCATTTTCGTTGCTTCGTCGGTTTTGGATTTTGATTTCATATCATCGCCTTTCGTCATCCCACGGGATGGATGATCCGCCATTTCATCAAGGCCCCATATGCCCAAGCGCGCCTGATCTGACACGAATCAGATTCGGTGGGGGCGTTTGCTTTAAGACCTGCATCGCTTCCCCATCTTAGAGTGATTTTGCCATTAGCCACCAAAAAGTTTGATTGGGTGGCAAATCCGGCATTTGCACCTTGGATTCGAGTTACGCCCCTAAAAGCGTGAATACTCCATGGAAATGCGCTTCATATCACGGCGCGCTTGCATCCTTGGGAGTCCTCTTCCTTGAAGAGAGTGCAGGTGAAATCGGTAAATTTCCCGCCCCAAAGGCCTGTTCCTTTGATTTACGGGTAAACCAATTGTCCGCTTGTGACGGCGAATATAGAGATTACACTCACTTTAATGAACCTTTTCGAGTCCACGAGAATAACGGTTCGGACATTCGAGAATCGACTCGATTTACGAGGCCCTTGCTGGCGTTCGTCTCGTCGTGGCTTCAGTCTGGTCGAAACCGCTCTCGCGCTGGGGGTGATCAGCTTTGCTCTGATTTCTCTTTTAGGATTGCTGCCCAGTGGTTTACACACTTTCCGAAAGGCCATGGATTGCACTTTGCAGACAGAAATGACACAAGTGCTGGTTGGTAAGGTCAAGCAAACATCATATACAGGTCTGTCGCAATTATCCGCGCAGTCATACTATTTCGACGATTACGGTAATCTGGTAACCTCAATCGATACTACGGCCACTTACGTGGCTACGGTTTCCGTCAACAGTTCCGTCACCCTTCCGTCTTCTTCCAGTAATCCCAATACCGGCCTCGCCTTGGTAACCATTACCTTTACCCGCAAACAAGCCTCGGCCTCAGCCCAACCCTTGGGGACTGTCGTGACTTATGTTGCGGCCATGACGGGAAGCTCCAGTTAGAGAGCGTCCCTCACCGACGCCTATCGCCTTACGATTCAATATTGGTTCCATCATGACTTCCGCGAGAAAGCGCGCTGGTTTTAGCCTGGTGGAAGTCATGGTCAGCATGGTGGTCTTGGTCCTAATGATGGCGGTCATTTTCGCCATCACGAGCCAGACGAGCCAGCTCTGGCAGGGAACCCAGTCCAAAATCACTTCTTTTCAGGATGCCCGAGCCGCTTTTGAGGCGCTCACGCGCAATCTTTCCCAAGCCACCCTCAAACATTACTACGATTATTACGACTCCGGCTGGAACCCGCGCACCCCGTCGTCCACGAATTTTGTCCCCGCCTACTACGGTCGTTATTCCGATCTTCATTTTGTCTGCGGCCCAGTCAATACGCTTTTCAGTAGCTCGTTACTCGGGACAAAACAAAGTCATGCGGTTTTTTTCCAGGCCCCTCTCGGGGTTGTGAGCGACACAACCACTTATTCCCAATCCACCAGCCTGATCAATGCCATGGGGTATTATGTGGAGTATTCCGACAATTCAAGCAGCACCATGCTGCCGGCCTTTCTGCAAGCCACCACATCGATGAATCAAAAGCGCTTCCGCTTGATGCAATGGATCCAGCCTTCGGAAAAATTCATGCTTTATGACAGCACGGTCATGGCCTCCAATCCGACCGGCTGGTACACCACCCTGACCTCGAACCAGAGTCAGTGTCATGTCATGGCCGATAACGTCGTCGCACTCATCATCCAGCCCCAGAGCACGCCGGGTGACACGACATTGGCGCCCAATTACGCTTACGATTCGTACCCCACGGCCTACGATACTGTGCGCAGCCATTTGCTGCCGCCGATCATCCAGGTCACCATGGTCGCGATTGACCGCGATTCGGCCATGCGGTTGTACCTGCGATACAAGAACACCGAGCCGGCCCTCTACTCGCCCAGCTTGTTCCTGGATGCGACCAAGTACGCCTCGGACCTGGCGCAACTGGAAGCAACCCTCCAAGGCGGCTACGGCGGCCCCAAGCTGAATTACCACGTTTTCACCGCAACCGTGAATACGCACGACAATAAATGAAGCCTCGCTTTCAGTCCCTGGCCTATGACCGGACTCCCATCCGGAGCATGGCATTGATCCTGGTTCTCACGGCGGTGGCTTTTATTTCGATCCTGACCGTGGCGTTCCTGCTCAGCGTAAACCATGAGTTGGTCTCCTCCCAAAGCTACGCGTCCGGAGCGGCCTCCCGCATCTATGCCGATGCCGCGGTCAACCTCGTGATCGGCCAACTGCAGGCAGGCACGACGCAGGACAGCCCGGCCAAAACCTGGACCAGCCAGCCCGGCTTGATCCGCGTGTTCGACAATTCCAGCGGAGCCATGGTCAATGCCTACAAGCTCTACAGTTCCACAAACATGATTGAAGGCAGCGCCTTCTCGCCGCTGACCTCGACGGGCGATCCCTCCGACGTGCCGCCCTGGACTTCCTCCACGCCCTCCAGTTCACTCCCTTGGACACAAGCTCCGAATGTCTACGTGGACCTGAACAGCTCGATCACGGTCAATTCGGTGACAAAATACCCGATCCTGAATCCGGGCGGCCTGTCCACGACGCCACCCATTGAAGGCTTCAGCGTTTCTTCCCTTGTCACCGGTAATTCCGCCTTGGCCAATCAGATCCCGATGCCGGTAACATGGATCTACATCCTGACGGACGGACGCCTGGCCACCCCCTCGGCCACGCCATCAGATTCGACTTCCGTGACCCTCACCACAACCGATGGAAAACCGGTCGCCGCCAACAACCCGCCGGTGGCCCGCGTCGCCTACTGGACGGATGACAATACCTGCCGATTGAACATCAACACCGCATCCGAAGGTAGCTTCTGGGAAATGGCCTTTGATGAAGTGGGGGGAGATGCCTCGCTCAGCCGGAATCAGATTAATGCCAATGAATTCCAGCGTTATCCGGGGCATCCTGCCACGACGAGCCTCAGCCCGGTCTTCGATTTTTTAACCAACTCCGCCAGCGCCAGCACGGACCTGCCCAATTTCATTTATGCCATGGCACCGCGCATCTCCGGGCGGGGTTCCCAAGCCGGTTCGCGCGTTATTGGCTATGGCAAAACCGTGAATCTCGATACCGACCGGCTTTATACCAGCGTGGATGAACTCCTCTTTCTCCCCACAGTCGATTCCACCACGGGAAAACGCCTGGCGACCACTACTGCTAATATTCAGTCGATTGACACCGCCCTGCCGGATGCCCAGCGACATCTCGACTGGACCTTTACCAGTTTTGTCCTAACCAGCATGACCGGTACGCCTTATTCCTTTTCTTCTAATTTCACCCTCGATCCGACTCATCTTGAACTCGCCCGTTTCTTTGTCACCGCGAACAGCCGCGCTCCTGAAATCAACCTCTTTGGCCAGCCACGCATCAGCCTCTGGCCAATCGATACCCGTTCAGACCATTTGAGTGTCTACGACCAAGCCCTCTCCTTTGCCTCTACGATTGGCGGACATGGCTATTATTTTCTGCGCCAAAATCCCAACAGCCAAACCGAAGATTATACGATCCCCCGCAACCAGAATTACCTGCTTCCCTATCTTGATCATTTAACCAGCACCGCGATTCCCGGTTTCGGAGGCAATTTCTCCACCAAATACAGCTCCACCGACCGTGCGCAGATTGAAACCTCGATGTTCGACTGGATCCGGACCGTCAACCTCGCTTATCCGGACATGACTGGAGCCGTGAAACCCTACGCCTGGACTGCGAACACTGCCACGACATCCGCCGCCTTCATCCCGCCGGCCCTTCCTGGCAGTGGACAAGTCTTGCCGATCAAGATCGGGTCAACGCAGGGTTATGGACGTTTCCCGACTCTATCGAAAGCCGCGATTGGAATCATTCGTGAGAAGGAGCAGATTGACACGCCGACCGCTGGTCAAACCACTGTCCAATATCGCGTCGTTTTCCTCATGGAAACGTATGTCCCGATGATGGGCTTTGCCGGATATGTTCCGAATTACCATATTCAGGTCAGCGGTTTGGCCAATGCCTTTAACTTCGTCACCGACACTCCCACCACGACAGCTTCGCCAATCACGCAGGCGGTGGGTTTTCAGGACGGCGATATTCATGTGACCGCCCCCTCCAACTTCGAACCCTTCACCGGTCGGGCCTGGGGTGGCACGCAGGGTTTCAACAATCTCTTTCTCTATAGTGACAGCGGCAACAACTATCAGTTGACCGCGCGCACGATTGGCAGCGCAGATGCCGATACCGGCTATCCCTTCGCATCCGGGACACTGTCCGTCGTCTATCCAACCACCGACAAAAGCAAGATCCGGGTCGGCATCACGACGACTACAGGTACGGTTACGATCAAGTTTCTCGACTCGACCGATGCGCAGACCATTGCCACGTACACGACCCCCTTTACCTCTTTCGGTCCGCTCAACGGCGCCTACCTTGCCAATACCGCTTCCAGCGCGACGAGTGCTTCCGGCACCTCCGATACATTGCCCGATTTGGCGGGCCGCCTGAGCCAAATGATCACGGTCAGCCAACTGACTTCGGTCAACGCAGATTGGCCTTACTTCAAGAATGCGATTGGTACCACGGATGTCATTCGAGGCGTGGAATTGAACCATGGCGATTTTCGAATCTCGGCCCTCCAAGGGACAGATTCCAACAGCAAATTCGTCACGCACAAGGACTATGCCAGTACAACTTATCCGCAGGCACACTCCCTTTTGGGGGCGAATGGCAGTTGCTACGCTTTCGATACGGCTCAGACCAATGGCGCTACGGCAGGTGGCATAACGATCCGGCGCGGCGTACTGGTCAGTGGCGAAAGCTCCACATTCACTCCCGCCTCCACCAAGTCGATCGGCACGCCGGGCACCTTTGTCCCGCAAGCACCCAGTGCCATGGGCTCGGCGGCGAATGCGCCTGGCTTTACAGGAAATCCCGGCGATTTCTCAAATGGCCTGGGCTCTGAAAGCGACGGGCCGCATATTATGAAGGCCGACGAAGGTAACAGCAGCGTTGTGGGAATGAACTGGGGAGCGAGCGAGCCTTATCCGTACCAAAATCAGTTTTTTCCCTTCGATGCCAACCTCGCCAAAGCCTTCTCACCCAATCGCCAGGTCTCTTCGGCGGTGCAATTCGGCACCCTTCCCTCCCAACCCAAGACTCCTGTCCCCTGGCAAACCCTGCTTTTCCGGCCCGATTTTTCCGGCACGCATCCGGGAGCAAAGTCGCCGGCCGATTATCTCTTGCTCGATCTTTTCTGGATGCCGGTGACCGATCCGTATCCCATCAGTGAACAGTTTTCCACAGCAGGCAAGGTGAACATGAATTACCAGATCGTGCCGTTCACCTATATCACGCGTGCCACAGCCATGATCGGCGCCCTCAAGGCAACCAAAGTCGGCGCCATCTCGGTGGGACAAGTCGACAACTACAAGCACACGGCCTGGGTCGCCTCCAAGGACGGCAAGGCCTCGGACGGAAGCGCCAACACCATTTCCAATCTTTATAGCGTCGATCCGGTGAAAACATTGATGTTTTTCACGGATCGGTTTTCCAACTCAAATCCCTCCGGCAACATTTTCAAATCGCCCTCGGAGATTTGCTCCATCCCGCTCGTCCCCGCGCAGAATGGCAACAGCCTGTTCAACACCAAGTTTCCCCTTCCCTATGCAGTCCCGACCAATCCGGACGCGAAAACCATCGACATCTACGATGCCGCCAACGTGACCGACCTCCGCACCCAGATCAATTCCTTCTGGAGCAGCAATACTCTCACCGGCGACAACGTCCTGGAGGCACCCTATAACGCGCTCTATCCGCGCCTGACCACCCAATCCAACACCTTCACCGTGTACGTGCGTGCGCAGACGTTGCGGGTGACCGGGACAGCAACCGACGGGACCTTTACTCGCATTCCGGACCGCGTCGTTGGGGAATACCGAGGCTCTTATGAAGTCGAGCGCTATCTCGACATCAGCGATACCGGCATTCCCGATTTCGCCAACCCGTCCAATTATTCAAAAACGATTTATCCCTACTACAAATTCCGCATTCTCTCGAACAAGCAGTTCATTCCCTGATCTCATGTGTCCTGCTCATCGCCATGTTCCCCGTTCCTCTGGCGGCTTTTCTCTCGTCGAGCTTCTCTGCGTGCTCGCGATTATCAGTCTTCTGGCTGTTCTCAGTGTCACCGGCATCCAGCGGATCGTTCTTTCGACCAACCTCACCACCTCCGCCTCCATGGTGGTCGATGCCCTCAATCTGGCCCGGCAACGGGCCATCAGCAATAATTCTCCGGTTGAAGTGCGTTTCTATCAGGTCCCCGACTCAAACAATTCCACTCTTCAATATCGCGCGCTGGGTATTTACCAGATCAATACGGATGGACCACAACTCATCCACAAGATCATTTATCTCAACGGAAATGTGATCTTCTCCAATGCCCAGACCTTTGGAACTTTGCTCACTTATTCCGGCACCTCGACCGGCCCCCTTATCCCAAGCGGCCCGCCGCCAAACTACACCTACTGGTATTTTCAGTATCGCTCGGACGGTAGCACCAACCTGAATACGCAACCCACATCGTCCGACACGTGGCATGTGATGCTTTATAACTCGAATCGACCGCCGACGGGGACTACTCCACCGTCAAATTACATCTCCATCCAGCTTGATCCGATTTCCGGCCGTACGGAAACCTTCCAGCCGGGCGCTTAACCTCCGATCAAGCGGCCATCCCTATCAGACCGGCACCTTGTCCGGTGCGACATAATATTTGGGTCCACCCATTTTCAGGAACTTGAGGTAGAGCACCAGGAGTAAAATGAAGGAAAAGGCCGCGCAACTGGAACCCAGAAGATAGGTATAGCGATAGACGTGATGCGACTGATCCAGAAAGATACCGATCAGGGGCGGGATGAAGATTCTGTTGATGTGTCCAAGTATTCCCCCGGCAGCACTAAACTGGACAAAATTGGCCTTGGGCAGCATGCGAAAATTAAGCGATGCCGTGCTCGTGAAGTAGATTCCGGAAAGAACACCGTGGGCCACTAGGGCGATGCCGAACGTATTGGCCGTCAAAGCGAAAAGACCACCCCATAGTGTCACCAGCATGTAGAGAAACAAGGTGATGAGTCCCAGGAGAAGTGGGTGGATCCGGTCCGCCAAAGCCCCGAGGGGATAGGTCAGACAGAGCGAGATCGCATAAGTCAGTGCGAGATATTTGCCGTAATCAGCATGGATTGAGAGAGCAAAAGGGATGGTATAGAGATTAACTGGCTCGAATGAGATAATGGCGCAGAGGGTGGCGATGAAATAGAGCCAGTAGAAGGGAATGCCAAAACATTCGCTGACGAATCCCTTGGCGGCGTGGAAAAAGCCAGCGATGCCGCGATTCGGTTCGGGTGGTGGCGGTGGCGGGTACTCTCCCTCCTTCAAGCGGAAACATACAGTTCCAAAGCCAACGCCAAAGAGGAGGGCAACTCCCAGAAAAATCTCGAGGTAATGGGTGCTCGCATATTTCGACAGGTAGTAGAAAAAAAGGATTCCGCAAAGGAGACTGACGGCGCGAAACAACCCGAAGAAGCGGCCTAGGACGGCGTGAGGCACCACGTCATTGATCAAACCGCTGAAAACCGATCCCGCAATGATGCTGGCGAAGTCAAAGATGACCCAGAAAAAGCCGAAGACCGCGAGAACGCACGCATTCAGTGATGGAGCGTGCGAACCCAGCATTTCGTGGAAATGTTCCCCCAGCATCGGTGAAAACCCCATACCGATCATCGACAAAACCGCAAACGGAAGCGGAATCAAAATAAACGGGATTCTTCGCCCCCGTGGCCCGCGATGACGATCCGACTTATAAGCGATGATAGGGCCAAGAATAATTCCAATCGCGGCTGGAAGAGAACTGCACAACAGAGCGAAAAGCAAATCGGAGGCGCCATATTTCTTTAATAAAGTCTGAACCACTGGCCCGATGGAACGGTCCTTCATCGCCAATGCAAAATCGCCCCAAAGCAAAAGGCAGAAAAGTGCCACCAATCCTGCCGTCGTGTAGGTCAGGGTCCCAACCGTCCAGAGCTTCTCTCCAGGTTTTTTCCCCAGGGAATCCGGGGGAGGAATCGCAGAAGCAGGTTTGGTGGTCATGAGTGGAAATTTATTAAACGTGCGAGACCGTTCAGGACGGACAAAAAAAGTCAGCAAATTGCAGAGATTTCATTTTAAGGATTCTGCCTGGTTTAGTTTCAGTTTAATCACCAAATCATAGATATCTTACTGATTGGCAGTTTTGTCAGAAACCCGCCGGAATTCACCTTTATACCTTGCAGCAAGTGTTTCCATTGCGGTGGCTTTCTGTGTCGGGTTTTCAATCCAAAGACAATTGACCTGCGGGGCGGCACCCACCTTGTCCATCGCCGTGGAGATTGCCGTTAGGTCACGATCTGTCGTCGCGGGAGGAATTTGTCCATCTGTCAGGAAAAAGATGACGTCTGGAGGTGGGTCCGCTTGCATGGCGTAGCGAAAAGGTTGTCGCCAATCAGTGCCTCCCGGAGCCGAGACTTGGGCTCTGATGTCTTTCATGATTTCCGTCACCGATCCAGCATTGATGTCGATCCACTTGGGGGGATCAATCATAATACCCGGAATCGTGGTGAAATTGTCGTAATTATCGATCTTCTTCCACTTCTTGGCGATTTGAGGAGCCGTCTGATTATAGAGCCACGCAGGCCCTGCCCAGCAAATTAGAATCACTTGCGTGCCCTCGGGCAATTTGCTCAACGAGGCTTCAAGTTGCTTTTCCATCGTCTTGCGAAAAGCGCCTTCCATCGAGCCACTGTAATCCAAAAGAAAAGCAATCCTCTTGCCAGCCGTTTGTACTCCAAAAAAATTAACATTGCCCGCAGTGCCCAGCCCTGAACCCAGATTCCCTCCACCCTGGGTCATACCCGTACCTTGAGAAGACGGGAGGTCCAAGTGGCTGAGCGCCTGCTCCATGACCTTGGTGGTGTCGACCTGAAAGTTGATATTCTGGGCAACGTTGATGACGTGCAGTGGGGTGGTGGGCGGGATGGGAACCGGTTGGATCTCAGCCGCGGTTCTGGCAGCGTCTCCCGCTGAGGGAGGTTGGGGCGGCTTTGGCGGAACCGCGATATGGACGGCCTGAAACTCGGTCTCCACAGGAGGAATGGGAGCCCGAAAAACCACAAGCGTCGCGATCATGAGAAAGAGGATGAGGTGAAAGAGGAGCGCACCGAAGAAGAAACCTGATCGCCGGATTTTTTCTTTCCAAGAAGGTGGACGGACTTGATCCATAATTGGAGAGAGCTGCTTATACGGCGCGAATGAGATTTTTTGCGCTAGCCACAACTTCAGCTGTTCTTCGAACGACGCAAGCGCTGGCAAACGACCAGGAGGACCAAACCGCCGAGCATCAGGGCCCAGGTACCGGGTTCGGGCACCACTTCCACGTCGATGTTGAAGCCGCCGCCGTTGGCCACCAGCTTCAAGTACGAATTCGCATAATAGCCCAGCGGTTGCGCGCTGTTGATCGTGAAGTTCAGGCCCGTGATCA
>Ga0207641_10002973_pt1 | contig 15339 bp, 14 predicted proteins | sample KBSSwiS62_FD_184306 | JGI IMG/M metagenome (GOLD analysis project Ga0207641, IMG submission 184306) | Switchgrass rhizosphere microbial communities from Kellogg Biological Station, Michigan, USA - KBS Switchgrass S6-2 (SPAdes) (version 2) | ecosystem: Host-associated > Plants > Roots >... | reverse complement strand
CCTGGAGGAAAGGTAATCCTTTCTAAATGCGCGGGCGCGATAACCGCGGAAGCGCCACGCCGCCGCGTTACGAACGAGCTTTGGGCACCCTGATGAGCGAGAAGGCCGCAGAGCCCCGCCTGAATCTGAGCAAGGCCACCGTCCTCCTGCTTCAGAACAACCAGGCGGAGCTCGACATTCTTGGCCAGGTGTTCATCGGCTTTGGCGTCAAAGCGATCCGCAAATGCCTGAACATCGACCAGGCCGAGCAGGCGCTCCTGTCGGGAGCCATGTACGACCTGATCGTGGTCGACTGCGACATGCCCGGTCAGGCGGGCTTCGACTTCGTCGTCCATCTGCGACGCATGGAGCAGAACCACAACCGGCTCGCCTCCATCCTGCTGGTTTCCGGCCACACCGTGCCCAGCGCCATCCAGCGGGCCCGAGACTGCGGCGCCAACTTCGTCGTCGCCAAGCCGATCACCCCCAAGGTGATGTTCGACCGGGTCATGTGGCTGGCCCGGGAAGAGCGGCATTTCGTGATCACCGACAGCTACGCCGGCCCTGACCGGCGTCACAAGGCGCTCGGCCCGCCCACCGGCGTCCACGAACGCCGCCAGGACAACGTCCTGAGCAGCGACACCGTCATTACCGAAAGGGCTGCGTCGTGAGCGGCAAGGTCTTCAAGTATGAGAACCGCCTCGCCGGCGCCCTTGTCGCCAAGGACGGGATGTCGGGCGAGGAGGCCGTGCGTTCGGCGCAAGCGGCGGTGGAGGAGGTGCGCGAGCCCAGCCTCCAGGAGATCGACGCCAGCCTGAAGGAGATCTACCGCACGGGAGAGGCGATGACCGACGCCGCCGACCCGACCGCCCTGCAGCAGATGTACGCCTCGGCCAACCGCGTGGTGGCGCTGGGAGGGGTGTTCGGCCTGGCGGAGCTCGGCCAGGCGGCCTACAGCCTTTGCGAATTGGTCAGCCGCTTCCAGCGCCTGGACAAGTTCAGCGCTTCGATGATCCGCGTGCACATCGACGGGCTGAAGCTGCTGCGCAACCCCGACCCGCACCCCGCCGAGGCCCGCCGCCAGGTCCTGGCCGGCCTTCGCCAGGTCGCCGCCAGCGTCGTCTGACGATCGTTCAAGCCCGCCGCGGGCGCTTGCGAACTTCGGAAGCGGGACACTAGCGTGCTGGATCTGAAGTTCACCAGCATCTCGGTCGCGCGCGGGCGTGAACTTCAGATCCGTAAAGCACGCTAGAAAGCAGATACTCGCTAGTGTCCCGATCGCCTCCGAAGTTCGCCCGAGCCCGCCACGAGCGCTTGCGAACTTCGGAAGCGGGACACTAGAAGCGCCGCTCATGCCCGGGCCCGCCCATCCGCCGCTACGATCCTTCGGCCGCGTCAAGTCGCGCAGCATCAAGCCGCGGCAGGCGGCGCTGATGGACACCCTGCTGCCGAGCCTGCGGACGCCGGCGGAACCCTTCGATCCGCGAACACTCTTCCCCGAAGCGACGGAAGTCTGGCTGGAGATCGGCTTTGGCGGCGGAGAGCACCTGGCCGCCCAGGCCGCCCGGCGCCCGGACGTGTTGATGATAGGGGCCGAGCCTTTCCTGAACGGCGTCGCGAGCGCGCTGCGCCACATCGGCGAGCAAGGCTTGGGGAACGTGCGGCTGCATGACGGCGACGCACGCGATCTCCTGGCGCGGCTGCCGGCGGCGTCGCTGGACCGCATCTTCGTGCTGTTCCCCGACCCCTGGCCCAAGGCGCGCCACCACAAGCGCCGCCTGATCCAGGCCGACATCGCCGCCGAGTTCGCTCGCCTGCTGAAGCCGGGCGGGCGGCTGCGCTTCGCCAGCGACTGGGCCGACTATGTGGACTGGAGCCTCGAGCGGTTGACGGCCGCGCCTGGCCTCGCCTGGACGGCGGAGCGGGCCGACGACTGGCGCCTCGCCCCCGCCGACCACGTCACCACCCGCTATGAGACCAAGCGCCTGGGCGACTGCGCCCCGGTGTTCCTCGACTTCGTGCGGCTTAGCTAGCCTTCCGCCTTCTAGCGCTCGTCGAGGCGCGAGGGTCGTGGACAATCGCCCGGCCGGAAGCTATAGTCTTCGCAACATCGCTGATCGCGCTGGATGGCGCTTTCAAGCGGCGGGCTACGGCCCGGCCGCTTTTTTGTTTGCCGTTGCGTCTTGTTGGCAGGAGACGGTCGAGCTCATGCGCGGGAAGACCGCCGAGGATCTGAAGCTCCTGGAGCTGCTCGATCCCGTGGCCGAAGCCGCGGGTTACGGGATCGTGCGCCTGCGCCTGATGGGCGGAGAGCAGCAGCGCCGGCTGCAGATAATGGCCGAGCGTCCGTCGGACGGCGACATGAACGTCGAGGACTGCACCCGGCTCTCACGCGCCATCTCCGAGGTGATGGACGCCGCCGACCCGATCGCCGGCGAGTACGTCCTGGAAGTCTCTTCGCCGGGGGTGGACCGGCCGCTCACGCGCTTGAAGGACTTCGCGACCTACGAGGGCTATGAGGCGCGGATCGAGCTCGACCGCCTCGCGGAGGGCCGCAAGCGCTTCCGCGGCCAGCTCGCGGGCGTGGAGGGCGACGCGGTCGCCATCGACCTGGAGGGCGAGGAGTCCACCGCGCTCGTGCCGTTCGCCTGGATCATCGAGGCCAAGCTCGTCCTCACCGACGCGCTGTTGAAGCGGGGCGCCGATGCGCGCGCCGCCCGCATCGCGGCCGAACAGCAACAACAGACTTCCGACTAAGGGATAACGTCCATGAGCCTGACGGGCATTTCCGCCAACCGACTGGAGCTTCTGCAGATCGCCGAAGCCGTCGCCCGCGAGAAGTCGATCGACAAGGAGATCGTCATCGAGGCGATCGAGGAGGCGATCCAGAAGGGCGCGCGCTCGCGCTACGGCGCCGAGCACGACATCCGCGTGAAGATCGACCCGAAGACCGGCGAAACCATGCTGAAGCGGGTGGTCACCGTGATCGCCGACGACGCCACCTTCGGCGAGACCGAAGAGGGCCTTCCCGCCGAGGAGCCGCCCGGCGTGCTGCGCCTGTCCGAGGCGCTGCGTCAGGACAAGGAAGCCCATGTCGGCAAGACCTACGAGGAGATCCTGCCGCCCTTCGAGTTCGGCCGGGTGCAGACCCAGATGGCGCGCCAGGTAGTGACCGGGAAGGTCCGCGAGGCCGAGCGCGAACGTCAGTACGAAGAGTTCAAGGACCGCGTCGGCGAGATCGTCAACGGCGTCGTCAAGCGGATGGAATACGGCAACGTGGTCGTCGATCTCGGCCGCGGCGAAGGCATCATGCGCCGCGACCAGTCGATCCCGCGCGAGAACTTCAACATCGGCGACCGTATCCGTTGCTACATCTACGACGTTCGGCGCGAGACCAAGGGCCCGCAGATCCTGCTTTCGCGCGCCCACGGCGGCTTCATGGCCAAGCTGTTCGCCCAGGAGGTGCCGGAGGTCTACGACGGGGTGATCGAGATCCGCGCCGTGGCCCGCGACCCGGGCAGCCGGGCCAAGATGGCGGTGGTGTCGAACGACAGCTCGATCGACCCGGTCGGCGCCTGCGTCGGCATGCGCGGCAGCCGCGTGCAGGCGGTGGTGGCCGAGCTGCAGGGCGAGAAGATCGACATCATCCAGTGGAGCCAGGACGAGGCGACGTTCATCGTCAACGCGCTGGCGCCTGCGGAAGTCAGCAAGGTGGTGATGGACGAGGAGGACGAGCGCGTCGAAGTCGTGGTGCCCGACGACCAGCTCTCGCTGGCGATCGGCCGGCGCGGCCAGAACGTCCGCCTGGCCAGCCAACTGACCGGCTGGCAGATCGACATCATGACCGAAAGCCAGGAGAGCGAGCGCCGCCAGCGCGAGTTCACCGAGCGGACCGCGCTCTTCCAGGACGCCCTGGACGTGGACGAGGTCATCGCCCAGCTGCTGGTCACCGAAGGCTTCGCCACCGTCGAAGACGTGGCCTATGTCGATGCGGCGGAGATCGCCGCGATCGAAGGCTTCGACGAGGACACCGCCGAAGAGATCCAGGCGCGCGCCCGTGACCACCTGGAGAAGGAAGCCGCCGAGTACGATGCACGACGCCGCGAGTTGGGCGTCGAGGACGCCCTGCTGCAGATCGAGGGCCTGACCCTGCCAATGGCGGTGGCGCTCGGCGAAGCCGATGTGAAGACGGTGGAGGACCTGGCGGGCCTCGTCCCCGACGACCTGCGCGGCTGGTTCGAGACCAAAAACGGCGAGCGGGTGCGCGAGTCCGGCATCCTGGAGAGCTTCGGCCTCGACCCGCAGGACGCCGAGCTGCTGATCGTCCGCGCCCGCGTGGCCATGGGTTGGATCGAGGCGCCGGAAGAGCCGGAGGAAGAGCCGGCCGGCGACGCCATCGAGGACGCCGAGGTCTTCGCCGAGGCCGTGATGGAGGGCGAGGCGCGGGACGCCTGAGCGGTCGGAAGGTGATCCGTCATGGGGTCCTTGGCCGACAAGGCTGACACCGACCCGCGCGAGCGTCGCGACATCGTCTCCGGCGAGGTCATGGACGAGGCGCGGCTCATTCGCTTCGTCGCGGGCCCCGACGGGCAGGTGACGCCCGACCTGGCCCGCAAGCTGCCGGGCCGGGGCATGTGGGTGGCGGCCGAGCGCGAGGCGGTGACCGCCGCCGCCCGCAAGGGCCTGTTCTCGCGGTCCGCCAAGACCAAGCTCTCGGCGTCCCCTGACCTGGCCGATCTGGTCGAGACCTTGCTGCGCCGCCGGCTTTTGTCAGGCCTGGGGCTTGCACGGCGGGCTGGGGCCCTTACCTGCGGGTTCGAAAAAGTGGCCGCCGCCATCGAATCCGGCCGGGCCGCCTGGCTCGTCGAGGCCTCGGACGGGGCCGCCGACGGCCGGCGCAAACTCAAGGCGTTGGCCCGTAAGCAGGCCCGTCCGCCCGAGGTGGCCGGCCTCTTTGCGTCAGAGGAATTGGGTTTGGCCTTGGGCCTGGAGAATGTGATACACACCGCCTTCCTTGCGGGGCGAGCCGCCGATCAATGGACGCAGGACGTCCGTCGATTGTCGGGCTTCTGTCCGCTTCTCCCTGAGAGTTGGCGCGAGGAGCCTTGAAGTGGCGGAAGCCGAGTCCGGTTTCCGCGCGTCTTGGCGTTGAAGATCGTTAGGTCGGGAGGGTCCCGGCTGGTGAGTAAAGCGAGCGCATGAGCGACGAGAACAACAACGGCCGCAATTCCGCCTCCGGCGGACGTCCGCCCCTGACCCTGAAGCCCCGCGGGGCCGGATCGGTCAGCGCGGGCACGGTGAAGCAGAGCTTCAGCCACGGCCGTTCGAAGACTGTGGTGGTCGAAACCAAGCGCCCACGGACCCATGCTCCGGTCGCGGGCAACCTCGCCGCGCCCTCGTCGGCCGAAAAGCGCGGGCTGGAGGGACGTCCCCCGGCGCCGCAACCCGCCGCCCCGCGGCCGGCGCCCGCCGGTTCCGGCGACGGCCTGTCGGCCGAGGAGCGCGCCGCCCGCGCCCGCGCGGCCGAGGCGTTCGCGCGTCAGCAGCAGCAACAGCGCCAGGTCGCCGAGGATCGTGCACGCGCCGAAGCCGCGGCGGTCGTGCACGACGAGGCCCCCGCCAGCGCGCCGCAAGTCCAGACCCCGCCCCCGCCTGTTCCGCCTGCGACGCCTGTTCCGCCGGCGGCCGAGCCTGCGCCGCCGCCTGCGGCGGCTGCCGCGCCCGCGCGCGTGGCCCCGCCCCCGCAGCAGCGGCCCGCCCCGGACGCCCGGCCGACCACCTCGGGCCAGACCCGCACCTATCAGCCTTCGCCGGACCGTCGGGACGATCGCCCGACCACCACCACCTATCGGCCCGAGCGCGCGCCTGGCCGTTTCGAAGGCGCGACCTTTAATCAGCGCGCGCCGCGCTCCGATGACGACCGCGGCCCCGGCGGCGCGCGGCCGGGCGGCGATCGCGGCCCGCGTCCGGGCGGCGACGATCGCGGCGCACGCCCCGAAGGCACCGTCCGCTATTCGGCCATGACCCCGCGGCCGGCCGGCCCGAGGGACGGCCCGCGCGGCCCCGCCGGTCCTCGCGGTCCCCGGATCGGCCCCGCGGCCCCGCCGGCCACGCCCGAGATCCAGCGCGCCGCCCGCCAGGCGCCGCGCCCGGGCGCCGCCAACCTCGACCGTCGTCCGGACGACGACGACGACGCCCGTCGTCGCGCGGCGGCGCCATCCAAGGCCATCTCCCGCGCCAAGGGCGCGCCGCAACGCCGCGAGGGGCGCCTGACGATCCAGACCGTCGCCGGCGACGGCGAGGGCGCCGAGCGGATGCGCAGCCTGGCTTCGGTGCGGCGCGCCCGCGAGCGCGAGCGCGAGAAGCGCAAGGGCGGCGGCCAGGAGCAGGCCCGCGTGTCCCGCGAGGTGGTCATCCCCGACGTCATCACCGTGGGCGACCTCGCCAACCGGATGGCGACGCGCGGCGTCGAGGTCATCAAGTTCCTGATGCGTCAGGGCGTGATGCTGAAGATCAACGACGTCATCGACAACGACACCGCCGAACTGGTGGCGACCGAGTTCGGCCACACCGTCAAGCGGGTGTCCGAAGCCGACGTCGAAGAGGGCTTCATCGGCGCCGAGGACGTGGACGATCATCTGGTCGGCCGCCCGCCGGTGGTGACCATCATGGGCCACGTCGACCACGGCAAGACGAGCCTGCTGGACGCCATGCGTTCGACCGACGTGGCCGCCGGCGAGCATGGCGGGATCACCCAGCACATCGGCGCCTATCAGGTGCGGCTGGAGGACGGTCAGCGCGTCACCTTCCTCGACACGCCCGGCCACGCGGCCTTCTCCGCCATGCGGATGCGCGGCGCCACGGTCACCGACATCGTGGTGCTGGTGGTGGCCGCCGATGACGGCGTGATGCCGCAAACCATCGAGGCCATCCAGCACGCCAAGGCCGCCGGCGCCCCGATCATCGTCGCCATCAACAAGATCGATAAGCCGGAAGCCGACCCGACACGGGTGATCAACGAGCTGCTGCAGCACGAGATCGTGGTTGAAAGCCTGGGTGGCGACACCCAGGCCGTGGAGGTCTCCGCCACCCAGAAGCTGGGCCTGGACGACCTCATCGAGGCCATCCTGCTGCAGGCCGAGGTGCTGGACCTGAAGGCCAACCCCGACCGCACCGCCGACGGCGTGGTCATCGAAGCCAAGCTGGACCGGGGCCGGGGCGCCGTCTCCACGGTGCTGGTCAAGCGCGGCACGCTGCGCCGCGGAGACATCGTGGTGGCGGGCGCCAACTGGGGCCGGGTGCGCGCCCTGCTCAACGAACGCGAAGAGCAGGTCCAGGAGGCCACGCCCTCGACGCCGGTGGAGATCCTCGGCCTGGACGGCACGCCCGACCCTGGCGAGCCCTTCGCCGTGGTCGAGAGCGAAGCCCGCGCCCGGGAGCTCACCGAGTACCGCACGCGCCAGAAGCGCGAGAAGACCGGCGCGCCCGTCGCGACCGCCTCCTTGGCGGACATGATGGCCAAGCTGGCCGACAAGAAGGTCTCGGAGCTGCCGGTGGTCATCAAGGCCGACGTGCAGGGCTCGGCCGAGGCGATCGTCGGCTCGCTAGACAAGCTGGCCAACGACGAAGTGCGGGCGCGGGTCATCCTTTCGGGCGCCGGCGCGATCAGCGAAAGCGACGTCATGCTGGCCAAGGGCGCGGGCTCGCCGATCCTGGGCTTCAACGTCCGCGCGTCGAAGCAGGCGCGCGACCTGGCCGAGCGCGAAGGCGTCGAAATTCGCTACTACGCCATCATCTACGACCTGATCGACGACATCAAAGGCGTGCTGTCCGGCATGCTGGCGCCGATCCAGCGCGAAACCTTCCTCGGCAACGCCGAGGTGCTGCAGGTGTTCGACATCTCCAAGGTCGGCAAGGTCGCCGGCTGCCGCGTCACCGACGGCGTCGTCCGCCGGGGCGCGCGGGTGCGGATCGTGCGCGAGGATGTCGTGGTCCTGGAGCTGGGCGTCCTGCAGACGCTCAAGCGCTTCAAGGACGAGGTGGCGGAGGTCCAGTCCGGCCAGGAATGCGGCATGACCTTCCAGGGCTTCCAAGACATCAAGGTCGGCGACGTGATCGAATGCTTCAATCTCGAAGAGGTGAAGCGCACGCTGTAGACGTCTGCGCGGGTCGATGCGCTCGCTTTGCAAACGGGCTCACGGCCTATAGCAAATGGGCGATCGGCTCCGCATATAGCTGGACTGAGAGGGACGTTAAACGACGTGGCCGGACCGGAGAGGGCCGCCGCGCGACAGACAGGGTCGAGACGAATCGAATGAAATCCAGACTTGTTACGGCCAGCGCCGCTCTCGGCCTCGCAGTCGCCTTCGCCACCGCAGCCTCGGCCGCCGCCGTCAACGGCAAGGCCATCTACGACGACAACTGCCTGGCCTGCCACCAGGCCACCGGTGCGGGCATGCCGCCCACCTTTCCGGCCTTGAAGGGATCGAAAGTCGTCACAGGCCCCAAGCCGGTCGTGCTGGCGACGGTGCTGAACGGCCGCGGCGCCATGCCCAGCTGGAAGAGCCAGTTCAACGACGCCCAGGTGGCCGCGGTGACGACCTACATTCGCTCGTCCTGGGGAAATAAGGCGCCGGCTGTCACCGTCGCCGAGGCGGCGGCCGCGCGGAAGGGCAAGCTGCGGTAGGCCGCGACCGGCCGCAAGGCCACGCGCAGGTCCTCGCCGCGAGAGCGCTCTGGAGGATGGTCATGGTCCGCGGTCTTCTCGTCGCCGCCCTGGTTTCGCTCCTGGCCGCCTGCGCCTCGGTGCAACGGCTGGACGCGGCGCGGGATGTCCATGCACTGCTGATCTCGATCCGCGACAATGACCAGGCGGCCTTCGACGCCCATGTCGACCGCGCCGCCCTGAAACGGGACATGCAAGCCAAGCTCAACAAGCGCATCGACCCGCGCTTGGGCGGCTGGGCGAGCCTGCTCGGGCCCTCGGTCATAGACCTCGCCGGCGAGACCCTGGTGCAGCCGCAGGTGTTCCGCCTCGTGGCGCAACGCTACGGCTACCGTTCGGACACGGGCATTCCCAACATGGTGGAGATCGCCTCGGCGCTGAAGCCGCTGGCCGACGGCCGCGTCTGCGCCGTGACCAAGAAGGATGGCCCGTGCCTGCTGGGCTTCACCAAGGAAGACGGGGTGTGGAAGCTCACCAGCTTCGACGGCGACTTCTCCATGCTGCGGCTGAAGCTGTAGGGCGGGCCGCTCTGGACTCCGCCCGCCTTCCCGCCTAAATGCCCGCCCTCCGCTGAGCCGGCGCGTCCGATCCGCGCCCCAGCCGTATTGAGGCTTCCATGAAACGCCACGCGGACCGCGGCCATGCCGCCCAAGGCCCTACGCAGCGCCAGCTGCGCGCGGGCGAACTGGTCCGTCACGCATTGGTGGAGATCCTGCGCGAGGAGGAGATCTCCGACGACGCCCTCGCCGGCGTCTCGGTCACCGTCACCGAGGTGCGGGTGAGCCCGGACCTGCGACACGCCACGGTGTTTGTCGAGCCTTTGGGGGGTGTCCACGCCGCCGAGGTGGTGCGAGGTCTCAACCGCCACGCCAAGTTCCTGCGCGGCCGGCTGGGCCGCTCGATCGAGATGAAGTTCACGCCCGACCTGAAGTTCCTGCACGACGAGAGCTTCGACGAGGCGCAGCGGATGAGCCGGCTGTTCGACGATCCGCGCGTGCGTCAGGACCTGACGCCTCAGCCGCCGTCCGGGTCGAAGGACGAGGACTGATGGGGCGACGGCGGAAGGGCGAGGCGGTTTCCGGCTGGATCTGCCTGGACAAGTCCTACGACCTGACCTCGACCCACGCGGTCGGCCGGGTGCGACGGATCTTCAACGCCCAGAAGGCGGGCCATGCGGGCACGCTCGACCCGCTGGCCACCGGCGTGCTCCCGATCGCGCTTGGCGAGGCGACCAAGACCGTCCCCTTCCTGATGGACGCCGAAAAGGTCTACCGCTTCACCATCGCCTGGGGCCGCACCACCGCCACTCTCGACCGCGAGGGCGAGACCCTGGCCGCCTCCGATGTCCGACCGACGGTGTCGCAGGTGGAAGCCCTGCTGCCGCGCTTCCTGGGCGAGATCCTCCAGGTCCCGCCGGCCTATTCGGCGATCAAGGTGGACGGCGAGCGGGCCTATGACCTGGCGCGCGCCGGCGAGGCGGTGGAGCTGAAGGCCCGTCCGATCCGCATCCACGAGGCGCGGGTGACCGACGCTCCGGACGCCGATCACGTCACCCTGGAGGTCGCCTGCGGCAAGGGAACCTACGTCCGCGCCCTGGTCCGCGACATCGCCGAGGCGCTCGGCGCCTGCGGCCACGTGAGCGAGCTTCGCCGGACGCGCGTCGGAGGGTTTGACGCGGCCTCCGCGGTGACGCTGGAATTGCTTGAGGATTTAGGGCATAAGGCCCGCCAGTTGGAGGCGTTGCTTCCGGTCGAGACCGCGCTGGACGACATCCCGGCGCTGGCCGTGACCGACGAAGACGCCTTCCGGCTCAAGCAGGGACGGTCGATCGTTCTCGTTCCCCGACAGGTTGAAGCGGTGAAAGCCCGGCTCAAGCCAGGCTCGCGCACCGTTTCCGCCATGGCGGGCGGGTCGGTGGTCGCTCTTTGCGAGATGCGCGCGGGCCGGCTCGAACCCGCGCGGGTCTTCCATCTTGGTAAGAGCGGAGAAGAACCCGATGTCGATTACGGCCGAACGCAAGGCTGAAGTGATCAAGACCCATGCCCGCGGCGAAGCGGACACGGGCAGCGCTGAGGTTCAGGTGGCGATCATGTCCGAACGGATCGCCAACCTCACCGAGCATTTCAAGACGCACAAGAAGGACAACCACTCGCGCCGCGGGCTCCTGAAGCTCGTCTCCGCGCGCCGTTCGCTCCTCGATCACCTGAAGAAGTCCGACCTGGCTCGGTATCAGAAGCTGATCGAGACGCTGGGCCTGCGCCGCTAAGCGCACGCTCCTGTGAACCGCTCCCCGGTTGATCCAACCGGGAGGAGCGGTCTGAATGACCGACTTTCGCCGCTCCCCCGTGACAGGCCGGGGGACTTTAGATGCGGCGCTCCAAGGGCCTTCCTCTTACGCGAGGTCGCGCCCGTACGCCGAGGGTTCATGGAAAATCCTCATCCGCCTGTTCGAATGGAGAGGATTTCGGAAAACCGACCCTGTCCGCCCCCGCCGGGAATGCGCCCGCGGGATGAGAAAGAAGCGAAAATGTTCGACATCAAGAGAAAGACCATCGAGTGGGGCGGCAAGACGCTGACGCTCGAAACCGGCCGCATGGCCCGTCAAGCCGATGGCGCGGTGCTGGCCACCTACGGCGAGACCATGGTGCTGGCCACCGCCGTCTTCGCCAAGCAGGCCAAGCCCGGCCAGGACTTCTTCCCCCTGACGGTGAACTACCAGGAAAAGTTCTACGCCGCGGGCAAGATCCCAGGATCCTTCCCCCGCCGTGAGGGCGCGCCTTCCCAGAAGGAGACGCTCACCTCCCGCCTCATCGACCGGCCGATCCGGCCGCTGTTCGTGAAGGGCTTCAAGAACGAGGTGCAGGTGGTCACGACCGTGCTCGCCCACGACCTCGAGAACGATCCCGACATCGTCGCCATGGTGGCCGCCTCGGCCGCGTTGGTGATCTCCGGCGCGCCCTTCATGGGCCCGATCGGCGCCGCGCGCGTGGGCTTCGTCAACGGCGAATACGTGCTGAACCCGACGCTCGACGAGCAGAAGGAAAGCCTCATGGACCTGATCGTGGCCGGTACCCACGACGCGGTCATGATGGTGGAAAGCGAGATCCAGGAGCTTTCCGAGGAACAGGTCCTGGGCGGCGTCACCTTCGCCCACAAGGGCATGCAGGCGGTGATCGACGCGATCATCGATCTCGCCGAGCATTCAGCCAAGGAGCCGTTCGACTTCCAGCCGGACGACACCGACGCCATCCAGGTCGAGATGAAGGCGGCGATCGGCGCCGACCTGGCCGCAGCCTTTAAGATCCCGGCCAAGCTCGAGCGCCAGAACGCGGTCGCCGCGGCCAAGGCCAAGGCCGTCGAGGCCTTCGGCAAGTCCGAGGCCAAGCCTGACGGACTTTCGCCCGACAAGCTGGGCTCGGTGTTCAAGGACCTGGAAGCCGACGTCGTGCGGCGCAACATCCTCGACACCGGCGTGCGCATCGACGGCCGCAAGGTCGACCAGGTCCGCCAGATCGTCTCGGAAGTGGGCGTGCTGCCCCGGGCCCACGGCTCGGCGCTGTTCACCCGCGGCGAGACCCAGGCGCTGGTCGTGGCCACCCTGGGCACCGGCGACGACGAGCAGCTGATCGACGCGCTCGAGGGCAAGTACTACGAGAAGTTCATGCTGCACTATAACTTCCCGCCGTTCTCGGTCGGGGAGACGGGCCGCATGGGCGCGCCCGGTCGCCGCGAAGTCGGCCACGGCAAGCTGGCCTGGCGGGCGATCCGTCCGATGCTGCCCAAGGCGGAGGAGTTCCCCTACACCATCCGCCTGGTCTCGGAGATCTTCGAGTCCAACGGCTCGTCGTCGATGGCCTCGGTCTGTGGCTCGTCGCTGGCGCTGATGGACGCGGGCGTGCCCCTGAAGAAGCCGGTCTCCGGCATCGCCATGGGCCTGATCCTGGAAAGCGACGGTTACGCGGTGTTGTCCGACATCCTCGGCGACGAGGACCACCTGGGCGACATGGACTTCAAGGTCGCCGGCACCCACGACGGGATCACCTCCCTGCAGATGGACATCAAGATCGCCGGCATCACCGAAGAGATCATGCGCAAGGCGCTCGAGCAGGCGAAGGCCGGACGCGAGCACATCCTGGGCGAGATGAACAAGGCCATGGAGGCGCCCCGCGCCGCCCTTGGCGAATACGCGCCCAAGATCGAGACCATGAAGATCCCGGTGGACAAGATCCGCGAGGTGATCGGTTCCGGCGGCAAGGTGATCCGCGAGATCGTCGAAAAGACCGGGGCCAAGATCGACATCGGCGAGGACGGCACGATCAAGATCGCGGCCGCCGAGCAGACCAAGATCGACGCCGCCCTCGACTGGATCAAGTCCATCGCCTCCGAGCCGGAAGTCGGCCAGATCTACACCGGCAAGGTGGTGAAGGTCGTCGACTTCGGGGCGTTCGTGAACTTCTTCGGCGCCAAGGACGGGCTGGTCCACGTGAGCCAGATCTCCAACGAGCGCGTGAACAAGGTCTCCGACGTCCTGCAGGAAGGCCAGGCCGTGAAGGTCAAGCTCCTGGGCTTCGACGATCGCGGCAAGACCCGCCTCTCGATGAAGGTCGTCGACCAGGAGACTGGCGAGGACCTGTCCAAGAAGGATGCGCCCGAGGCCGCGGACGCCTGAGGCTTCCGCCCCCCTGACGACGAAGGCGGCCGGAGCGATCCGGCCGCCTTTTTCGTGTCCGCGCTTGCGGGAACCGCTCGTCAATCGAGGACGAGACCCACGGAGTAATGCCAGGATCTCAGCCGGAACCGGGGCCGGTCATTGACCCTTGGAGACCCGACGACTAGCCACGTCGCGGGACGGAGACTCAAACAGGACCCAGGGGGGCGCATCATGGATTGGACCCCGTTCTTCCGCGACGATTGGCTGGCCCGGCGCCAGGAGCGGGCGCTGGAGCCGGAACTCCCGATCGTCGACCCGCACCAGCACTTCTGGCCGGATCCTGAGCGCGGCTATGACCCCGCGAGGTTCCTCGCCGACGCCGCCGGGGGCCATAGGCTGCTCGCCACCGTCCACATGGAAACCGTCGTCGGATGGCGGGCGCATGGTCCGCGGCACCTGCGTCCCGTCGGCGAGACCGAACTCATCGTGCGGCTGGTCGACGACCCGGGCCTGCGTTCGCCCGGCGCCGCGCGCCTCGCCGCCGGCATCGTGGGCGCCGTTGCCCTGGACGAGCCGGTCCACCGGCTCGACGAGGCGCTCTCGGCGCATATCGCGGCCGGCGAGGGCCGTTTTCGCGGCGTGCGCTGGAACGCCGTCTGGCACGACGGACCAAATCCCTTTCCCGGCGCGCGGCCGGACCATCTGACTGATCCAGCGAACCGTCGGGGTCTCGAACGCGTGGCCGCCCACGGCCTGACCTGCGACGTCTTCGTCCTGCACCACCAGCTCGAGGATTTCGCCCGGACGGCCCGCGAGACGCCGCACGTCACCTTCGTCCTGAACCACCTGGGCGGCTTCTTCAATCCGGCCGGAGAGGGCGCGTTCGAGGCGGCCTACGAGGGCTGGCGGCGCGGCGTCGAGCAGGTCGCCACGGCCACCAACGTGGTCGTCAAGCTGGGCGGGTTGGCCAACCTGTTCTTCGGTGCGGGCTGGCGCTGGGCCGAGCAGCCGACGCCGCCCCCGTCGGAGGCGCTCGCCGAGGCCTATGAACCTTTTGTCCGGCCGGCCATCCAGGCGTTCGGTCCGAACCGCTGCATGTTCGAGAGCAACTATCCCGTCGACCGCCAGCAGGTCGGCTACACCGTGTTGTGGAACGCCTTCAAGCGGCTCACCACGGGCATGGCGGATGAAGATCGCCGACGTATGCTGTCCGGCGTCGCCTCACGGATCTATCGGCTGGACTGACCGTCGGACCGCGCGGGCCCCCCTTCCGCGGAGCCGCGAGAACCGATAACGAGGTTTCAGGCGACGCGACGCGGACGCCTCGGAATCACCGCCACCGTCCGGCGAGCGCTTGGCGCGGATATTCGAGACCAGAAACTCAAGGGAAACGTACAGATGGAATACCGCCTGCTCGGTCGCACAGGGCTCAAGGTCTCGGCCTTCGCCTTCGGCACCGTCACCTTTGGGGGGGAGGGCTATTTCGCCGTCCTTGGGAACGCCACGGGCGAGACGGCGAAACGTCAGATCGACATATGCCTCGACGCCGGGGTGAACCTCTTCGACACCTCGAACTACTATTCCATGGGCCGATCCGAGGAGGTGCTGGGCGAGGCGCTGGGCAAACGGCGCGCCGATGTCGTCGTGGCCACCAAGGCCGGTCTCGCGGCGGGCCCGGGCGTCAATGATCTCGGCACGAGCCGGCGCCACCTTATCGAGGCCTGCGAGGCCAGCCTGCGGCGGCTGAAGACCGACTGGATCGACCTCTACCAGATGCATGTGCAGGACCCGCTGACCCCAGCCGAGGAGACCGTGCGCGCGCTGGAGGACCTGGTCCGGTCTGGCAAGGTTCGCTACATCGGCTGCTCCAACTATTCCGGCTGGTTCACCATGAAGTCGCTGGCGGCCGCCGACCGCCTCGGCGTCACCCGTTTCAGCAGCCAGCAGATCCAGTACTCCCTGCTCTGCCGGGACGCAGAGAACG
>Ga0207641_10002967_pt1 | contig 15351 bp, 14 predicted proteins | sample KBSSwiS62_FD_184306 | JGI IMG/M metagenome (GOLD analysis project Ga0207641, IMG submission 184306) | Switchgrass rhizosphere microbial communities from Kellogg Biological Station, Michigan, USA - KBS Switchgrass S6-2 (SPAdes) (version 2) | ecosystem: Host-associated > Plants > Roots >... | reverse complement strand
CCGCAAGGAACAGGCACCAGCCGAGCGGGTCGCGATTGTCTTTGGCAAGCGGCATCGGCTCGGCGCGATAGGGGGGTTGCGCCCGCTCCGCAAGAGCGCCGCTGAGCTTGCCTGTTCCCGTGCTCGACCCGAGCGCCCGAGTGCGCGGGTATCGCGCCCGCTTGCGCCTGCGCGCCCGGAGTCCTAGAGGCTCGGGCCATGAAACGCACGACTGGACAGGACCGCTCGACGACACGCAACTGGCGCCCCGCCACCCGCGCTATCCGCGGCGGCACGTGGCGCTCTGAAATGGGCGAGACCAGCGAGGCGCTTTTTCTTACTTCGGGCTACAGCTACGACGATGCCGCCACTGTCGCCGCGCGGTTCGCTGGCGAGCAGGACGGCATGACCTACTCGCGCCTGCAGAACCCTACCGTTGCGATGCTGGAGGAGCGCATCGCGCTGCTCGAAGGCGCCGAGGCGTGCCGCACCCAGGCCTCGGGCATGGCGGCGATGACTGCGGCGCTGCTCTGCCAGCTTTCGGCGGGTGACCACATGGTGACCGCGCGCGCCGCGTTCGGCTCGTGCCGCTGGCTGGGCGACCATCTGCTGCCGCGCTTCGGCGTGGAGGTGACGGTGATCGATGCGAGCGATACGGCACAGTGGGAAGCAGCGGTGCGGCCCAACACGAAGGTCTTCTTCTTCGAGACCCCGGCCAATCCGACGATGGACGTTGCCGACATGGCCGCGATCGCGCAGATCGCTAAGGCTCATGGCATCACCACCGTGGTCGACAACGCATTCTGCAGCCCGGCGCTGCAGCGTCCGCTCGAGTTCGGGATCGATGTCGTCGCTTACTCGGCCACCAAGCTGATGGACGGCCAAGGGCGCGTACTGGCCGGTGCCGTCTGCGGGTCCGCGCAGTTCATCAACGACAAACTGCTGCCGTTCCAGCGCAATACCGGACCCAACCTCTCGCCGTTCAACGCTTGGGTGGTGCTCAAGGGGCTGGAAACGCTCGACCTGCGTGCCCGGAAGCAGAGCGAGAACGCGCTGCAGGTGGGTGAATTCCTGGCTGGTCGGGTGCCGCAGATGCTGCACCCTTGGCTGCCCAGCCACCCGCAGCAGGCGCTGGCGCAAAAGCAGATGGATGCCTGCGGACCGATCTTCTCGTTCGTCCTTGACGGGGGGCGCGCACAGGCGCACGCGCTGCTCGATGCTCTAGAACTGATCGACATCTCCAACAACATCGGCGATTCGCGCTCGCTGCTGTGCCACCCGGCCTCGACCACGCACCACAACATGGGCGCCGAGGCGCGCGAGGCCATGGGCATCGGCGAGGGCATGCTTCGCATCAACGTCGGCCTAGAGGATCCGCAGGACCTCATCGCCGATCTCGACCAGGCTCTCGCGAAGGCTGGGCTCTGAGCGGCTACGATCCCAAGGCTGATCCCGCAGCGTTCTACGCGGCGATTGTCGAATCGAGTGACGATGCCATCGTCGGCAAGTCGCTCGATGGTCGCATCCTGAGCTGGAACACCGCGGCCGAGCGCATCTTCGGCTGGACCTCCGACGAGATTGTCGGCCGCAACGTGCGCGCGCTGATACCGGAGGACCGCCAGTCGGAGGAAGACACGATCATCGCGCATATCAGTCGCGGCGCTCGATTTCCTACCTTTGAGACGGTTCGCCAGCGCAAGGACGGCAGCCTGGTTCACGTTGCAGTCACTGTCTCGCCGGTGCTCGACGCCGATGGGCGGGTGGTCGCAGCCAGCAAGATCGCGCGCGATATCACCGGCGAGATCGCATTTCGCTTCCGTCTGGCATTCAGCGAGCAGCGCTTCCGCCTGTTGGCCGAGAACATGAGCCAACTGGCATGGATTGCCGGACGCGAGGGCCAGGCGCTCTGGTTCAACAAGCGCTGGTACGACTATACCGGCCTCAGCGAGGCAGAGAGCCTCGACCCCATAAAACGTGGGGCAGCGCACCGGCGGGACCTCCTCGCAAAGACTCGTGAGCGCTTCCTGCAGCACGTGGCATCGGGCGAGGATTGGGAAGACACCTTTCCGCTGCGCAGTGCTACCGGCGACTGGCGCTGGTTCCTCTCGCGCGCGAAACCGATCCGCTCGGATGCGGGCGACATCGAGTTCTGGTTCGTCACCCACACCGACGTCACCGAGATGCGCGACGCCGAGCAGCGCATCGAGTTGCTGCTGCAGGAAGTGAACCACCGCAGCAAGAACATGCTGGCGATCGTGCAATCGCTGGCGCGGCGTACCGACATCGATCGGCCGGACTTCATAGAGCGCCTCGAGCGGCGCATCCACGGCCTTTCGGCCAACCAGGACCTGCTGGTGCGCCGTGCCTGGTCGGCAGTGCCGGTGCAGGAGATGATCGACGCGCAACTGCGTTCGCTGGCCGATGCCAAGGGCCAGCTCGAATGCACCGGTCCCGACGTACTGCTCTCCCCCGGCGCGACCGAGGCGCTGGCGATGGCGTTGCACGAGCTTGCGACCAATGCCATCAAGTATGGAGCACTTTCGGTGGCCGAAGGCCGCGTCGCCATCCGTTGGACGGTCGACGGGGCAGGCGAAGAGGCGCGCTTCGCGATGAGCTGGAGCGAATCCGGCGGCCCTACGGTGGCGGCGCCTTCGGCCCACGGGTTCGGCACTCGGATTATGGTCGACGTGCCGCGCGTCAAGCTTCAGGCGGACGTCAAGGCAGAGTACCCGCCCACAGGCTTCATCTGGACGCTGTCCTGTCCGGCATCCTCGCTCGGTTGATCCACGCGCAATGCGCGCGGAGTCAACGCGCGGAGCCTAGGTGTCGCTCGACGGTTGTAGGGGTGAAGTTTCGGCGTTAGGCTGGTCATCGTCATGAAGGAACTGTTCCAGCACGCCGCCATCACCGACGGGCTCACCGTCCGCGTCGCCGTCAATTTTCTGCCCGAGCAGTCGCGCATCGAGGCCGGCAAGTGGTTCTGGGTGTACCATATCCGCATCGAGAACGAGACTGGCGAGACGCTCCAGCTGCTCACGCGACACTGGCGCATCACCGACGCCAAGGGCAAGGTCGACGTCGTCGAGGGCGAGGGCGTGGTTGGCGAACAGCCGGTCCTGGCGCATGGTCAGAGCCACGATTATGTCTCGGGCTGTCCGCTCACTACCCCGCAGGGCAGCATGGAGGGCTACTACACTTTCCGACGTGCCAATGGGCGCGAGTTCAAGGCGCTGATCCCTTTCTTTCCGCTGGCCGCGCCCGCTACGGCGGGTTGACCTTCGGCCAAATAGCACTCCCGTTATTGCCCGAGGGGCGGTGACCGCATAGGGAAGGCGCCATGAAGCGCACCCATCTGCCTCTCAACGCGCTGCGGGTCTTCGACGCGGCCGCCCGCCATCTCTCGTTTACGCGCGCTGCCGACGAACTGGCGGTGACTCCCGCGGCCGTGGGCCAACAGATCCGCGCCTTGGAGGACCTGCTCGGCGTCGTCCTGTTCCGCCGTACCAGCAAGGGCTTGGAGCTGACCGAGGAGGCCGGTGCCGGCCTTGCCGCGCTGCGCACCGGGTTCCTCCACTTCGAGGATGCGGTGCAGGCGATGCAGGCGGGCCAGTCCAGCCACGTCTACACCATCGCCGCGCCGCGCGAATTCGTCGCTGCGTGGCTGGCGCCTCGCCTCGCGGCCTTTCGCGTCGAGAACCCGCAAGTCCGCTACATCCTCGTAGATGGCGAGATGACCGACTTCACCGAAGCAAACCTCGACCTCGCCGTGCGCTGGACCGATGGGCCGGGTGATCTCGAAGGAGTGCCGCTCGGCACGGCGGAGTGGGTCGTCGTCGGCCATGGCGACTGGATCGGATGGCCGGGCGATCCGACGCCTGGCAGCGGCGATACGCCCGAAGGCGCCGAAGAGGCCAAGCCAGCGATCGTCGTCGGAGATGCGGGTCAGGCGATCGCGACCGCGCTGGCGGGGATGGGCCGGGCGCGGGTGCCGGCGCTCCTCGCCGCTGGTCTCATCGAAAGCGGGCGCAAGGACATGATCGGCACGCCCGAACCAAGCCGGCGCGGTTACTGGCTGGTGGCGCCTCTGCCGCAATGGCGGCAGAAGAAGGTCAAGGCCCTAGTCGCCTCACTCAACGCTGGCGCCTAGCAGCAGGCCGTGCGCTGATCCCCGGTAGGCCCTCTTAAGGGACATCCACGGGACCATACGGCCGCAGGTCAACCCAGCTCGCGTTCCTTCTCGGCGTAGAGCCGCTCCAATTCGGCGCGGCTCTTCTTTTCCGCAGCGGTTTTGAGCTGGCCGCAAGCGGCATCGATGTCCCGCCCGCGCGGAGTGCGCACCGGCGCCGAGATGCCGGATTCGAAGACGATGTTCGAGAAGCTGCGGATCCGGTCAGGCGTCGAGCACTCATAAGGCGCACCCGGCCACGGATTGAAGGGGATGAGGTTGACCTTGGCCGGCAGCTTGTAGTGCTTGATAAGGCGAACCAGCTCGCGCGCGTCCTCGTCGCTGTCGTTCTTGTCCTTGAGCATCACGTATTCGAAAGTGATGCGCCGGGCGTTGCTGGCACCGGGATAGTCGGCGCAGGCCTGCAGCAGTTCTTCGATGCCGTACTTCTTGTTGATTGGCACGATCTCGTCGCGCACGTCCTTGGTCACCGCATGGAGAGAGACCGCCAAATTCACGCCGATCTCTTCGCCGCACTGCGCCATCTTGGGCACCACGCCCGAGGTCGAGAGCGTGATCCGGCGCTTGGATAGCGCCAGGCCATCCCCGTCCATGACGAGCTTGAGCGCGTCGCGCACGTTGTCAAAATTGTACAACGGCTCACCCATTCCCATCATCACGATGTTGGTGAGCAGGCGCCCATCGGCGCTGTAGCCGCCGTCTTCGTCGACCATGTCGTCTCCGAGCGCGGCCATGTCCGCCTGTCCGGATTTCGGCCATTCGCCCAGCGCGTCACGGGCGAGCATGACCTGACCGACAATCTCGCCCACTGTCAGGTTGCGCACCAGCCGCATGGTGCCGGTATGGCAGAACCGGCAGTTGAGCGTGCAGCCGACCTGGCTGGACACGCACAGCGTGCCACGGTCGGCGTCGGGGATGAAGACCATCTCGTAATCGTGGCCATCCGCGGTGCGCAGTAGCCACTTGCGAGTACCGTCGTTCGAGTGCTGTGCCTCGACGATCTCCGGGCGGCCGACGACGAAGCGCGTTGCCAGCCAGGGGCGCATGGTCTTGGCGATGTCAGTCATCGCTTCGAATTCAGTGACGCCGCGATGATAGAGCCAGTGGAACACCTGCTTGGCGCGCAGCTTGGCGGCCTTGGCATCCAGCCCAGCTTCCTCGAACAGGGTGGCGATGCGCTTGCGCGGCAGGCCCATAAGGTCGATGCGGCCGTCCTCGCGCGCGGTCACACCGTCGACGAGACCCGGGCGGGGCACTGGCAGCGGATCGATATGCCCCGGTATGGACATGGGGGAGATCGGCGTCGGAGCGTCCCCGGCCGGCTGGATGGTCTGCTTTTCCATGATCGGAGGGCATATAGTTTGTTCACCGCCTGAACGAAAGCCCGCTGCTGATCGCCCACGACAAACCAGTTGCCGTGACTTTGCCCGCTTGTCCCAACCCGTGAGCGACACCCTGTTTGTCAAGGCGGTGTTGCTCAGAAACATCAGCTTTTTCGTTGTGGTACGTTCAGGAAACTCCCTGAGGGTCGAGCGCTTTTGACCAGTCCTAGCGGGTCGCAATCTCCCCGCAGAAGGAAAACTGGAGTACCCCAATGAAGAAGATTCTCGTCTGTCTCGCCGCCGGCACCGCGCTCGCTTCGGCGCCCGCCTTCGCGCAAGACACGGGCCCTGTCGATCCGTTCACCGGCTTTCATGTCGAAGGCTTGGTTGGCTACGACATCACCAAGGCCGGCAGCAGCATCGATGACGACGCCAATGTCGATAACGACCAGTCGATCGATGGCCTGCTCTACGGCGTCGGCGCCGGCTACGATTTTCGCAGCGGCAACCTGGTGTTCGGTCCAGAAGCCGAAGTGACTTGGTCAACCGCAAAGACCAGCTTCGATGACGGCGATTTCGAAGGCTTCGGCATCGGCAACGTCAAGACCAACCGCGACCTTTATGTCGGCGCAAAGCTGGGCTACGTCGTCGCACCGAGCACCATGGTCTACGCCAAGGGTGGCTATACCAACGCCAAGTTCGATGCGCGCAGCAGCGACGGCACTGTCGTCAGCAACCGGGACATCGACACCGACGGTTGGCGCATCGGTGCGGGCGTGGAACAGGCGGTGAGCAACAACGTGTTCGCCAAACTTGAGTATCGCTATTCGAACTACAGCAAGGGCGAGCTCGATTTCACCAACGATCTCCCTGACAGCCAGCGCTTCAATCTCGACCTCGATCGGCACCAGATCGTCGCGGGCGTGGGCGTCCGCTTCTGATCGAGCGGGAAGCAGACGCCAACCGGAAGGGCGGGGCTTCGGCTCCGCCCTTCTTTTTGTCACCTGCGCGCGCACCCGATCGCGGCGGCGTCCATAGCTGAGGCTGCGCCGGCGAGCGGCCACCGGTTGGCGAAGACATTGCCGCGCTCGTCACGTGCGTTGACGCTCATGGCCGTCGCCGAGCGCATAGCTGCGACGATCGCGGCATTGTCACTCTGGTTGCGCGGCCAGGCATCGCCACCGCCGCCGACGAGCTGCAGCTTGCGGTCGCCGATCGTCAACATGATCGGCGCGTTCTGCGCCACTTTGCGCGACAGGCGGAAGTGCACCTGGTTGCGTGCACCGCGGCGCGGCCACGTGCCGATGGCGGCGAACGGCTGATAAGTGCGCATGGCGCTGCTCGGCTCGGCCATCGCGATCGCATAGCAGCGCGGGATCAGCGGATCGCGGAATGCGCCCCAGGTCGCGTAAAGCCCAAGGCTCTCGCGCGCTTGCGCGGCGGGGGCGAGGAGTAGGGTCAGGGCGCAGGCGAGGGTGAAGGGGCGGAGCATGGGTGCGGTCTAGCGTGCAATGCCCCCTCCGTCAGCCTTTCTGGCGCCCCCTTCTCATCCGCTCTGCTTCGCTTGCGCGAAGATGTGTCAGCCGGGCGGATACTCGATCGCGATGACTTCCCACTCCTTCTCGCCCGAAGGGAGGCGTACGGTTCGCAAGTCGCCGATCGCGGCGCCACGCAGAGCCCGCGCGATCGGTGCGCTCCAGCCGATGCGGCCGGTTGAGGCATCCTGCTCGTCGTCGCCCACGATCGTAACGGTGAGCCGCGCATCCTCCTCGTCCGCGAGCTCGACCTTGGCGCCGAAAAAGACTTTGCCGCGCTCCTCCTGCCGGGCGGGCTCTACCACGCGCAGCGCCTTCATCCGCCGCGCGAGGTAGCCAAGCTCGCGGTCGATCTCGCGCATGCGCTTGCGGCCATAAAGGTAGTCGCCGTTCTCGGAGCGGTCGCCATTGCCTGCCGCCCACGAGACGATCTCGACGATCGCTGGCCGCTCGGTGCCGAGCAGGTGATCATAGCGCGCGCGCAGCGCCGCCATGCCTTGCGGGGTGATCGGGGGGCCTGCAGGTGTCATTAGTGACGCCTTAATGTGCCGTTAGCGGTTCGAAAAGCTTTCGTAGCCGCCGATGCGTGCCCGCTCCATCAGCCCGGCGTGCGCTTGCCTGGCATCAGCCGCGACAGCTTGTTCGGACCGTTGTAGTCCGACCGCTGCGGGTACATGCTTTCGTAGACCACAGCGTTCTCCAACACGCGCTGGACGTAGTTCTTGGTCTCGTAGATGGGGATTTGCTCGATCCAGTCGACCCAGTCGATGCTTCCGGTGCGCGGGTCGCCGTTGGCCCGCAGCCACTTGTTCACGTTGCCGGCGCCGGCATTGTAGGCTGCGACTGCCAGCGGCGTGGCGCCGCCGAAATAGTCCATCATCCGGCCGAAGTACCCGTCGCCGAGACGGATGTTGTAAGTCGGGTCCGAGGTGAGAGCGGTGAGGTCGTAGCCGATGCCCATCTTGCCAGCCTGCTCGCGCGCCGTGGTGGGCATGAGCTGCATCAGGCCGCGCGCGCCAGCATGGCTGAGCGCATTCTGCGCGAATTGGCTCTCTTGCCGCGCGAGCGAATGGACCATGGTCCAGTTCGCGCCCGGCGGAGTAGGGATCAGCGGAAAGGCGATTTGGCCGAACTCGCCGAAACCGTCCGCATGGGCGCTCTGGCCCAGGATGACGGCCAAGTCGCGTCGGCCGATCTCCTGTGCGAGCTGGGCCACCAACACGTGGTCGGCCTGGTCGACCGCTTGATCGGAAATCTCGCGGAAGAATTGCACACCGGTGCGCCAGTCTCCGTCACGAGCGACATCGCGCACTGCTGCGGTGATCGGCAGGGCCCGGAAGGAGGCGCGTTGGGCAGGGCTCGGTGTCGCGGTAGGGCGGGTGTCGAGGTCCGGGATCGGCCGGCCCAGCCGCTCGAGCGCAAGCTGGCCATAGAAGTATTGGGGGTACTGCGCCGCCATCTGGAAATAGCGGTTGGCACCCGCCATGTCGCCGCCCAGAGCCAGCGCGCGTCCAGCCCAGTAAAACCCCTTGGAGCGAGTGCCCGGCGTCTGCGCCGCGGCGCCGTAGCGATAGAACAGCGGCGCGGCCCGGCGCGAATCGCGCAGCGACCACAGCGCCTTGGTCCCGCCCAGCCATACCAGCGAGGTGTAGTCGTCGCGCACGCGGTAGGAGAGGCGGCTCACGTCGGTGCCGGGTGCGAAGGCATCGTCGATAGAGCTGGCGATACGCACGGCCGAATCGTCCCCGGCACCGCGCGCGGCACTGAGCAGCTCGCGCACCCATTTCTCGGGATCGGGCACCGGGCGCGAGAGCGGGGGCCGGTTGGCAAGTAGCGCGATCTCGCCCGCCAAGTTGCCGGTGCGCCGCGCCTGCACCGCACGATTGTACACGTAGCCCCCGTCGCTTCCCACGTCGGGCGGAAGGATCACGCCCAGGGTCCCGGGGGGTGATCCCTGCAGCAACGCCAGCCGCTCCATGAAGACCGGGCGTCGCGCTGCGGAGACGAACGAGATCTGCCGCTCGGCCTGCGCGGTCTCGCCCTGCCACAGCAGCGCATCCATTCGCGCGTCGTGATCGTCGGCGGTGAGCCGGTCGCGATACAGCGATAGCAGGGTGCCTTCATCGGACGGCGTGAGCGAGCCCTTGCGCCACGCGGTTACGGCGGCTTGCGCCGCGTCGGCGCGCCGCATCGTCGTTAGCGCCGTGGCGTAGCGTCCGGCGGCCTGGCTGGTGATCGGCTTGAAGCGATCGAAGAAGCCGATCACCGAAGGTGCGTCCGGCGATTCGGTGAGCAGCGCCTTTTCGGCGAAGCCGCGGATCTTCTCTTCCTGCGGGTAGCCGGGATAAGTCAGCAGGAACCCGGCATAAGTGCCGAAGCCCAAGCGATCGTTGGCGAGCAGCAGTTTCCAGCGATCGATCGACTGGTGCACCGCCATGTCGTGGCTCTGCGCCGCTTGCGCGCGGGCGACATCCCACTCCCTCCCGTCGTCGGCCAGCGCAGGCGAGGTGAGGGCGATGGTGGCGGTCAGCGCGGAAAACGACAGCAGCAAGGGGGAGAGGCGCAACATGCTGGACATTTTCGGAATTGGCTCCTTATCAGGCGCTGAACGTGACTGCAGGAGCGTAGGACAGTCCCCGCGCATAGCCCTGTCGGCGCGATCTTTGGCTGTCATCAGGGGTAAAGTCCATGTTCTCCGGCTCCATTCCAGCGCTAGTCACCCCGTTTCGTGACGGCGCCTTCGACGAGCCGGCGTTCCGGCGGCTGGTGGACTGGCAGATCGATTGCGGGTCCTCTGCGCTGGTCCCATGTGGCACTACCGGCGAGAACTCGACGCTCTCCAACGCTGAGCACCACCGGGTGATCGAGGTCTGCATCGAGCAGGCGGCTGGCCGCGTGCCGGTAATCGCTGGGTGCGGCAGCAACGACACGATGAACGCGCTGCTGCATATGAACTTCTCGCGCAAGAGCGGCGCCGCCGCCGCGCTGTTGGTCGCGCCCTACTACAACCGGCCGAGCCAGGAGGGCCTGCTTGCCCATTTCGGCTACCTGGCCGAGCACAGCGACCTGCCGATCGTGCTCTACAACGTGCCAGGCCGCACGGTGACCGACCTGCTGCCCGAGACGGTGTGCGAATTGGCGCGCCGCCATCCGGGCCGGTTTATCGGCATCAAGGACGCCAGCGGCGATCTCAGCCGCGTGACCGACCACCGCATGGGCATCGGCAAGGATTTCTGCCAGCTTTCGGGCGACGACGAGCTGGCGCTGCCGTTCAACGCGGCGGGCGGCGTCGGCTGCATCTCGGTGACCGCCAATGTCGCGCCGGCACTGTGCGCACAGTTCCAGGCGGCTTGTGCGGCCAACGATCTGGAAAAGGCGCGCGAGCTTAACGACCGGCTCTATCCGCTGCACTACGCAATGTTCGAGGACAGCTCACCTGGGCCGTGCAAGTACGCGCTCGCGCAAGTGCACGACTGGATCGAGAACGAGCTACGCTTGCCGCTGGTGCCCTGTGGCGACAAAGCCCGGGCGGCGGTGGACGCAGCGCTGGTGCACGCCGGGCTGCTTTAGCTCAGGAGGCGCCTCGACAGCACGTCAGGAGGCGCCGCAAGGTTGATAGCGCTGGAACAGGCGCTGGCCTTGCGCGTAATAGGCCGCCATGGACCAGACCGTCGCCAAGCTCATCATCCGCGCCGCCACCGTGGGCGACGCGCCCGCCATCGCCCGGCTCTCCGTCAAGGTCTACGGCAAGGCCGATGCCTTCACGCGCGCCGAGGTGCGCGGCCAGATCATCAATTTTCCCGAGGGCCAGTTCGTGGCCGAGTACGACGGGCGCATCGTCGGCCATTGCGCCACGATGATCCTGGCGGCTGCCACTGCATTCAAGCCGCATACCTGGGAGGAGATCAGCAACGGCGGCTACGGCCGCATCCCCGATCCTGAAGGCGACGTTCTCTACGGCTTCGAGGTCTGCGTCGATCCGGACTACCGCCGCCTGCGCATCGGCCAGCGCCTTTACCGCAAGCGCAAGGAGCTGTGCCAACACTTCGAGCTCAACGGCATCGCTTTCGCCGGCCGCATGCCCGGCTACGCGCGCCGTCGCCGCCAGTACCCCGACCCGGGCGACTACTTGCAGGCGGTGCGCGACAAGAAGGTCCGCGACCAGGTGATCAACTTCCAGATCAACGAGGGCTACGAGCCGCGCGGCATCCTTCCCGACTACATCCCGACCGACAAGGACAGCGGCGGCAATGCGGTGCTGATGTATTGGACCAACCCGCTGGTACCCAGAAGCACCGGCCGTGCCGTGCCGGGAATCAAGGAGCGCGTGCCCTCCAACGTTCGTGTCGCGACCGTCCAGTTCATGATGCGCAAGATTGAGACGATCGATCAGTTCGAGGAGCAGGTCGAATACTGGATCGACGTCGCCGCAGATTACGAAAGCGATTTCGTCTGTTTCCCCGAGCTGTTCACGCTGGAACTGCTCTCGATCGAGGAAACCAAGCTCGAGCCGGTGGACGCCATCGAGAAGATCGCGACCTACACCGATCGCTTCGTCGCCTTCATGCAAAAGCTGGCGGTGAGCTATAACATCAACATCGTCGGCGGCTCGCACCCCACGCGGGTGGGACTGGCCAACGGCGAGAGCGAGATCCGCAACATCGCCTACACTTTCCTGCGTGACGGTTCGGTGCACGAGACGCAGAAGCTGCATCCTACGCCCTCCGAGCGGCGGTGGTGGAACGTACGCGGCGGGTACGGCGCCAACGTCATCCCCACCGACTGCGGTCCGATCGGCGTGATGATCTGCTACGATAGCGAGTTCCCGGAACTCGCCCGCCACCTCGTGAACCAGGGCGCGCTGCTGCTGTTCGTGCCGTTCTGCACCGACGAGCGGCGGGGATATCTGCGCGTGCGCTACTGCTGCCAGGCGCGCGCGGTGGAGAACCAGTGCTATGTCGTCACCTCCGGCGTGGTCGGCAACTTGCCCAACGTGGAAAACATGGACATCCACTATGCCGAGAGCGCGGTGCTGACCCCGTCCGACTTCCCTTTTGCGCGCGACGGCGTGGCGGCGGACACAGCGGCCAACACCGAGACCATCGCTATCGCCGATCTCAGCCTCGATGCCCTGCTGACCGCGCGGCAGGCCGGCGCGGTGCAGAACCTAAAGGACCGCCGTTTCGACCTCTATCGGGTGGAATGGACGCAGGCACGCGAGTGACTATAGCGGGCGGATGGACGATCCGCTTTCCCAGCCGCTGCGCGTCGCGGCGCTGTATTGCTTCACTCCCCTTGACGATTGTGCGGCGCTGCGCACGCAGTTGGAGCGCGCCTGTCGGGCCCATGACATTCGTGGCACGCTGCTGATCGCGCCCGAGGGAATCAACGGCACCATCGCCGGCAAGCCGGACGATATCGAGGCGATCCTGAGCATAATCTGCGCGGTGCCCGGCTGCGCGGACCTCGACGTCAAGCTTTCGGGCGCAGCGACCCCACCGTTCCATCGCATGAAGGTGCGGGTGAAGCGCGAGATTGTCACCATGGGCGAGGAAGGTATCGATCCCCGCCGCAGCGTGGGCACCTACGTCGAGGCGCAGGACTGGAACGCGCTGATCTGTGAGCCTGGCACCATCGTCATCGATACCCGCAATGACTACGAAGTCGCGGTCGGCACGTTTCAAGGGGCCGTCGATCCGCAGACCGCAACCTTTCGCGACTTTCCCGCCTGGTTCCGCGAGAAGCGCGATTTGCTTCTGGGCACCGGCACCGAGCCGAAGGTGGCAATGTTCTGCACGGGCGGCATCCGTTGCGAGAAGTCGACGGCGTTCCTCAAGCAGGAGGGCATCGCCGAGGTGTTTCACCTCAAGGGCGGCATCCTCAAGTATCTGGAAACGGTGCCCGAGGAACAGAGCCTGTGGCGCGGCGAGTGCTTCGTGTTCGACCAGCGAGTGGCGGTCGGCCATGGTTTGAAGCCGGGGAAGCACGTGCTGTGCCACGCCTGCCGCCGGCCAGTCGCGCCCGAGGGTCTCGCCTCGCCACTCTACGAGGAGGGTGTGAGTTGCGCCGCCTGCCACGCGGAACGCACCGAGGAGCAGCGCGCTTCCGCCCGCGAGCGCCATCGCCAGCAATTGCTGGCGGCAGCGCGGGGGGAAGCGCACGTCGGCGCCGTGTTTGGACGGGACGATGCGGCCAGCTGACCCGGTCCTCTACAGCTTCCGCCGCTGCCCCTACGCCATCCGCGCCCGGCTGGCACTGGCGATGAGCGGCACGCCTTGCGAAGTGCGTGAGGTGAAGCTCGCGGCCAAGCCTGCGTCGATGATAGAGGCGTCTCCCAAGGGGACGGTGCCGGTGCTGGTGCTGCCCGACGGAACAGTCATCGACGAAAGCCTCGATGTGATGCGCTGGGCGCTCGCGGCGCACGATCCCGAGCGCTGGCTGGCACGCGACGATCCTGCACTGATCGCAGCGAACGACGGTGCCTTCAAGCACGACCTCGACCGCTACAAATACCCTGAACGGTATGGCAGCGATCCGATGACGCACCGTGACGCCGCACTAACGTTCGTGCGGTTGCTCGATGAACGCCTCGCGTCCGGCCCGCAGCTCTGTGGCGTGGAGCGCGGATTGGCCGACATGGCGATCCTGCCGTTCGTGCGGCAGTTCGCCGCGGTCGATCGGGAATGGTTCGTCGCGCAGCCGCTGGCGCACCTGCAAGCGTGGCTGGAACGCCATCTTGCCTCGGCCCTGTTCCATTCCGTCATGCTTCGCCTTGCGCCTTGGAATAGCGGGGACGAGCCGGCGGTCCTTTTCGACGCGTGACCGGATCAGCCAGTGCGCGCTAGCGTCGCAAACAGCTGCCCGCGCAGCTCTTCCGCCGGCGGCAGGGCCAAGGCTGCAAGATCGGCGACGCCGATGATGGCGTCTTCGCCGAAGCACTGGCTGAGCGCGATCGTGCGCGCGGTCAGGTGCTTGCCGCTGGTTAGCGAGTAGAAGGCCCGCACTGTCGGCAGCGTAGGATCGCCGGGAGCCTGGTCGACGACCATCGCCACGCGCTCGGAGCGCAGCGTTACGAAGCTGCCCACTGGATAGACCCCAAGCGCTTCCTTGAACCGGGCGAGCACTTCGGGATCGAACCCGTGCTCCTCGGCCTGCATGCGTGCCATGGCCGTCGCCGGGTCGAGGTCGCTCCCTGTCACCGCGCCTGCGACGAGATAGTCATAGCTGTCGCAAACCGCCGCCATGCGACTGTAGAGGTCGATCTCGCCACCCGAGAGGCCGAGCGGGAAGCCGCTGCCGTCGATCCGCTCGTGGTGGCGCATCACCGTCTGCAGCACTTCATCGGGCACGCCACCCGCGGTCTGGAGCGTGTCGCGCCCGATGGCGCAGTGGCGGTGCCACAACTCGGGATCGATCGTGTCGATTTGGCTGGAATGTGCACCAAGGTCGATGTCGAGGCGGCTCACGCCGATGTCGAGCAGCAGTCCGGCCATCCCCGCCGTCCGGGTCTCGGCGGGGGGCAAGCGCATTTGGCGCGCGAGTGAAATCATCAGCGCGCTGACCGAGAGCATGTGCTGGTACGCCGCCTCGCTTTCTGCCTTGCAGCGCATCAGGCCGGAAAAGGCGTAAGGGTTGCGCTGAATAGATGCATGGATATCCTCGACCACCGGCGCCACTTCAGCCACGCGCGGTGTCTTGCCGAGCCGCGCTTCGAGGAACACGCGGCTGATCACTTTGCGCGCGCGACCGGCGGTTAAACGCGCGTTGCCGAACTCGCGGGCGATCGGCACGGGGCCCGACCGGACAGTGGCCGCCGACGGCGGCGCCGGGCGCATAGGGACGGCGGGCGCCGCAGGTGCGGACGGCCGTGCCGTGGCAGGTGCGGTCCCCTCGGCCTCGCTACGGTCGGTGATCAGGTCGATTCCGCGCCCGGTATCGATCACCACCGCATCGAGCGCGCTCGATCGCAGCGCGTTGAGCCGCCGCGTGTCGTTGACCAAGAAATGCGCGCGCCAGAACGGATGGTTCAGCCACTTGCCCTCGAAGGCGTGGATGTACATGCCGATTTGTACCTGCGTGGTGGTAATGCGCTTGAGAACCATGCCTGACCTGTGAAGATGCCCCGCGCACGACTTAGTGTCCGCCGCCCTGCGTCCGCGTGAGAGTGCGGATACGGGTTATCCCGAATACGGTGCGGTGCAGGCGCGCCGGTGATGTTCGGCATTTGCGCGGCTTTTCGTAATGCGAATTGGCGGACCTGACGTTCGCCGTTACGGCCGCATGCGGGTAGCATAGAAGTCGTTCGGATGATGCGTGCTGCGCTACGGTC
>Ga0207641_10002966_pt1 | contig 15352 bp, 16 predicted proteins | sample KBSSwiS62_FD_184306 | JGI IMG/M metagenome (GOLD analysis project Ga0207641, IMG submission 184306) | Switchgrass rhizosphere microbial communities from Kellogg Biological Station, Michigan, USA - KBS Switchgrass S6-2 (SPAdes) (version 2) | ecosystem: Host-associated > Plants > Roots >... | reverse complement strand
GGTGAGTGTCGTAGCCGTCTCGGCCGAGAAGCGTTCGCTGACGGCGGCGTACACATCGTCCTGATAGTCGAGGAAGACTGGAAATACCTGGGTCTCCTTCGCGGCCGAGGCGGCCAGTTCGGCCTGCGCCCGACACAGCGCCGCGATGAACGGCTTAGCCGCCTCCAGGCCCTGTGCCACAACCTCTTCGGTCGGCTTGGTGCCGCCACCGGCGACGAGCTCGATGGTCTTCTCGGTCGCCTCAGCCTCGACCATCATGATCGCGACATCGCCGGAATCCAGCAGACGACCGGCAACGACCATGTCGAACGTGGCATTCTCCAACTCGCTGTGCGTCGGGAAGCCGACCCACTGACCCTCGATCAGAGCGACCCGAGTACCGCCGACCGGGCCGTTGAAGGGCAAGCCGGAAATCTGCGTCGAGGCCGACGCAGCGTTGATGGCCAGCACGTCATAGGCATGATCGGGGTTCAGGGCCATGACCGTGATGACAACTTGAACCTCGTTGCGCAGCCCCTTGATGAAGGTCGGGCGCAGTGGCCGGTCGATCAGCCGGCAGGTCAGAATCGCGTCCTCGGACGGTCGGCCCTCGCGACGAAAGAATGAACCCGGAATGCGGCCCGCGGCGTACATGCGCTCTTCGACGTCCACCGTGAGGGGGAAGAAGTCGAACTGGTCGCGGGGGCTCTTGCCGGCCGTGGTGGCCGACAGCAGCATGGTGTCGTCGTCCAGGTAAGCCACGACGGATCCGGCCGCCTGCTTGGCCAACCGGCCGGTCTCGAACCGGATGGTACGAGTACCGAACTTGCCATTGTCGATGACGGCGACGACCTCGGTCACGCCGTTCTCAGATGTCTTGCTTTCGGACATTCGTGTCCGCCTCTCTTGTGACAGCCCTCACCCATGTGGGAGCTGTTTCCGGGGCCGGAACGAACCTGGGCACGCACGTCGAGTTGCCGATTGACATCGGCGGGGTGCGGTGCCGGTCTTCGATCGAAGCGGTGGATCAGGTTGGTATCCGAACGAGTTCGGGCGATCCGACCGCCACTACCGAGGACCGACCTCGTTGAGCCGCACTTGCTTCGGCACGTCCTAGGTGCCTGCCCAGCGCTGCGCTCCGGCGATTGATGTAGTTGTCTAGCTGCGGTTGAACGAGAGAACGGGCCCGGCAGCGGAGCTGCTGGACCCGTTCGGCAACCTAGCGACGCAAGCCGAGGCGCTCGATGATCGAGCGGTAACGACTGATATCGGTCTTGGTCAGGTAGTTCAGGAGTCGACGACGCTGGCCGACCAACAGCAGTAGGCCACGACGGCTGTGGTGGTCATGCTTGTGGGTCTTGAGGTGTTCGGTCAGGTCGGCGATGCGCTTGGAAAGCATCGCGATCTGGACCTCGGCCGAACCAGTGTCGCCCGCGGAGGCGCCGTACTCGGAAATGATCTGCTTCTTGACATCCGGCGCTAACGGCACGGGGCGTCTCCCTTGTTTTGCCAGGCACGCCTCACCGGTCTGAATCACGGCGAGTGATGAACGTGCACTGCAGCGCACAGCAAAAGAAACCACCGTGCGTTTGGCTCAGGCTACCAGCGGTAACGCCTGGCTACCTAACCGGCCGACTCCAGAATCTGCCGGGTCTCGGCCACGTCAGCCGTCATCTGGACGATCAAATCCTCCATCGAGGTGAACTTGACCATCCCGCGCAGCCGCCACACGAACTCCAGCCCGAGATTCTGGCCGTACAGGTCGGCATCGAAGTCCAGGATGTAGGCCTCGACCGATCGATGCCGGCCCTCGAACGTCGGATTGGTCCCGATCGAAATCGCCGCCTGCAGCAGCCCCGCATCGGGACGGGTGTTGCCCCACTCGTCGATTCGGGCCACCCGGCCGGCGTAGATCCCATCGGCGGGGACTGCCGCGAACGCATCGGCCCGCAAGTTGGCCGTCGGAAAGCCGAGATCCCGGCCGCGCTGATCGCCTCGGACCACGATGCCGTCCAGCCGGTGAGCCCGCCCGAGGGCATCCGAGGCAGCGGCGACGTCACCGGCTTCGACGCAGGAGCGGATGTAGGTCGAGGAGATCGGGCGCTGTCCATCGGAGAACAACGCGATTCCCTCGGCATCGAATCCCCACCGCTGCCCAAGCTCCTTCAGGGTGGCCACATCCCCGGCCGCGCCGTGACCGAAGCGGAAGTTCTCGCCGACGACCACGGCCGACGCGTGCAGGTCGGCGACCAGGGCCTGATGGACGAACTCAGCCGGGCTCAGATGTGAGAACTCCAGAGTGAACGGCACGAAGATCACCACGTCCACCCCGAGTTCGGCGGCCAGTTCCGCCTTGCGGGTATTCGTGGTCAGCAGCGGAGGATGGCTGCCCGGCCGCACCACCTCCGAAGGATGCGGACTGAAGGTCAACAGGACCAGTGGCACGCCGCGTTGATCGGCCAGCTGCCGAGCTCGTCCGATGATCTGCTGGTGACCACGGTGCACGCCGTCGAAGATGCCGATCGTGGCCACGCACCGGCCCCAACCGGTCGGGATCGAATCCAGGCCTCGCCAACGCTGCACGATCAGCGGCCTTCGCCGGCCGAGGAAATCCAGCTCAGTGCGAGCACGTATCCCTCGATCCCCAGACCTACGATCACGCCGGACGCGACGGCCGAAACGAAGGAATGATGCCGGAAGTCCTCCCGGGCATGGACGTTGGAAATGTGCACCTCGACCAGCTTGGCCGTCCGAGCCGCCACCGCGTCGCGCAGCGCCACCGAGGTGTGGGTAAGCGCGGCGGCGTTCAGCACGACCGGAATCTCCTGATCGGAAGCCTCGTGAATCCAGCCGATCAGTTCGGCCTCGGAATCGGACTGCCGGACGTCGACATCCAGGTCGAGCTCCTGACCCGCCTTCACACACAACGCGGCCAGCTCCGCGTAGGTGGTCGAGCCATAGATCACCGGCTCACGGGTCCCGAGCCGGCCCAGGTTCGGTCCGTTGAGAACGAGCACCTTCTTCATGCGGTTACCTCCGAGAATGCCGCCTGGAGAACCGACAGGTCCTCGATGTCGACGGTGGTCGGTTTGGCCAGCCCCTCCAGCAGCACCAACCGTAACCGGTTCCCGCGGGCCTTCTTGTCCAGTCGCATCGTGTCGAGCAGCGTCGTCCAATCCGAGCCCTGATAGGTCACCGGCAGCCCAAGCGAGCTGAGGACTCGCCGGTGCCGATCAACGCTGTCCTCGTCCAGACGCCCGAGGAGGCGAGCAACCTCAGCCACGAACACGAGGCCGATCGACACTGCCGCGCCGTGCCGCCACCTGTAGTTTTCGGCCTTCTCGATGGCGTGAGCCAGCGTATGGCCGTAGTTCAGGATCTCGCGCAGACCCTGCTCGGTCAGGTCCTGCGACACGACCGTGGCCTTGACCGAGACCGAGCGCTCGATCAGTTCACGTTCGTACGGGTTGCCGGGCTGAACCACCAGGCCCGGCTCGATCTCGAGCAGGTCAAGGATCGTCGGGTCGGCGATGAAGCCGCATTTGACTACTTCGGCCAAGCCGGCCACATAGTCGGCGGCCGGCAACGTGCTCAAGGTGCTCAGATCGCACAGCACACCGATCGGCGGATGAAAGGCTCCGACCAGGTTCTTGCCCCGCTCGATGTTGATGCCGGTCTTGCCGCCGATCGCGGCGTCGACCATGCCGGCCAACGTCGTCGGCAGCTGAACGACGCGGACCCCGCGCAGCCACGAGGCGGCCACCCAACCGGCCAAGTCGGTCGTGGCTCCCCCGCCGAGGCCGATCAGTGCGTCGCTGCGGGTGAATCCAGCTTCGGCCAGGCGGTCAAAACACATCCCAGCCACCGCGAGCGTCTTAGCATCCTCGCCATCGGCGATCTCGATCCGGCACACCGCAAGTCCCGCGCCCGCAAGTTCAGCCTGCACCTCATCGGCCAGGGCGCGCAGCGTCGGCGGATGGATCAGTCCAACTCGATCAACCGAGCTGAGCAGGCTTGGCAATTCGGCTCGCACACCGGTGCCGATCACAACCTCGTAAGGCTGAGGCCCGGTCACCGGGATTCGGGTCGCGGTCATAGTCGATCGGCCAGTTCGGCCGCGACCTCTTCGCTGGTGGCAAAGTCGGTGGTGACGGTCAGGGTGGCCACCTGGGCGTACCAGGGCGCCCGCTCGCCAGCCAGCTCAGCCAATCGGGCCGCCGGATCCTCGGCCAGCAAGGGCCGATGGGTGCTTTCACCGATGCGATCGAGGAGCACCGACTGCTCAGCGGTCAACCACACGACCGGCACCCCGCAGGCCTTCAGCTCCTCCCGCACGGCCGGCGTCGTCACGGCACCGCCGCCCAACGCAAGCACCCCGTCGAAGTCCAGCAAGGCGTCGGCGATCGCCGCTGCCTCGATCTCCCGAAACGCGCTCTCGCCGCTGTCGGCAAAGATTTCGGCGATCGGCCGCCCGGTCATCTCGATGACCAGGTCGTCGGAGTCGGCAAAATCGATACCGAGCAACGCCGCCAGTGACCGCCCTACCGTCGACTTGCCAGCGCCGGGCAGACCGACCAGCACCACCCGAGTACTCATCAGCCGGGCTCGGCGGCGCTCAGGTGGCGTTCGGCCAGCCGGGCCAGGTAGGCGGCAACGTTGCGCGAGGTCTCGCCTACCGAGTCACCGCCGAACTTCTCCAGTACGGCATCGGCCAGCACCAGAGCCACCATGGCCTCCGCAACGACTCCCGCCGCAGGCACCGCGCATACGTCTGAGCGCTGGTTGATGGCGACGGCGGGCTCGCCCGTGGCGATGTCAATGGTCGCCAACGCGCGCGGGATCGTAGATATGGGCTTCATCGCGGCCCGGACCCGCAACACCTCACCGGTCGACATCCCGCCTTCGGTTCCGCCGGCCCGATGCGATCGCCGACGGATGATCCCGTTGGCGTCGCGTTCGATTTCGTCGTGTGCCTGGGATCCGGTAATCGCCGCCAGGGCAAACCCGTCACCGACCTCAACGCCCTTGATGGCCTGGATACCCATCACGGCGGCGGCCAGCCTCGAATCAAGGCGGCGGTCCCACTGGATGTGACTGCCCAATCCCGGCGGCAGATGGTGTACGACCACCTCCACCACACCCCCGAGGGTGTCACCGGCCTTCTTGGTGTCGTCGATATGAGCGATCATCGCCCGGCTGCTCGCCTCGTCCAGACAGCGCACCTCGGAGGCATCGATCCGTTCGGAATCTCCCGGCATCGGCAGGGTGGACGCCGGGACGCTGACCGATCCGATCGAGACCACGTGGCTGAGCACCTCGGCGCCGACGGTCTGCTCGAGAAACTTCTTGGCCACCGCGCCCAGGGCCACCCGGGCCGCTGTCTCGCGGGCACTGGCCCGCTCCAACACCGGGCGAGCGTCTTCGACGTCGTATTTCTGCATGCCGACCAGGTCGGCGTGGCCGGGGCGGGGACGAGTCAGCGGGGCATTACGGGCCTGCGCGGCCAGCAGATCCTCATCCACCGGGTCGGCTGACATCACCGTTTCCCACTTGGGCCATTCGGTGTTCCCGATGCGGATAGCCACCGGGCCACCCATGGTCACCCCGAGACGAACGCCGCCGGTCAGCTCGACCTCGTCCTGCTCGAACTTCATCCGGGCCCCGCGGCCGTGCCCGAGGCGACGCCGCGCCAGGTCGACGCTGACCTCTTTGGTCGTGATTTCTACCCCGGCCGGCAATCCCTCGAGGATCGCCACCAGGGCAGGACCATGCGACTCACCAGCGGTCATCCAACGCAGCACCCTGCGATTGTTCCAGACCGGGTGTTGAATGCCGCCCGACAGGCTCCCGCCGCACGGTCCAGTCGGCTCGACAGGTGATGATGGTGAGGTGAGCGAGTCGCCGTCGCCGGCACCTGGGCGATCCATCCCGCCGCGAACATCGGCTGAGCGGGCGGCCGAGGCGTTCGAGCGCGCCCAGCTGATGTCCACCTCGGCCGCACCACCTGACTCGTGGCTGATGGCGATGCAAGCTGCCCGCGATGCGCTTCGGGCCGGGTCATTCGACGCCTCGGCCCGCTATCACTGGCGCGCCTGGCAGCAGGCCAGCGAACGAGACCAGCAGGCGACCACGCTGCATCACTGCGCGGTCCGACTCTTGGAGCAAGGAGATCCGGACGGGGCCGCCAGCTATCTGGAGGTCGCCCGCGCCTTGCGCCGAGGGTTCGCCGATCCGCGACTGGTCACCAGCACCGAAGCGCAACTGGCGCGAGCCCGGCAGCTGGCGGACTTCGATGCCGTGATCCTCGCTGGTGGTTCCGGACGCCGGATCGGCGGATCGAAACCCGAACTGCCGCTCGGTGGCTGGCCGCTACTGGATCACGTCCTGCTCGCGGCCAGCGCCGCCACCCGGCGAATCGTGGCCGGGCCGCCTCGGCACGGGCTGGGGGAACCGATCTTCGTCTCGGAGAATCCATCCGGCAGCGGACCCGTCGCCGGTCTGGCCGCGGCTCTGGGTGAATTGCGTGCGCCCCGTGAGCCCCATGAGCCCCGTGAGGTCGGTGAGCCCCGTGAGGTCGGTGAGCTCCGGGAAGTCGGTCGCCAGTCGATGGTGGCCGTACTCGCCGCTGACATCCCGTTCATCGGAGCGGCGCTGCGGCCATTGCGCGAGACCCTGCTGGCCACTGATGAAGCTGATGCCGTGGTGCTGGTCGATACCTCCGGCCGGCTGAACTATCTGGCCGCGCTCTGGCGGACCGATTCGCTGGTTGCCGCCGTCGACGAACTCGGTGAGCATCTGAGCGGGTTGCCACTGCGGTGCTTGTACGACGGCGCCCACGTCGTCACCCAGGCCGACTTCGATGCGCACGGCGCCGACATAGACACCCCCAACGACCTGGCCGCCGCCCGCGATCGGCTCGTCGCCACGATGCCCTGGTTCAGAGCTCAGCCGCCAGACCTGATTCCGGCAACGCCGCTCGCATGGCCGGGATTGGCGCTGCATTCCCCGTCATGAGCTCGACCTGACGCGCGGCCTGGTGCAAGAGCAGGTCCGCCCCGCCTACCACTGACGCACCGGCCTCGGTCATCGCCCGGGCCAGTTGCGTCGGCCACGGGTGATAGATCGCGTCCAGCAGGGCCTGGCTGGAACTCCAGACCCGGCGCGCCAGCGGGTCGGCCGCCCCGGCCGGCAACGTGGAGATGATCAGATCGGCCTGACGCAGCCAGGCATCCTCACTATCGCCTCCGTCCAGGCGAACAACCGCAATGGGCACGTCCAGGCGGTCCGCGGTGTCACGCAAGGCCAGCGCGCGAGCCGGCTCCCGGACCAGCACAGTCACCGTCTCGGCCTCGGTGAGCGCGGCCAGGGCCGCCTGCGCGGTACCGCCGGCGCCGAGTAGAACGACGTTTCCCCGTGCGGAAATACCCCTTTCCGCCAAGGCGTTCTGGATTCCGATCCAGTCGGTGTTGTCGGCGTACCAGTCCTGATCGACTCGCAGCAGCGTGTTCGCCGCACCGATGGCCGCGGCCTTTTCGCTGACCGCGTCGGCCACCTGCAGCACGGTTCGCTTGAGCGGCATGGTGCACGAGTAGCCGACGACGTCATCCCCGCTGGCCGCGACCAGCCCGGCCAACTGGGATTCGTCACATTCGATTGCCTCATAGGTCCAGGAGTTCAGACCGAGGGCCGCATAGGCGGCGCGGTGCAGCAGAGGTGACAGCGAATGAGCGATCGGCTGGCCCAACACCGCGCAACGCCGAGGCCGGCTATCGGGCAACTAGCAGCCCCACCCGTTGGCGCGGCACTGCTCGACCGCCGCTTGCCACTGGGCCTCGTTGTCGGTGAACAGATGGTGGCCGGCGGCATCGCTGACGACGTAATAAATCCAGTCGCCCTGGGCGGGGGCGATCGCCGACTTCAACGACGCCTCACCGGGATTGCTGATCGGAGTCGGGGGCAGGCCGGTGTGCTTGCGCACGTTGTAGGGCGAGTTCTCTTCAAACGTCGTGGTGTTCGGATCCTTACCGGTCAGCGCTACGCCGTAGCGGTTGGCGGCATCGATACCGATCGGGATGTTCTGGGAGAGCCGGTTGTAGATGACCCGCGCGATCTTCGGACGGTCTTGCGGGAACTTGGCCTCGGACTCGACCAAGGACGCCACAATCAAAGCCTGATAGGGCGTGATGTGCAAAGCCTTGGCGCCATTGGCGAAACCGATGCTCTGATACTCGCTGGTGAAGTTCGCCGTCAGCGTCTGAATCACCGCGTCCGGCGACATGCCCGGCTCGAAGTCGTAGGTGGCTGGGAACAGGAAACCTTCAGCGACCTTGGCACTCATCCCGTCGGGCAGGCCCAGATTGCCAATTTTGTTGGCCGCCGCGGTGAGTTCGGCCACTGACAGCTTGGTCTGCTTGGACAGCGCAGCGATCACCTGCTTGGCCGTGAAGCCCTCGGGGATCGTCACCTTCGTCTGGAGTTTGTTCGCCGGATCGAGGATCGCCGCCATCGCGATCTTGCCCGAGGACCGAGTGTGCACCTGGTACACGCCGGGCTGGATCGAGGAGGACTGGCCCGAGGCCTTGGCGGCATTCAGGAAGGCGCGGACCGACTTCACCACACCGGCTTTGAACAGGGTGTTGCCGACATCGTCCGCGCCGTCACCGGGGTGGATCTGGATCGAGGTCAGACCGGGGCCGGACCCGGAATAATCGGCGACGGCGAACCGGCTGCTCACGCCCTTGATCAGCACCCAGCTCACAGCGATCAGCGCAACGATGACCAGGATCGCCAGAATCGGAGCGACCTTGCGGCGCTTCTTGCGTCGGGGGCGACGATGGAGTTGAGCTCGTGGCACCGAGCCCGGCACGTAATGGGCAGGTTCAGGGGTACCGAAGAGCGGATGATCGTCGTCGTGCACGTCCTCCAGCGACCGGTCCACCGGCTGATGCCCCTTTTCAGCGAAAAGCATGGTCAGTCTTGCGTGCCACGATGTTGCTCGGGCACCTTGCTATCCAAGAAGGTCTGCAGGATTTCCACGGCCGCGGCCTGATCTACGCGCGCCCGTTGAGCACTCCCCCGCACTCCACTCGACGAAAGATTACGCTGCGCAAGGACCGTGGTCATCCGCTCATCGACATAAATGACCGGGATCGGACTGATTCGGGCGGCAAGGGCGGTTCCGTACCGCTGAGCGACCTCGACCGCGACACCGTCCCGGCCCGCCAAAGTACGGGGCAAACCAACCACAACACCGACCGCCTCGTACTCCGCGAGCAGCTCAGCGAGCTCGGTAAGGTCGCTGTTAGTGCGAGCGTCGCGGCGCAGGGTTGTGACCGGCACGGCCAGCACCGCTCGCGGATCGCTGCGAGCAACGCCTACCCGGACGCTGCCCACATCGACTCCGAACCAGATGCCGGGCACCGACTGCTCCATCACCGCAGAGCGGCGGCGACCGACTCGGTAATAAGCTCGAACGCCGCCGTGATCCGGCTCGGGTCGCCGCCCGCGCCCTGGGCCAAGTCCGGTTTTCCACCGCCTCGCGCCCCCAGCACCGGCGCGAAGCTCTTGACCAGCTCGCCGGCGGACAGCCCTCGGTCCTGACCGGCCCGGTTCACACTGGCCACGAAGTGGGCCGAGCCATCCACGTCGGAGATCAGCACAACGACTGCTGGACGAGCCGCGTCCAGCCGTCCGCGGACGTCGGTGGCCAGCGTTCGCAGATCGTTGCCGGCCAAGCCCTTGGGTGCGGTCACAGCCACCAAGAGGGCACCGTTGACGTCTTGGGCCCGCGCGGCGAGCTCCGCCGCTCCAGCCAGAACCGCGCCGGCCCGCAATCGCGACAATTCCTTCTCGGCGGCCCGGAGCCGGTCGAGGACCCCGGCGATCCGCTCCGGCAGCTCGTCGGGTTGAGACTTGAACTCGCCAGCGAGCTGGTTCACCAGCACATGCTCACGAGCCAGGTATCGGAACGCGTCCAGGCCGACCAGAGCCTCGACCCGCCGCACCCCGGCGCCGATGGAAGCCTCACCGAGCAGTTTGACCATGCCGATAACCGAGGAATTCGGCACGTGGGTGCCACCGCACAGCTCGCGGGAGTAGTCACCGATCTCGACGACCCGGACGGCGTCGCCGTACTTCTCGCCGAACATCGCGATCGCGCCGAGGCGCTTGGCTTCCTCTTGCGAAGTCACGAACGCGCGCACCGACAGATCACGCAGCAACACCTCGTTGATCTCGTCCTCGACGTCGGCGAGCACGCTGACCGGCACGGCGCCCGGCGTAGTGAAGTCAAAACGTAACCGGCCGGGAGCGTTGAGTGAACCGGCCTGGGCCGCGGTGTCACCCAGCGCCCGCTTGAGTGCCGTGTGCAGCAAGTGGGTCGCGGAATGGCTGCGCGATACCGAGATTCGGCGCGACGGATCGACCTCGGCCAATGCGAGGTCCCCGGCCCGGACCTGACCCGATTCGACCCGGACCCGATGGGCGATCAGGCCGGGTAGCGGCTGTTGGACGTCCAGCACGGTGAGGACCGCATCCCGACCACCGCTGCTGGTGCGGATCATTCCGGTATCGGACTGCTGTCCGCCGCCCTCGGCGTAGAAGGGGGTGACATCCAGCACGAGCTCGACTTCGTCACCGGCAACCGCCTCGCCTAGCAGCCCCTCATCCCCCAGTACGGCACTCACTCGCGACTCGTGGATCAGCTCGGAGTAACCGGTGAATTGCGAACCGCCGGCGTCGAGTACGGAGCGGTAGGCCGACAGATCGACGTGGGCGGTCTTCTTGGCCTGAGCGTCGGCCTTGGCCCGGGCTCGCTGCTCGGCCATGAGACGCCGGAACCCGGGCTCATCAACCGTCAACCCGGCCTCGCTGGCCATCTCCAACGTGAGGTCGATCGGAAAACCGTAGGTGTCGTGCAACTGAAACGCGCTTTCACCGCTGAGAGTCGTGGACTTGCCCTGCTGCAGAGCGACAACGGCGTTGTCGAATATGGTGGTTCCCGATCGCAGCGTCTGCAGGAACGCGGTCTCTTCGTTGTAGGCGTACACCGAGATCCGTTCGAAGTCGGTCGCCAATTCGGGGTAACTGTCCTTCATGCAATCACGAGCTATGGGCAGCAATTCGGGCAGCGCATGATCGCCGTAACCGAGCAATCGCATGGCGCGTACGGCCCGGCGCAAGATCCGCCGCAACACATAGCCCCGTCCTTCGTTGGCCGGGGTCACGCCGTCGCCGATGAGCATCAGTGCAGTCCGGACGTGGTCGGCGATCACCCGCAGCCGCACGTCGTCGGGGTGAGCTTGGCTCTCATGGGCGGAGAATTGACCATAGGTCTTGCCGGTGAGCTCGGCCGCGCGCTGCAGGATCGGAAACATCTCGTCGATCTCGTACATGTTGTCTTTGCCCTGCAGCAGGAAGGCAACTCGCTCCTGGCCCAGGCCGGTGTCGATGTTCTTGGCCGGCAGCTCACCCAGAATCGGGTAACCCTCCTTGCCGGGGCCCTCACCACGGATGTTCTGCATGAACACCAGGTTCCAGAACTCCATGTAGCGATCGCCGGCTTCCCAATCGCGGTCGGCGCCGTAGGCCGGGCCACGGTCGATCAGGATCTCCGAGCACGGTCCGCACGGACCGGGTACCCCCATGGACCAGTAGTTGTCCTTCATTCCCAACCGGATGATGCGGTCATCGGCCAGGCCGGCTACATTCTTCCACAGCGCGATCGCCTCGTCGTCGTCGTAATACACGCTGGCGTAGAGGACGCTTTCGTCGAAGCCGAACCCGCCGTCGTTCTGGGACTTGGTGACCAGGTCCCAGGCCAGCCGGATGGCCTCCTCCTTGAAGTAGTCACCGAAGGAGAAGTTGCCGTCCATCTGAAAGAAGGTGCCGTGGCGGGTGGTCTTGCCGACCTCTTCAATATCCAGCGTCCGAATGCATTTCTGCACGCTGGTGGCCCGGGGCCACGGAGCGGACTGCTGACCAACGAAGTACGGGACGAAAGGAACCATGCCCGCGGCCACGAACAGCAGGTTGGGGTCGTCGTAGGGCAACGGTGCGCTAGGCACCACCCGGTGGCCGTTAGCCTCGAAATGCGCGAGGAACCGCCGACGAATCTCGGCCGAGCGCATGGTTGTTACTCCTTCATCTGGTCGAGCTGGGTAGCGGATCCGGTGTCGAGTCCGGCGGCCGAGCGCAGCTCGTTCTCGCGGTCGCTCATCGCCTCGCGGACGTCGGCGGCAAAGTCACGCAAGGACTCACTCAGCTCAGACAGGCCGGCGCCGATGCTGCCGGCCAGCGACTGCGGAGTGAGCCGCTGGGCGGTTTCAGAGACCTTGCGGAAGATCAGGACACCGACGGTGGCACCGAGCGCGAGCCAGAACAAGCGTCGCATCTCAACCGTCCCTTCGGTTGCGGCCGGAGCGGCTCCGCCGGGCTTCGCTGCCGGCCGCGCTGTCCTGGCGGCGGCGAATCGTAGAGCGGACGCCGTAGGAGAAGGCCGCCACCTTGATCAACGGGCTACCCACCGTCGAGGAGACGATCGAGGTCAGGGCGGCGGCATTGTTGGTCATCGAGCTGACGCCCTTGGTGATGCCTTCCATCTCGGCCAGTTGGCTGTTCACGTTGGCCACCGTGGTCTGCGCCTGGCTCAACAGCGGTGCCGCTCCCTCGTGGGTCTTGCGGATCGCCAGGGTGGCCTCATCGAGCGTCTTTCCGAGTTTGAACAACGGAATCGCCAACAAAAGAACCAGCACAACAAAAGCACCAGCCGCGATCAACGCGGCAATCGCTCCAGCGGACACGGCGGCCGGCCTCCTTCAGCTTCAGGGCAGTGGTCACGACCCTACCTAATCGCCCTCGGCTCGCCGGACCAATAGTCAGCCCGACCGATAGTGACCGTACTGATCCTCGCCCGGCTCATGTTTGCCGGCTAAGGCCTGCCGGCTAATGCTTGCCGGCTAATGCTTGCCGGTGACGATCCGCCGCAATTTGGCCAGCCGCTCCTGGATGACCTTCTCCGCGCCCCGTTGGGTGGGTTGGTAATACACGGTGCCGACCAGTTCGTCGGGCGGGTACTGCTGCGTGGCGACTCCCTCGGGCAGATCGTGAGGAAATACGTAGTGCTGGGCATGGCCGAGTTTCGCGGCCCCGGCGTAGTGCCCGTCGCGCAGGGCGGGCGGCACCGATCCCGCCCTTCCGGCCTGTACGTCGGCCATCGCCCCGTCGATCGCCTTGATCACCGCGTTGGATTTGGGCGCCAAGGCCAGGTGAATCGTGGCCTGGGCCAGGTTGATCCGAGCCTCGGGCAGGCCGATCAGCTGCACGGCCGCAGCTGCCGCCGTCGCGGCCAGCAAAGCCGTCGGGTCCGCCAGTCCGATGTCTTCGCTGGCGTGTACGACCAGACGACGGGCAATGAAGCGCGGATCCTCCCCGGCCACGATCATGCGGGCCAGGTAATGCAGCGCCGCGTCGACGTCGGAACCTCGGATCGACTTGATGAACGCGCTGATCACGTCATAGTGCTGATCACCGTCGCGGTCATAACGCACCGCCGCGGTGTCCACCGCCTGCTCCAGCTCGGCCAGGCTCACCTCGGTCGGTCCGTCGGTGCCGCCGCCCCGGGCCTGAACCGCTCCGGCCGCGGCTTCGAGTGCGGTCAGGGCTCGGCGGGCGTCGCCCCCGGCCATCCGCACCAGATGCTCGCGCGCCTGCGGAGCCAACGTGATCAACCCGTTGAGGCCGCGCTCGCTGACCAGGGCTCGATCGATCAACTCGCTAATGTCGTCATCGGTCAAGGGCAGCAGCGTCAGCAGCAGGCTGCGCGACAGCAGCGGCGACACCATCGAAAAGTAGGGATTCTCGGTAGTCGCGGCGACCAGGGTCACGATCCGGGCCTCGACAGCGTTGAGCAGCGAATCCTGTTGGGTCTTGGAGAAGCGATGAATCTCATCGATGAACAGCACCGTCGGGCGGCCACCGTGCTCCAACGTCCGGCGAGCGGTGTCGATAACGGCCCGGACGTCCTTGACCCCGGCCGACAAGGCCGACAACTGGACGAAGCGCCGGTTGCCAGCCGTGGAGACGATGCTGGCCAGCGTGGTTTTGCCCGTTCCCGGCGGCCCGAACAGGATCAGCGACATCGGCGCATCGCCCTCGACCAGGCGCCGCAACGGCGAGCCCGGGCCGAGTAGATGCTGCTGTCCAACCACCTCATCCAGCGTGCGTGGGCGCATCCGGACCGCCAGCGGAGCATTGGGATCAGCCTCAGCCCAGTGATTGGCTGCCGAACCGTTGGTCTCGCGGTGGCCCGTCTCGGCCGGCTCCTCGAACAGCGTCACCGAGCCGGCTCCGCGGGCTCGCGCTGCTCGGTGCGCTCCAAGCGCACCTCGATCGACTTCGACGTCGGAGTGTTGGACTCGGCCGCGGTCGAGTCCAACGGCACCAGCACATTGGTCTCCGGATAGTAGGCGGCCGCCGACCCCCGCGGGGTCGGGTAGCTGACGATCCGGAAACCCCGAGCCCGGCGCTCGCGGTCGGGCCAGATCCCGACGATATCGACCAGGTCGCCGTCGGAGAATCCCAGCTCGGCGATATCACCGGGGCTGACGAATACGACCTGACGCCCACCGTGGATCCCGCGATATCGATCGTCCAGCCCGTAGACGGTGTGGTACTCGTCCCACAGCTTGGAACTGTCCCAGCCGTAGTAACTGTCGGTCTGGAAAGTAACCGGCGGGAAGCTGTAGTTGTAATACGGATTGTTGGAAACCGCTCCGTTCAGCTTATCTCCCCAAGATTGTCCGAACGGCACTGCAGTGCGGTCATGCTCGGGGTGAGTCAGGCGAGGGTGTCGCAGATCGAGCACGGGCAGGTGGAGTTTCACGCCAATGCCGCAGCGGGTATCCTCGTGCTCGTGTTGCTGCTGCTATCGATGAACGCGATTGCCATCTGGCTGCGCGATCGCTATACGAAGAAGGGCGCAGCATGAGCACCGCGACCTCCCGTCCCCTGGCCAGGCTCGGGGACTTGACTTCGAATCGTCAGGATTCGACCGATACTAACGTCCCGCCCAAAATCGACGTCGAGAAGTTGGACTTCTATTACGGCGACAAGCGCGCGCTGCAGGAAATCTCGATTCGCATCAAGCCGAACCTCGTGACCGCGTTCATCGGTCCCTCGGGCTGCGGCAAGAGCACGTTCCTCCGCACGCTGAACCGGATGAACGACATCATCCCCGGCACACGCGTCAACGGGAAGATCCTCATCGACAACGTGGACATCTACACGTCGGGCATGGATGTCGTGCAACTCCGCCGGCGGGTCGGCATGGTGTTCCAGAAGTCGAACCCGTTCCCGAAGTCGATCTTCGAGAACG
>Ga0207641_10002964_pt1 | contig 15358 bp, 12 predicted proteins | sample KBSSwiS62_FD_184306 | JGI IMG/M metagenome (GOLD analysis project Ga0207641, IMG submission 184306) | Switchgrass rhizosphere microbial communities from Kellogg Biological Station, Michigan, USA - KBS Switchgrass S6-2 (SPAdes) (version 2) | ecosystem: Host-associated > Plants > Roots >... | reverse complement strand
GCACCGGTGAAGCAGCGCTGCCGGGTGCTCTACGTGTCGCCGCTCAAGGCCCTCGCGGTGGACGTGCAGCGGAACCTGCGGGCGCCGCTGACCGGGATCCGACAGGAGGCCCAGCGGCTCGGTGCGACACCGCCGGACATCACGGTCGGGATGCGGACCGGGGACACCCCGGCGGACGAGCGGCGTCGGTTCGCCCGCACCCCGCCGGACGTGCTGGTCACCACCCCGGAGTCGCTGTTCCTCATCCTCACCTCGGCGGCCAGGGACTCCCTGCGCGGGGTCGAGACGGTGATCGTCGACGAGGTGCACGCCGTCGCAGGCACCAAGCGCGGCGCACACCTCGCGCTGTCGCTCGAGCGGTTGGACGAGCTGCTGGAGAGGCCCGCCCAGCGGATCGGGCTGTCGGCCACCGTCCGCCCGCTGGACGAGGTGAGCACGTTCCTCTCCGGCGCGCGGCCCGTCGAGATCGTGCAGCCGAGGACACCGAAGACCATCGAGGTGCGGGTCGAGGTGCCCGTGCCCGATCTCGCCGCGCTGGACGAGCGGCCCGCGCCCGGCAGCGCGGACGAGGAGGTCATCGGGTCGGCGGCGGGCGGGGCGCAGCGGCCGTCGATCTGGCCCGCGGTGGAGCGGCGGCTGTTGGACCTGGTGCGGGAGCACCGGTCCACGATCGTCTTCTCCAACTCGCGGCGGCTGGCGGAGCGGCTCACGGCGAAGCTGAACGAGCTGGCGGCCGAGGAGGCGGCGGATCGGCCCACCGGCGCCGAGAAGGTCGATCTGGACCGGTTCCCGGCGGAGGCCGTCGGGCAGTCCGGGGTGGGCGGGGGCGCGCCGCCGGTCGTGGCCAAGGCGCACCACGGGTCCATGTCCCGCGAGCAGCGCACCCTGGTCGAGGAGGAGCTCAAGTCCGGGCGGCTGCCGTGCGTGGTGGCCACCTCCAGCCTGGAGCTGGGCATCGACATGGGTGCGGTCGACCTCGTCGTGCAGGTGGAGGCGCCGCCGAGCGTGGCCTCCGGCCTGCAACGCGTCGGGCGGGCCGGTCACCAGGTCGGAGCGGTGTCGAAGGGGGTCGTCTTCCCGAAGTTCCGCGGGGACCTCGTCTCGTGCGCGGTGGTCGCCGAACGGATGACCGGGGGTGCGATCGAGGCCATGCGCTACCCGCGCAACCCGTTGGACGTGCTGGCCCAGCAGATCGTCGCGATGCTCGCGTTGGAGCCCTGGCAGCTGTCCGCTCTCGCCGCGGTGGTCCGCCGGGCGGCGCCCTTCGCGGCGCTGCCGGACTCGGCGCTGCACGCGGTGCTGGACATGCTGGCCGGGCGGTACCCGTCGGAGGAGTTCGGCGAGCTGCGCGCGCGGATCACCTGGGACCGGGTGACCGACGAGCTGAAGGGCCGCCCCGGCGCGCAACGGCTGGCGGTCACCTCCGGCGGCACCATCCCGGACCGCGGCCTGTTCACCGTCATGACGCCGGGCGGGGCGGACGGCGCCGGCTCGCGGGTCGGCGAGCTGGACGAGGAGATGGTCTACGAGTCCCGGGTCGGGGACACGTTCCTGCTCGGCACGTCGAGCTGGCGGGTCGAGGACATCACGCACGACCGCGTGATCGTCACGCCCGCGCCGGGCGAGCCCGCGCGGATGCCGTTCTGGAAGGGCGAGTCGATCGGGCGGCCGCTGGAGCTGGGGCGTGCGGTCGGCGCGTTCGTCCGCGAGATGGCGGGCCTGTCCGACTCCGCGGCGCGGGAGCGGGCCGCCGCCGCGGGCCTCGACGAGTGGGCGGTCGACAACCTGCTCGCCTACCTGCGGGAGCAGCAGGAGGCCACCCGGCACGTGCCCTCGGACCGCACGATCCTGGTCGAGCGCTTCCGAGACGAGCTGGGCGACTGGCGGCTCGTCGTGCACTCGCCCTTCGGCTCGCAGGTCAACGGTCCGTGGGCGCTGGCGATCGCCGCCCGGATGCGGGAGCGGCGCGGGATCGAGGTCCACGCCGCGGGCGCGGACGACGGGATCGTGCTCCGGCTGCCGGACGCGCTGGACGACTCGGGCGCCGAGATCATGCCCACCGCCGAGGACGTGCTGCTGGACCCGGGCGAGGTCGAGCAGATCGTGGTCGGCGAACTCGGCGGGTCGTCGCTGTTCGCGTCCCGGTTCCGCGAGTGCGCGGCGCGGGCGCTGCTGCTCCCCCGCCGGGACCCGAGGCGGCGCAGCCCGCTGTGGCAGCAGCGGCAGCGGTCGGCGCAGCTGCTGGCCGTCGCCGGCAGGTACGAGCAGTTCCCGATCACCCTGGAGGCCATGCGGGAGTGCGTGCAGGACGTCTACGACCTGCCCGGCCTGCGCGAGCTGATGAGTGACGTCGGGTCCCGCAAGGTCAAGGTCGTCGAGCTGCAGACGCCGCAGCCCTCACCGTTCGCGCGCAGCCTGCTGTTCGGGTACATCGGCATGTTCCTCTACGAGATGGACGCGCCGCTGGCGGAACGGCGCGCTGCGGCGTTGTCCCTGGACTCCACGCTCCTCGCGGAGCTGCTCGGTTCCGAGGCGATCCGCGAGCTGCTCGATCCCGAGGTGCTCGCCGAGGTCGAGGCGGCGCTGCAGCGGACCGCTCCGGACCGGCACCCGCGAGACGCCGAGGGCGCGGCGGACCTGCTGCGGTTCGTCGGCGACCTCTCCGCGGCCGACGGGCGGGCCCGCGGGGTGGACCCGGCCTGGCTCGCCGACCTGGAGGCGCAGCGCCGGGCCATCCGGGTGCGGATCGCGGGCGAGGAGCGCTTCGTCGCGATCGAGGACGCCGGTCGGATGCGGGACGCCCTCGGTGCCCCGCTGCCCGTCGGCGTCCCGGAGACGTTCACCGAGCCGGTGCCGGACCCCCTGGGCGACCTGGTGCTGCGCTACGCCCGCACGCACGGTCCGTTCACCGCCGCGGAGTGTGCCGCCCGGTTCGGGCTGGGCGTCGCGGTCGTCGCCGGGGTGCTGGACAGGCTGACCGGCGTCGGACGGGTGGTGAAGGGCGAGCTGCGCCCGCAGGCCGCCGGGGGCGGTGCGGGCTCGGTCGAGTACTGCGACGCCGAGGTCCTGCGGCGGCTGCGGCGCGGTTCGCTGGCCCGGCTGCGGGCCGAGGTCGAGCCCGTCGAGCAGCGGGCGTTGGGCCGGTTCCTGCCGCAGTGGCAGGGCGTGCAGACCGGCTCGGCGGAACGGCGGGGCCGGATGCGGCGGGCACCGGGCGCGGAGGACGTGCTCGGTGTGGTCGAGCAGCTGGCCGGGGCGCCGCTGCCCGCCAGTGCGCTGGAGTCGCTGATCCTGCCCGCGCGGCTCCCCGGGTACACGCCGGCCTTGCTGGACGAGCTCACCGCCGCGGGCGAGGTCACCTGGACGGGCTGCGGGCCGCTCGCCGGGAGCGACGGCTGGCTCGCGGTGGCGCCCGCGGACGTCGCCGACCTGCTGCTACCCGAGCCCGATCCGGAGATCGCGGGCACCCCCCTGCACCGCGCCCTGCTCGCCGCGCTGGGCAGACCGAGTCTGGAGGAGCCCGCGGTGGGCGGGGGCGCGCTGTTCTTCCGCGGGCTCGCGGACTCCGCCGGGCGCGCGCTGGTGGAGCAGGGCGAGGAGCCCCCGACCGACGACGCCACGGTCACCGCGATCTGGGACCTCGTGTGGGCGGGCCTGCTCACCAACGACACGCTCGGGCCGCTGCGCGCCCGGCTGAGCGGCGGCGCGCCCCGGCGGGGCGGGCCCGCGCACCGCACCCGTCGAACCGCGGGCCGGGGCCGGTACGCGCAGCTCAGGGCCGCACGTCCGCAGATGCCGAGCCGCACCGGACCGCCCTCGGTGGGTGGGCGCTGGGCGCTGGCCGTGGACCGCGAGGCGGATCCCACCCGCCGGGCGCACGCCAGGGCCGAGGCGTTCCTGGAGCGGCACGGCGTACTCACCCGCGGGGCGCTCGGCACCGAGCGGGTGTCCGGCGGGTTCGCCGGGGTCTACAAGGTGCTGCGGGCGATGGAGGACTCCGGCCGGGTGCGGCGCGGGTACATCGTCGAGGGCCTCGGGGCGGCCCAGTTCGCGGTGCCCGGCGCGATCGACCGCGTCCGGGCCCTCTCCAACCCCGACTCGGGCGGGGTCTCCGGCCTCGGCCCGTCCGTATCCGAGGGCCGTGCCGGCGCCGTGGGCGACGCGCAGGGTCTCCCCGCCATCGGCGCGCGGGATCCCGGGGGCGGCTCTCGGGATCCCGGCGGCGGCTTCGGCGGGGCTGGGGGCGGGAGCGACGAGGACGCGGGCTTCGAGGACCTCGGCGACGAGGCCGGCCCCGGCCGCACCCCCGGGGTGCGGCCCGACCCCCTCGCCAGGGCCCGTGCCGACCGGCAAACCGGAGCCCGGCCCCGCGAGGAACGGGAACGGCTCTCCCGGGTCGTGCTCGCCGCGGCGGACCCCGCCCAGCCCTACGGAGCGGCCCTCCCCTGGCCCGGGACCGTCGGCGAGGCCAAGCAGCGGCCCGCGCGCAAGGCCGGTGCGCTCGTGGTGCTGGTGGACGGGGCACCGGCGTTGTACGTCGAGCGCGGGGGGAGGTCCCTGCTCTCCTTCACCACCGCGCGCGAGGAGCTCGCGGCCGCCGCCCAGGCGCTGGCCGGCGCGGTGCACGAGGGCTGGCTGGGTTCGCTCGCCGTGGAGAAGGCGGACGGTGACGCCGCGCTGGGCTCCGAGCTCGCCGAGGTCCTCACCGAGGCGGGTTTCCGGGTCACGCCCAAGGGTCTGCGCCTGCGGGCGTGAGCTCCCCGTTCGACCCTGTCCCGGGGACCTTCCGGGTTCCGCGCTTCGCCACTGCGACCGCCGCCGGGTCGAGCGCGGGTCCGCCGGGCGCTACGGCGTATCGTCGCCGGTGCTGGGCGCCTATAGGGCCGAGCCTGCCTGCCAGTCCTTCCAGCTCAGCTCCCAGTCCCCGTAGGTGTCGTAGACCGGCAGCGCGGGGCCGCCGGAGTTCGTGATCTCCACGACGTCCCCCACGTTGAAGTGGTCGAAGAACCACTGGGCGTCCGCGGGCGCGAGGTTCACGCACCCGTGCGAGACGTTCGAGTTGCCCTGCTGCCCCACCGACCAGGGGGCGGAGTGGACGAACTCGCCGTCGTTGGAGATCCGCAGGTCGAGGTCGACCTTCTCCTTGTAGTACCCGGGCTGGCCCGCGCAGACGCCGTAGGTGCAGGAGTCCATGATGATCGACGGCTGCTTGTCCGAGATCACGTGCGGCCCGGTGTGCGAGGGGAAGCCGGGCGAGCCGAGGCTGATGTTCATGGTCTTGACCAGCTGACCGTTGTCGAAGATCTGCATCTGCTCGGTGGCGCCGTCCGCCTTGGCGACCCAGGCGTCGTGCACCTTCAGGCTCACCGTGCGGTTCGTGGAGCCGAAGGTGCCGCCCCCGAGGTCCACCCCGAACAGGTCCGCCTTGAGCGTGATCGCGGTGCCCGGCTGCCAGTACTGCTGCGGGCGGTAGTGCACCTCGGTGTTCGAGATCCAGTACCAGCCGCCTGCCTGTGCCGGGCTCGTGGTGACCGTGAGGGCCTTCTCGGCGGCGGCCCGGTCCGTGATCGCGTGGTCGAACCGAACGACGAGCGGCTGCCCCACCCCCACGGTCGGCAGCGAGTTCGGCGCGGGCACGAAGGACGGGTACGCCTCGGCCCTCGGCGCGACGGTGCTCACCGAGGCGTCCGAGTGCCCGGGCGTGTGGGCGCCGTCGAGCGTGTCGACGGCCACGAGGTACGTCGTCGAGTAGGCGAGATCGCCGGTGGAGGTCCAGGTGTGGCCGTCGGGCGCGAGGGTCCCCGCGACCGCCTTGCCCTTGGGGTCCGTGACATGCACCGCCGTCGCGGTGCCGTCCGTGACGCTGACGGTGATCGGTTTGGTCGGGTTCAGGCCCGTCTCCGGCGTGACGTGCACGACCGGGGTGGGCACCGGGGCCGCCGGCTCGGCGAGCGGGGACAGCCCGTTCGGGCCGAGCACCCCCGCCACGGCCCGGGGGTGCACCCCGAGCAGCACCCCGAACACGAGCGAGACCGCCACGGCGATCCCGAGTGCGGTGGACGCCCACCGACCCTTCATCGATTCCGCCTTCCCGTCGACCGTCCCGATCGACCCGGAACATTGTGCCCCGTCCGGGGGACGCCCCGACAGCGGTGCGCCGACGCCCGTTTCGTACGTTTCGCCTGCTCAGCGGGCCGGACAAGGGTCACGAACCGACGGCGGCCACCAAGCTGTGGAAGGCCTGCTGCAGCGCCGCGTGGTCCGGCCCGCAGACCTGCGGGGAACCGGTGGGGGCGCCGCCGGTCGCCACGCAGGCGTCCTGGCTGATCTTGTCGACGGCGGCCTCGGTGGCGTCCGCGGCCTTCGTCAGCGCGTCCGGCGACGGGACCGCCGCGACCTCCGCCCGGGCCGCGGGCACCACGTTCTGCACCTCGCGGACGAACCGGGCGCAGCCCGCGTAGACCTGCGCCGCGGGCTGCGTCTCGCACTCGTCCCCGGCGATCGCGGCCAGCTTGACCTGCAGGGCGGGCAGGGTGGCGGCCGCGTTGCCGGTGCTCGGGGCGTGTGTGGTGGCCTCCCCGCACCCGGCGAGCACGGCGAGGCACAGGACGGCGGACGCCACGAGTCGCGCGATTCTCACGGCCGCGACGGTAGCCCCACTCCCGGTGAGCAGCCCCCTCGCTCCCATTGTGGAACCATAATGGGGTCCAGACACGCTCCAGCAGCCATTATGGCTCCATAATGGGAGGTCGGGAGGGGGTGGTGGGGCGTGCCGGAGGGGGACACCGTCCATCTCACCGGGAAGCGGCTGCATGCGGCGCTCGCCGGGAACACCCTCCTGCGCGGGGAGATCCGGCATCCCCGGCTCGCGGCCGTCGACCTGAGCGGGCTGAGCGTCACCGGGGTCGTGTCGGTGGGCAAGCACCTGTTCATCCGCTTCGACGACGGCACCAGCCTCCACTCGCACCTCCGCATGGACGGGTCCTGGCACCTCTACCGCCCCGGCATGCGCTGGCGGCGGCCGGAGTACGAGGCCCGGGCGGTGCTGGAGGTGCCCGAGCGGGTCGCCGTGGGGTTCGCCCTGCACGACCTGGAGCTCCTCCCGACCGCCGAGGAGCACCGGCTCGTCGGGCATCTGGGGCCGGACCTGCTCGACCCGACGTGGGGACCGGAGCACGAGGCGGAGGTGCTCCGCCGCGTCGAGCGGCGACGGGACCACGAGCTCGGGCTGGTGCTGGTGGAGCAGCGGGCGATGGCGGGCGTCGGGAACCTCTACAAGACCGAGGTGTGCTTCCTGGCCGGCCGCACGCCGTGGACACTCGTGCGGGACACCCCGGACCTTCCGGGCGTGGTCGCACTGGCCCGCAGGCTGTTGCTCGCCAACGCCGACCGCCCCGAGCAGACGACGACGGGCTCGCCGCACCCCGCCGAGGCCCATTGGGTCTACGAGCGGGCCGGCAGGCCGTGTCGGCGTTGCGGCACCAGGATCCGGGTCGCCGAGCAGGGCGCGGGCGTGTACGCGCGCCCGGCGTACTGGTGCCCGCGCTGCCAGCAGGGCCCGGCGCCGCGGACACGGGAACGGCGCCCGCGGTCGCGGGCGCCGTTCTCGTGAAGACTCGCTCGGATCAGGCGGTGCCGGGCTGCTGCTGCGGCTGCGGCGCGGTCTGCGGCGCGGCCGGGATCTGGGTGGTGGGCTTCTCGCCGCCCGTGATCGAGTTCCCGTGCATCGACGCCCGGATCTGCTCCAGCCGCGAGGCGCCCGCCATGTCGACGGTGGCCTGCTGGACCTCGAGCATCCGGCCCTGCACCGAGTTCTGCGCCAGCTCGGCCGCACCGACGGCGTTCGCGTAGCGCTTCTCGATCTTGTCCCGGACCTCCTCCAGCGACGGGGTGTTGCCCGGCGCGGAGAGCTCGGTCATCTGCTGCAGGGACTTGGCCGCCTGCTCCTGCATCTTCGCCTGCTCGAGCTGGCTGAGCAGCTTCGTGCGCTCGGCGATCTTCTGCTGGAGCTGCATCGCGTTCCGCTCGACGGCCTGCTTGGCCTGCGCGGCGGCGCCGATCGACTGGTCGTGCAGCGTCTTGAGATCCTCGACCGACTGCTCCGCCGTGACGAGCTGGGTGGCCGTGGCCTGCGCCGCCTGTTCGTACTGCGTCGCCTTGGCCTCGTCACCCTGCGCGCGGGCCTGGTCCGCGAGGACCAGCGCCTGGCGTGCCGACGCCTGCAGCTTCTCGATCTCCCCCAGCTGCCGGTTCAGCTTCATCTCCAGCTGACGCTGGTTGCCGATCACCGCGGCGGCCTGCTGAGACAGGGCCTGGTGCTGGCGTTGCGCATCCTCGATGGCCTGCTGGATCTGCACCTTCGGGTCGGCGTACTCGTCCACCTTCGACGAGAACAGTGCCATCAGGTACTTCCAGGCCTTCGTGAAACCGTTGGCCATCTGCTCCGCCTACCTCCGAGTGCGAGATCTTCAGTCGAGCGGACCGCGTTCCCCCCGCGACCGCCGTCCGGGCTGTCGGCCCCATCGTGGCATCGCGGACCGGGCTGCCGCCACCACGCACGGACGATATCGGGGATCGTCCGGAGGCCGCCGTCGGGGCGGCCCTGAGTGCAGGATACCGGGCCACGCGACCGGCCGTCCGGAGAACCGGACGAAACGGACTCAGTGTCGACTCAGGCCGCCGACTCAGGCCGCCGACGCGACCGGCGTACCGGGCCGCGCCGCCCCCAGCGGGGCCCGCATCGGCGCGAGCCGGAGATCGGTGTGCCGCTGCCCGATCGGGACCAGGGTCTCCGTGCGCCCGACGAACTCGAGGGCGGTCATGTCCTCCACGACCTCGGTCAGCAGGTCCGCCAGCGAGATGTCCAGGGCCTCGCAGATCGCGGCGAGCAGCTCGCTGGACGGCTCCTTGCGCCCCCGCTCGACCTCCGACAGGTAGCCCAGGCTGACCCGCGCCGCGCGGGAGACGTCCCGCAGCGTGCGCTTCCGCAGGGTGCGGGCGCGCCGAAGACTGCCACCGATCGCCTCACGCAGCAGCAGAGCCATGTGCCCACCCCTCCTCGACCGGACCCGAGGGTCCACCGTCGGATCCGACGGCGTGTCCCCACCGTACCGAGTCCGGCCCGGAATCGCCCCGACACGACCCGTCCGCTGTGGGCGAACAGGCGCCCGCGGACCTCAGCCGTGCAGCGCCGCGTGGCGGAGCCGGAGGGCCCGGACCACGTAGTCCACGCCGGTGACCACGGTGAGCACGAGGGCGAGCGCCATCAGCGCCCAGCGCACCAGCGCCACGACCGGGACCTCGGGCAGCGGGAGCACGAAGAGGCCGATCGCGAAGGTCTGGACCAGCGTCTTCAGCTTGCCGCCCCGGCTCGCCGGGATGACCCCGAAGCGCAGCACCCAGAACCGCAGCAGCGTGACACCGATCTCCCGCCCCATGATCACGACCGTGACCCACCACGGCAGGATCCCGAGGATCGACAGTCCGACCAGGCCCGCGCCCATCAGCGCCTTGTCCGCGATCGGGTCCGCGATCTTCCCGAAGGACGTGACGATGCCGCGCCTGCGGGCCAGCTCGCCGTCGAACCGGTCCGTGATCGCGGCGACGGCGAACAGCACGGAGGCGACGACCCGCCACATCAGGTCGTGGCCGTCCGCCACGAGGAGGGCGGCGAGGAAGAACGGGACGAGGACGATCCGCACGCCCGTGAGCACGTTGGCGATGTTGAGCAGCGGGACGGCCTTCTCCGGCGGCACCTTCGACTCCGCCGGTACAGCGCTCATCCCACACCCACCGCGAGGCGTGGTTCCACCAGGACCTCCAGCGCCCGGACGACGAGGTCCGCCCCCGCGGCGTCGGTGACCTCGGCCCGGACGAACGCGCCCGGGACCAGCGGGACGTCACCGCTGAGGAACACGCACTCGCCGTCCACCTCGGGCGCCTGGTGCGCGGCCCGGCCCACGGCGTCCTCCGTCTCGGACTCCGCGGTCTCCACCAGCACGACGACCTCGGTGCCGATCCGCTCCTCGGCCCGCTGTGCCATCAGCTCGTCCACCAGCGCGGTGACCCGCTCGACGCGCGCGGCGACCTCCTCCGGGTCCAGCTTGCCGTCGTAGCCCGCGGCCTCGGTGCCCTCCTCGTCCGAGTAGCCGAACACGCCGACGGCGTCCATCCGCGCCCCGGTCAGGAAGCGCTCGAGCTCGACGAGGTCCTCCTCGGTCTCCCCCGGGAACCCGACGATCACGTTGCTGCGGATGCCCGCCTCCGGGGCGAGGGTGCGGATCCGCGTGCAGAGCGACAGGAAGTCCTCGGTGGAGCCGAAACGACGCATCCGGCGCAGCACGGCGTTCGACGAGTGCTGGAAGGACAGGTCGAAGTAGGGCGCGATCCCGTCCGTCGTCGCGATGACCTCGACCAGGTCCGGCCGGGTCTCGGCGGGCTGCAGGTAGCTGACCCGCACCCGCTCGATCCCGTCGAGCGCGGCCAGTCGGGGCAGCAGGTCCACCAGCGCGCGGGTGCCGCCGGGCAGGTCCTTGCCGTACGACGTCGAGTTCTCGCTGACCAGCACCAGCTCCCGGACACCCTCCCGGGCCAGCCAGGCGGCCTCGGCGAGCACCTCCTCCGGCGCGCGCGAGACGAACGCGCCGCGGAAGGAGGGGATGGCGCAGAAGGCGCAGCGCCGGTCGCAGCCGCTGGCGAGCTTCAGCGACGCCACCGGGCCGTCCTGCAATCGCGCCCGCGGGACCCAGTCGTGGCCGGGGATCGCCCGGTCCGACGCCTGCCGCTCGACGGGCGCGATCGGCAGCAGGGTCCGCCGGTCGACGGGGACGTGCGAGATCGGGGCGTGTCCGTCGAGGACGTCCTGGAGGCGCTCGGCCAGGTCGGGGTAGGCGTCGAACCCGAGCACCGCGTCCGCCTCGGGCAGCGAGTCCGCGAGCTCCTTGCCGTACCGCTCGGCCATACAGCCCACCGCGACGACCTTGGCGCCCCGGTTCGCCGCGACGTCCGACGCCGAGAGCAGCGTGTCGATCGAGTCCTTCTTCGCCTGCTCCACGAACCCGCAGGTGTTGACGACGATGACGTCCGCCTCGTCCGCCTCCGCCAGCTCCCAGCCGGAGCCGGCGAGCCTGCCTGCCAGCTCCTCGGAGTCGACCTCGTTGCGGGCGCAGCCCAGCGTCAGCAGGGCCGCGCGACGCGGCGAGGCGGGGGAAGTCACGGCCCACAGGGTAGCCGGGGTACTAAGGTGCAGCGCCATGGCAGTGGTGGCCGTCCGGCGGGCCCGCACCGCCGACGTCGTGACGATCAAGTCCCTCGTGGACAACTATGCGGGCAAGGTGTTGTTGGCCAAGGAGATCGTCACCCTCTACGAGTCGGTGCCGGAGTTCCTGGTCGCCGAGATCGACGGCGAGGTCGTCGGCTGCGGCGCGCTGCACGTGCTGTGGGAGGACCTGGGCGAGATCCGCACGGTCGCGGTGCACCCGTCGGCGCTGGGCAAGGGCGCGGGGCACGCGATCGTCGCGGCGCTGATCGACGACGCCCGCGAGTTCGGTCTCAAGCGGCTGTTCGTGCTGACCTTCGAGAAGCACTTCTTCGGCCGCCACGGCTTCGTCGAGATCGACGGGACACCGGTCTCCCAGGAGGTCTTCGCCGCCATGCTGCGCTCCTACGACGCGGGCGTGGCCGAGTTCCTGGACCTCGCGCACGTCAAGCCGAACACGCTCGGCAACGTCCGGATGCTGCTGACGCTGTGACCGTCGTCGACGCCGTGCGGGCCGGTGAGGTGGAGCGCGTGGTCGCCCTGCTCGCGCAGGATCCCGCGCTCGCCACCGCCCGCCCGGACGGGCAGCGCACGCTGCTGCACGTCTTCGCCGACTGGCCCGGCAACCGACCGCGCGCCGTCGAGATGGTCGCCGCGCTGGTCGGGGCGGGCGCGGACGTGAACGCCCGGTTCGTCGGGCGGCACCGCGAGACCCCGCTGCACTGGGCGGCGAGCAACGACGACGTCCCGCTGGTGGACGCCCTGCTCGACGCGGGTGCGGACATCGACGCGGACGGCGCGGTGATCGCGGACGGCACCCCGCTGTCCGACGCCGTGGCGTTCGGCTGCCGGAGCGCCGCGCTCCGGCTGGTCGCCCGGGGGGCCGCCGTGCGGCAGGCCGAGGCCGCCGCGCTCGGTCTCCTGGACCGGCTGACCGCGGTGGCGGACGTCGACCTCTGCTTCTGGTACGCCTGCCACGGCGGCAGCCTGCCCGCCGCACGGCTGCTGTTCGGGCGGGGCGCGACGCTGGACCACCTCCCGGACTGGGAGCGCCTGACCCCGCTGGACGCGGCGGACCGCGCCGGCGCGGACGAGCTCGTGGCGTGGCTGCGGGCCCGGGGCGCACGGCGGGCCACCGAGCTCAGCTGACCACTGGTCCGGCTGCACGCACCCGCACGGCGGCCTCGCCCCGCGCTTCGAGGTCGGTCGGCTGGGTCCGGACGTCCGCGGCCTGAACGGGCCCACCACGCTGCGAGCACGAAACGTGCTCTCCGCGCACCACCGGCCTAGGCTCGCCGGCATGGGGGAGGCGGAGATCGTCTGGGCGCGGCCCGCGCCCGCGCTGCGGCCGCTCGTCGACCTCTACTCCGGCTACCGGATGCCCGCGGGCCCACCGGGCGTGCACATGGGCGTGCCCGGCGGGCACCTGACCTTCCTGCTCTGCCTGGACGGGACCGTCGACATCGCGCGGATGCCGGACCCGGGGCGCTCCCCCGGCTCGTTCACCGGCCTGGTCGGCGGCCTCCACACCGCGCCCGCGGTGATCACCACGGGGGCCGCCCAGACCGGTCTGCAGCTCCGGCTGACCTGGCTGGGCGCGCGCGTCCTGTTGGGCATCCCCGCCGCGGTGCTGAGCGGGGACGTCGTGGAGCTCGCGGAGCTGATCGGCCCCCGCGCCCGGCGGCTGCTCGAGCGGCTCGCCGACACCGCCACCTGGGAGCGGCGCTTCGCCCTGCTCGACTCCGCGTTCACCCGTCTCGCCGCGGACGCCCGCCGCGCAGAGCCCCGGCCCGAGGTGGCGCACGCCTGGGCGCGGCTCGCCAGGAGCGGGGGCACGCTGCGGATCGCCGACCTCGCGGAGGAGGTCGGCTGGAGCCGCCGCCACCTCGCCCTGTGCTTCCGCGACGAGATCGGCCTCTCCCCCAAGTCCGCGGCCCGGGTCATCCGCTTCGAGCGGGCCTGCGACCTGCTCCGGACGGGCTCGGCCCTCGCCGACACCGCCGCGGCCTGCGGCTATGCCGACCAGGCCCACCTCGCCCGCGACTTCCGCGAGCTCGCAGGCACCACCGCCACCGCGTGGCTCGCGGAGCGGCGCTGATGTTCCGGATCGCCTTCCACGCCCCCGAGATCCCGCCCAACACGGGCAACGCGATCCGGCTGGCGGCGAACACGGGGGCCGCGCTGCACCTCGTCGAGCCGCTGGGGTTCGCGTTGGACGAGCGCAGCGTCCGGCGGGCGGGGCTGGACTACCGCGAGCTCGCCGAGCTGCACGTGCACCGCACGTTCGACGACCTCGCCCGGGCCACCGCGCCCGCCCGGATCCTCGCCTTCACCACCGGCGCCGACCTGCTCTACACCGACCTGGCGTACCAGCCCGGGGACGTGCTGCTGTTCGGCTCGGAGTCGACCGGCCTGCCCGCCGACGTCGAGCGGCGGGCGACCGAGCGGCTCCGGCTCCCGATGGTGCCCGGCTCCCGGTCGCTGAACCTCGCGAACGCCGCCGCCGTCGCCGTCTACGAGGCGTGGCGGCAGCACGCGTTCACTGGCGGATCGCCTGCACGTCCAGCGTGATCTCGATCGTCGAGCCGACGACGGGCACGCCGCGGGTGACCATCTGCTGCCAGTTCAGCGTGAAGTGCTCGCGGTGCAGCTCGGCCGTGGCGACCGCGCCCGCCCGCTCGCCGTTCCAGTCGGCCATGCCGAGGAACATGACGTCCAGCTGGACGTCGCTCGTCAGGCCGTGCAGCGTGAGGTCCCCGTCCACCGTCCAGCGGTTTCCCGCGCCGCGCCGGAAGCGGGTCGAGGAGAAGCGCAGCTGCGGGAAGCGCTCGACGTCCAGGAAGTCCGGCGAGCGCAGGTGGGTGTCCCGCGCCTCGACGTTCGTGTCGACGCTCGCGGCCTCGATCACCACGTCCACCGCCGAGTCCTCGAACGGCTCCGCGATCCGGACCTGCCCGTGGAAGCGGTTGAAGCGCCCGTAGACCCGTGAGAGCCCGATGTGGCGGGCGACGAAGCGGACCGACGAGTGGTCCGGGTCGATCGCGTACAGCCCGGGGGGCGGCGGGGTGAGCGACTGGTCGGGGTCCAGGGTGAGGGTGCCCATCTCGGCGTGCTTGCCCCACTCGACCTCGACGGTGTCGCCGTTGCCCCGGTAGCCGCCCGCCTCGGCGCGCACCCGGTACCGGCCCGGCACGAGCGCCGCGCTGAAGTACCCGAAGGGATCGGTGTCCGCGTGCACGATCCGCGTGCTCGTGCGGTCCAGGACCGACACCTCGGCGCCGGCCAGGGGGCGACCCTCGACGTCCTGCACCTGCCCGCTCAGCACGCCGCCGGTGAGTGGGATCGGAAGCAGGGCGCTGCGGCCCGTGTCCCCGCGGCGTGCACCCTTGCCTCGCTTGCTCCAGAACATCCGTGCCCTTCCCGACGCTTCTCTCGCACCGGGAGCACACTCAACCAGACGGGATCACGAAACGGTGACACCGTTCGCGGGTTGTGGGCGCAACCACACGGCCCCACGACGAGCGGCCACCCAGCGGAGTCGAACGTGTCACGAAAGTGCTGGTGGAAGGTTCAATCGTCGTCGGACGAAGGGGCCTCGCCGCCCCCGCCGCGCAGCAGCCAGAGCACGTTCTCCAGCTCGTCCGGCTTGATGAGCACCTCGCGCGCCTTGGACCCCTCCGACGGCCCGACGATCCCCCGCGTCTCGAGCAGGTCCATCAGTCGGCCCGCCTTCGCGAACCCCACCCGCAGCTTGCGCTGCAGCATCGACGTCGAGCCGAACTGGGAGGTGACGATGAGCTCCGCGGCCTGGACGAGGACCTCGAGGTCGTCCCCGATGTCCGGGTCGATCTCCTTGGCCTCGCCCTGCTTCGCCGCGGTGACGCCCTCGGTGTAGGTCGGCTCCGCCTGCTCCTTGGTGAACCCGACGACCTCGGCGATCTCCTCGTCCGAGATGTAGGCGCCCTGCATGCGGACCGGCTTGGACGCGCCCATCGGCAGGTACAGCCCGTCCCCCATGCCGATCAGCTTCTCGGCGCCGGGCTGGTCGAGGATGACCCGCGAGTCCGTGAGCGACGACGTGGCGAACGCCAGCCGGGACGG
>Ga0207641_10002962_pt1 | contig 15358 bp, 14 predicted proteins | sample KBSSwiS62_FD_184306 | JGI IMG/M metagenome (GOLD analysis project Ga0207641, IMG submission 184306) | Switchgrass rhizosphere microbial communities from Kellogg Biological Station, Michigan, USA - KBS Switchgrass S6-2 (SPAdes) (version 2) | ecosystem: Host-associated > Plants > Roots >... | reverse complement strand
AGCGGTCTGCCTGCCGCGTCAACCGCGTGCACGGCTTGGGGAATTTGACCAGGAGCGTTCGCCTGGTGTGGTTGTGGCGTCGTCATGCCGGCGATCATGCATACCGGCGCTTGGAGTCCGGTTGGAGGCGGGATTGGACTGCGGCCGCGGGACGGTCTGCTGTCTTTCGCAAAAACCCTCGCCGCCGATGATTGCTGGCGTATACGAAGACAATGCGTTCATCGGTGTACGTCGGTCGGGTGGGGGGATTGGCCGTAGCGCTGGGGGTGGGCGTTGCGGTGGCCACTGGATACGGGTGCGGACAGGCGTGGGCGGACACGTCAGGTGCGTCAGGCGAGTCGTCCTCGGAGTCGGCGTCGACAACCACCTCGGACTCGACCGCCGCCGAGCAGCCGAAAGGTTCGGAAACCACGGCGTCACCGTCCCCTGAGTCGACAGCGTCGGAGGCCCCGACCAGTGTCGTGGTCAGCACCGGCGGCGCCAACACGAGCTCGGAATCGAAGGACGACGAACCGGCGACGAAGCCGACGAAGCCGGCGAAGAAGCCCAAACCCAAGGCCAAGGTGTCGGCGCCCACCACCAAGGTCGACGACGCCGAGGCGAAGGTCGATACAGGTTCGAGGGCCGCGGTCGACACCAGCGAGCAGGCCAAGCCAGCCAGTTCCTTTGCGGCGCAGACGATGTCGGCAGCCACAGACCTGTCCACCGCCGCCGTCACGACACTGAACGTCCCGTCCCTGCGGCCATGGCCAACGGCATACGACCCGACCACCGTCGTGACCTATGTCGGCGGCCTGGTGTCGAGTGTGGTCAAGGCGGTGCTCGACCCGTTCGCCGCCGGCGCTCCGGCCGGGCCTGCCCAGCCGTTGACGGTGTGGACGCTGCTGGCGTGGGTGCGCCGCGAATTGTTCAACGGGACGCCGACCACGCACCCGGTGATCAACTCGCAGTCGAACGGGCTGGTCACCGGCAACCTCGGCGCAGTTGACCCCGACGGTGACCCGCTGACGTACACGGTCGTCGGAACGCCGCACAACGGCGGAACCGTCGAAGTCGACCAGAACGGCAACTTCACCTACCGGCCGATGAACGCGATGCTCGCAGTCGGTGGCACCGATCAGTTCACGGTCGTGGTCAGCGACGAGTCGGCCGGTCTGCATGTGCACGGTCCGCTGGGGTTGGCCAAATTCGTGCCGATCCTCGGTAATTTCCTCAACCCCGGCGGCGGTGACGCGGTGGCGCAGACGGTCGTCGTCAACATCGACCCGCAAGCCGGCGTCGACCTGTCCTTCCCCGCGAACTTCCACTGGGGCGTCGCGCACGCCGGCTTCCAGGCCGAGGGCGGACCGGGCTCACCCGTCGATCCGAACTCCGACTGGTACAAGTGGGTGCACGATCCGATCAATCAGCTGCTCGGGCTGACGCACGGCGTGCCCGAGAACGGGCCGGGCACATACGTCCAATACGACAGCGATGCGGGGCTGGCCCACGACGCCCTCGGCATGAATACCTTCCGGATGAGCATCGAGTGGAGCCGCATCTTCCCGAATTCGACTGCATCCGTGGATGTCTCGGATGAAGGCGGTGGCGTCAGCCTGGCGGATCTGCAAGCGTTGGACGCGCTGGCCAACCAGGACGAGGTCCAGCACTATCGTGATGTGTTCACCTCGCTGCGGGCACACGATCTGGAACCGCTGATCACGGTCAACCATTTCACCCTGCCGAGCTGGGTGCATGACCCGACGACGACGCGACTGCTCGCCCAGCTCGGACTACCCGCGCAGGATGCGGGGTGGTTGTCGTCCGACACCCCAGTCGAATTCCAGAAGTACGCCGCCTACGTCGCGTGGAAGTACGGCGACCAGGTGGACAACTGGACGGTGCTCAACGAGCCGGTGCCACCGGTGCTCACCGAGTTCCTCGCGATCCCTACCGTGGTGCCGAGTTGGCCGCCCGGCCTGATCCGACCGGACCTCGCGTCGACCTTCCTTGTCAACGAGGCCAAGGGCTACGTGGCGGCCTACGACGAAATGCACAAGTGGGACACCACCGTTGCGACGGCGGGTCAGCCCGCGGCGTTCGTCGGCTTCGCCAACAACATGATCCCGGCGCGGCCTGCGAACCCGGTGAACCCGAACGACGTGCTTGCCGCCGACGCGTGGAACGCCTTCTACAACCGCTGGTTCCCGAACGCGGTCATCAACGGTTGGGTCGACGCCAACCTCGACGGCATCCAGACCCCCGACGAGCTGCACCCCGAGATGGCCAACAAGGTCGACTTCATGGGCGTGCAGTACTACGGGTCGCAGCCGATGCAGGGCTTCGGCGTCGCGCCGATACCCGGATTCCCTTGGCTGAAGGGACTTCCCGTGCGCTGCGCGGCGTCCGACCCGACGTGCAGCGACTTCAATCAGCCCACCGATCCCGGCGGGTTGCGTGAGGTCCTCGACATCGCGGCGTCGTACAAGCTGGCGGACGGTACGACGCAAGTTCCGATCTGGATCACCGAGAACGGTATCGCCGACGCGAACGACTCCAAGCGGCCGTCGTACATCGTCAACCACATCGCGGTGGTGCAGGACGAGATCGCGCACGGGATGGACATCCGCGGCTACACCTACTGGTCGTTCGTCGACAACCTCGAATGGGCCAACGGCTATGACCTCGAGTTCGGCCTCTACGGGTCCGACCCGACGACACCCGAGCTGGAACGCACGCCGAAGCCCGCCAGCATCTCGGCGATCAGCTCGATCACCAAGGACGTCAACCATTCACTGCCGCTCAGCGTGTTGGCGATGTACATCCCGGGTGCCGTCTAGGACGGCGCCGCTACTAGCCCTGCTTCATCGCCTCCGCGATTTCCTCCGGGCTGACTTCGCGCACCGGCTGGCCCAGCGACCACTGGTGGCCGAACGGATCGCGAACGATGCCGTAGCGGTCACCCCAGAACTGGTCGTCCAGCGGGGCGACCACGGTGGCCCCGGCGTCGATCGCCTGCTGAAACTTCGACTCCACATCCGTGACGGTGAGGTGGATGGTGACCGGTGTGCCGCCGAGGGCTGCGGGCGTCGACGACTTGCCGTCGTTGTACTCGGGGAAGTCGTCGTTGAGCATCACGGTGGAGCCGTTGATCTGTAGTGCGGCGTGCACCAGCTTTCCGTCGGGGCCTGGAACTCGGCCCAGCTCAACGGCATCGAACGCCTTGACATAGAAGTCGATCGCAGCGGCCGCGCCGTCGACGCAGAGATGTGGGGACAGGGAGGGTTGTACTTCGATTGCCATGCTGCCCACCCAAGCACGCCCCACCGACAAGTCGGTGAACTCAGACGGTCGAGAACGACCGCGGCAACTCGTCGCGCCCCGTCAACGCCAGCAGCACCGTCGCGCCATGCCCTTCTGCGGCCGCGATCCGCGCCGCCAACACCGTCGCCTCTTCCAGCACCTCGGCGGGCGGCGTATACGAAATGCCAACGGCCCGAGCAATATCAAGGCTGTGCACCGCCAGCTCGAACGTCCGCGTCGGCAAATACGTGTGTAGCCGGATGCCCGCTCCGCCGATCACCGTGATCAGCGGGTCGCCTGCGCCGGCGAGTTCGTCAAGCACCCGCGCCACCAACGAGTCGACAGTGGCCGCCGGATCCTCGCCCAGGTCCCGGCCCGCTTGCCTGCCCCGCTCGATGACACCGTCCAGTGCGAGTCCTAGCGCTGCGGGGTTCACCCTCGCGTAGTACTCCTGCGGGCTGTGGATGTCCTCGGTCGACGCGGGTTGCAGCAGATAGGTGCTGACGGTGATCAGCGAGCGCGACGCGTGCCCGACCAGTGAGCGCAGATCCCACTCGCCGAGCCCTGGCCCGTCCCAGCGGTCGGCAGGCAGGTCGTGCACCAGCGCGGCGAAACTTCGTGCCGCCGTGGCGAATATCCCGACCGGATCAGTCACGACTTGGCGACTTGGTCCCAACCCTCCACGGATTCGGGACTGCGCGGATCGGGTCCGACGTAGATGGCCGCGGGGCGGACCAGCTTGCCGAGTCGCTTCTGCTCCAGGATGTGGGCACACCAGCCAGCGGTGCGGCCGCAGGTGAACATGGCGGGCATCATCTTTGTCGGCACCTGGGCGAAGTCCAAGATGACCGCGGCCCAGAATTCGACGTTGGTCTCGATGGCGCGGTCGGGCCTGCGCTCACGAAGTTCAGCCAACGCGGCCTGCTCCAACGCGGCCGCCACCTCGTAGCGGGGCGCCTCCAGTCGCTTGGCCGTTGCCCGCAACACCCGGGCCCGCGGATCCTCGGCACGGTAGACGCGATGCCCGAAGCCCATCAGCTTCTCTTTGCGGTCGAGGATGCCCTTGACGACCGCGCCTGCGTCGCCGGTCTTTTCGGCCTCCTCGATCATCGGGATCACTCGGGCCGGGGCACCGCCGTGCAGTGGGCCGCTCATCGCACCGATGGCTCCCGACAGCGCCGCTGCCACATCCGCACCCGTCGAGGCGATCACCCGCGCGGTGAACGTCGACGCGTTCATGCCGTGCTCGGCGGCGGTCACCCAGTAGGCGTCGATGGCCTCCACATGCCTGGGGTCCGGGTCGCCCTGCCACCGCGTCATGAATCGCTCTGTGACGGTGGAGCATTGGTCGATGGTGCGCTGCGGAACGGCGGGCTGATAGATGCCCCGCGCGGACTGCGCGACGTATGAAAGCGCCATCACCGACGCGCGGGCCAGCTGGTCGCGGGCGGTCGCCTCGTCGATGTCCAGCAGCGGTGGGTAGCCCCAGATCGGTGCCAGCATGGCCAGCCCGGCCTGCACGTCGACGCGGACGTCGCCGCTGTGGATGGGCAACGGGAACGGCTCGGCGGGCGGCAGGCTGTGGCCGAACTTGCCGTCGACCAGCAGCGCCCACACGTCGCCGAAGGTGATGTGGCCGCTGACCAGGTCCTCGATGTCGACGCCGCGATACCGCAGCGCGCCGCCGTCCTTGTCGGGCTCGGCGATCTCGGTGGTGAAGGCGACGACGCCTTCGAGCCCCTCAACGAAGTCTTCCGGTACCGCTGACGTCGTAGTCATGGCCAGATTCTTGCACTCGTTTCCCCGACGTTGTCTACCGGTCGGTAACAAGCCGGCGAACGGCGAAAGCGTAGCGTTGTCGCGTGGCCACACGTGACGAGGAATACCTGGCCAGAATGCGTGTCGAGTACGGCGCCCTCGAGAAGGACGGCAGCCCCGACCTCGATGCGGACTGGCTCGCCGATGGTTGGGTCGCGCTGCTGCGCAAGTGGCTGGCCGACGCCGAGGACGCGGGCGTCGCGGAGCCCAACGCGATGGTCGTCGGAACGGTCGACGAGCGGGGAAGGCCGATGACCCGCACCGTGTTGTGCAAGAGCGTGGACGAATCCGGCATCTCCTTCTACACCAACTACGACTCCGCCAAGGGTGAGCAACTCGCGGCGACGCCGTACGCATCGGCGACCTTCCCGTGGTTTCTACTTGGCCGCCAGGTCCATGTGCGTGGCCCGGTGACCAAGGTGTCCGCCGAGGCGACTGCCGCGTACTGGCGCAACCGGCCGCGCGGCTCGCAGTTGGGCGCATGGGCGTCGCAGCAGTCAAAACCGATTGCCTCGCGAGCCGCGCTGCTGGAACAGTTGGCCGCTGTGACCCAGCGATTCGCCGACTATGCAGAGGTGCCGGTGCCACCGAACTGGGGTGGCTATCTGATCGCGCCCGAGGTCGTGGAGTTCTGGCAGGGCCGGGAAAACCGGGTGCACAACAGGATTCGGGTAGTCACTGACACCGAACTACCGGTGGCGGTGCAAACCCGCATCGAGCGGCTCCAGCCGTAGTGCGGAAGTTCTTCGCCGACACCACACCGCTGCGAACACCGGACTTCCGGCGGCTGTGGCTGTCCGGCATCGTCACGGTCATCGGCGGCAACCTGACCATCTTCGCTGTGCCGGTGCAGCTTTACGCCCTCACGCAGAACTCCGCCTACGTCGGGCTGTCCGGGCTGTTCGCGTTGGTTCCGCTGATCCTGTTCGGGCTTCTCGGCGGGGCGTGGGCCGACGCGATGGACCGCCGCAAGCTGCTGATCATCGCCTCGATCGGGCTCGCGCTTTCGTCGGTGCTGCTGTGGATGCAGGCCGCGCTGTCGCTGAACAACGTCTGGGTCGTGTTGTCGCTGCTGTCGGTGCAACAGGCGTTCTATGCGATCAACAGCCCGACCCGGTCGGCGGCGATTCCCCGCATGATTCCCGGTGACCAGTTGGCCGCCGCCAACTCACTGAACTTCACGGTGTTCCAGTTCGGCGCGATCGTCGGCCCGCTGCTGGCCGGCGTCATGCTGCACTGGGTCGACCTGTCCACGCTCTATCTGATCGACGCGATCACGTGCATCGCCCCGATCTGGGCGACGTTCCGGCTCGCGCCGATGCCACCGACCAACGGCGCCAACGGCACGTCGGGATACGGGTTCAAAGCGGTCCTTGACGGCTTCCGCTACCTGGCCGGCAACCAAGTGGTGCTGATGTCGTTCGTCGTCGACCTGATCGCGATGATCCTCGGCATGCCCCGCGCTTTGTTCCCGCAAATGGCGCATGAGAGCTTCGGAGGGCCGGTCGAGGGCGGCACCACGATGGCGCTGCTGGCCGCAGCGATGTCGGCAGGCGCGGTCGCAGGCGGGGTGTTCTCCGGCTGGTTCCCCCGCATTCAGCGCCAGGGTATGGCCGTTGTCGTCTCGATTGTGGTGTGGGGCGCGGCGATGATCGGATTCGGTGTTGCCGGTGGATTCGCGCACGGCCATACCGGGGCGTTGCTCTGGATTGCGTTGGCGTTCTTGGCTATTGGTGGTGCGGCCGACATGGTGTCGGCGGCGTTCCGTTCGACGATTCTGCAGCAGGTGGCGTCCGATGATCTGCGCGGCCGACTGCAAGGCGTCTTCACCGTGGTCGTCGCGGGCGGGCCCCGGTTGGCCGACGCGGTGCACGGCGCAGCCGCCGCGGTGGTGGGCACGACGGTCGCAGCGGCCGGTGGCGGCGGGCTGGTGGTGGTTGGCGTACTGGTCGCCGCGGCGGCGGTACCGGCGTTTGTCCGCTATCGGGTGACCGAGGGCGACAAAGTCTGACCAGCGTCAACTGTCTGGCTTTGCCACTTTCTAAGTCAATTCACACTCAGCGGAGTTAGCATGCCCTACGTGGCTGATGTAAGGGGGGAGCCGGCCCTCGGTCTGCGGGAACGCAAGAAGCAGCGCACCCGCGCAACTCTGCTCGATGCGGCCGTCGAACTGTGCGACCGGCAAGGCTTCGAGCGCACCACCGTCGATCAGATCGCTGCCATCGCCGAGGTCTCGCCGCGCACGTTCAGCCGCTACTTCGCCACGAAGGACGCCATCGCTTTCGCCCTCATCGACGACGCGATCGATCTCGCCGCCCTCGAACTGGCCCGCCAGCCCCGCGAGTTGAACCACTTCGAGGCGCTGCGCCGGTCATACATCTCGATGTATTCGGCCACGAAGACCGCTCCAGTGGGGGCGTTGTCCGAGGACAGAATGATGTGCATCGTCCGGATCATCATGACCTCGCCGAGCCTGAAGCAAGCCGCCCTCGAGTACCGTCCCCACGCCGTCAATGTCGAGTTGGCCAAGCGGATGGGCGTCGAACTCGGCGACCGGCGGCTGAGGCTGATCTCCGCGATGTGGGGGTCGATCATCATGACTGCGCTCGGCGATCTCTCCGAGCCGGGCGTCGACTGGCATAACGAGAATGTCGACGGCGTCATCTCCAGGTTGGAGGCGACGTTCGACGAGTTCATGGGCGAAATTCAAGACGCCGCGCAGCCCGCCTAGCGAACAGCCCGACCCCACGCGGGCACGACTGCTGGAATGGGACTACCTTTTGTAGGACAGACTTCCGTATTGCCGGCAGCGACGAAGGGATTCCCGTGGCCGATAACTCATCCAGTGGTGGCGAGCACGCAAGCCTGACGTACCCGGGTGGCGAGCTTGATTTGGACATCGTCAGCGCCACCGAGGGGGCCGACGGAATCGCGCTGGGTTCGCTGTTGGCCAAGAGCGGCTACACCACCTTCGACGAAGGCTTCGTCAACACTTCCTCTACCAAGAGCGCCATCACCTACATCGACGGCGACGCCGGCATCCTGCGCTACCGCGGCTACCCGATCGAGCAGCTGGCAGAGAAGTCCAACTTCATCGAGGTCAGCTATCTGCTGATCTACGGCGAGCTGCCCACCAAGGAGCAGCTGGAGAAGTTCACCCACCAGATCCAGCGGCACACGCTGCTGCACGAGGACCTGAAGCGGTTCTTCGACGGCTTCCCGCGTAATGCGCATCCGATGCCGGTGGTGTCCAGCGCGGTGAACGCGTTGTCGGCCTACTACCAGGATTCACTGGACCCGTTCGATGACGAGCAGGTGGAGTTGTCCACGATCCGGCTGTTGGCCAAGCTGCCGACCATTGCGGCGTATGCGTACAAGAAGTCGGTCGGCCAGCCGTTCCTCTACCCGGACAACTCGCTGAGCCTGGTGGAGAACTTCCTGCGGATGACGTTCGGCTTCCCCGCCGAGCCGTACGAGGTGGACCCGGAAGTCGTTCGGGCGCTTGACTTGTTGCTGATCCTGCACGCCGACCACGAACAGAACTGCTCGACCTCGACGGTGCGGTTGGTCGGCTCGTCGCAGGCCAACCTGTTCACCTCGATCTCCGGCGGCATCAACGCGCTGTGGGGTCCGCTGCACGGCGGCGCCAACCAGGCCGTGCTGGAGATGCTGGAAAAGATCCGGCAGTCCGAAGGCGATGTGCACGACTTCGTCAAGCGGGTCAAGAACAAGGAAGACGGCGTCAAGCTGATGGGCTTCGGCCACCGGGTGTACAAGAACTACGACCCGCGGGCGCGCATCGTCAAGGAACAGGCCGACAAGATTCTCGGCAAGCTCGGCGGCGACGACGAACTGCTGGACATCGCCAAGGCGCTGGAAGAGGTCGCGCTGACCGACGACTACTTCGTCGAGCGCAAGCTGTACCCGAACGTCGACTTCTACACCGGCGTGATCTACCGCGCGATGGGCTTCCCGACGCGGATGTTCACGGTGCTGTTCTCGGTCGGCCGACTGCCGGGATGGATCGCGCACTGGCGCGAGATGCACGAGGACGGCAGCGGCAAGATCGGCCGTCCGCGCCAGATCTACACCGGTTACACCGAGCGCGACTACCAGGACCTCGGCGCCCGCTAACCCACCCCGCCCCCAACTACCGCGTGGGCCCACGCGCAAGCTGGGGACGTGCGCGTTTGCACGCAGAGACGCCGCAAAATGCGGGCGTTCTGCGCACGCTCGACGCTGTTCGCCGCGACGCAATTCACCGCGAAGGGTGTTGCACCGCGAACAGTTGTAGTTTCACAATAGTTGTGTGAATGAAACTGTCGTCCGATCACTGAGCGCTCGGCGCAAGGGCATCATCCTGGTGTCCTGCTGCCTGAGCCTGCTGATCGTCTCGATGGACGCGACGATCGTCAACGTCGCCATTCCCAACATCCGCGCCGACCTGCGGGCAACCGCGTCGCAGCTGCAGTGGGTGATCGACATCTACACCCTGGTGCTGGCCTCGCTACTGCTGCTCTCGGGCGCCACCGCCGACCGCTTCGGGCGAAGGCGCACCTTCCAGATCGGGCTGACGGTGTTCGCGCTCGGCTCGCTGCTGTGCAGCCTGTCGCCCACCATCGAAGTCTTGATCCTCGCGCGCATGCTGCAGGCCGTCGGCGGCTCGATGCTGAACCCGGTCGCGATGTCGATCATCACGCAGGTGTTCACCGGCAGGGTCGAGCGCGCGCGGGCGATCGGCGTGTGGGGCGGCGTCGTCGGCATCTCGATGGCGCTGGGTCCGATGGTCGGCGGCCTGCTCATCGAACTGGTCAACTGGCGCGCGGTGTTTTGGATAAACCTGCCGATCTGCGCGCTCGCCATCGTGCTGACGGCCATCTTCGTGCCCGAGTCCCGGTCCGTCACCATGCGGGACGTCGATCCCGTCGGCCAGGGCCTTGGCATGGCGTTCTTGTTCGGCCTTGTCTACGTGCTGATCGAGGGCCCGGTGAGGGGCTGGGCCGACACCCGCATCATCATCGTCGCCGTCGTCGCCGCACTGGCCTTCGCCGCGTTCCTGCGTTACGAATCGCGCCGCCACGACCCGTTCATCGATCTGCGGTTCTTCCGCAGCATCCCGTTCGCGTCGGCGACGATGATCGCGGTGTGCGCCTTCGCCTCATGGGGTGCGTTCCTGTTCATGATCTCGCTGTACCTCCAGGTCGAACGTGGCTTCTCGGCCATGCGCACGGGGCTGTTGTATTTGCCGATAGCCGTTGGCGCGCTGGTCTTTTCGCCGCTCTCGGGCCGGTTGGTGGGTCGCTTCGGCGCGCGGCCCTCGCTGCTGATCGCGGGCACGCTGATCACCACCGCGACGCTGTTGCTCACTCGGCTGACCATCACCACCGCGGTATGGCAACTGCTGGTGATCTTCTCGGTGTTCGGCATCGGCTTCTCGATGGTGAACGCGCCCATCACCAACGCGGCCGTCAGCGGCATGCCGACCGATCGAGCAGGCGCCGCCTCCGCGGTCGCTTCGACCAGCCGGCAGGTGGGCGTGAGTGTCGGTGTGGCGCTGTGCGGTTCGGTGCTGGGCTCGGCCTTGTCGACGACGGGCGCGGACTTCGCGGTTGCGGCGCGGCCGCTGTGGCTGGCGTGCGCGGGCCTCGGCGTGGTCATCCTCGTCATGGGCTTGTTCTCGACGTCGCAGCGTGCGTTGCGCTCCGCTGACCGACTGGCACCGTTGATCGCGGGGCCGAATGTGCGATTCGAGGGTGCTGATGTCAAGTAATGCTCTGGCCGACGGGGTTTGGCGCGCAATGGCCGCTTTGGTGATCGACAACCGCGACGCGTGGAAGCGAGCGGTCGTCGAACAGAGCGGGCTGCCGTTCAGCAGGATTCGTGTGCTCAAACGGCTGAGTCGCCAGTCGATGACGGTCAAGCAGTTGGCGCACGCCGCGACGATGGATGCTCCCGCGACAACCGTCGCTGTCAACTATCTCGAGGACCTCGGGCTGGTGGTCCGCGAAACCGATCCCACGAATCGTCGGTGCAAGGTCGTCTCGTTGACCGACGCGGGCAGAGAAGTGCTCGCCAAGATCGACGCGGTCGAGGATCCAGCGCCCGACGCCCTGGCCACCCTCGACCCCGTTGATCTGAAGACTCTGAAGGCAATACTCGACCGGGTGGCTGCCCGCTAGCCATATCCTTTGACGGTGGCGATACCGTGCCGCAACTGCGGCACCGATCCGCGGGACGGTGCTCGATTCTGTGACGCCTGCGGTTCGCCGATCGCGGCGGCCGACGCCCACGCTGAGTACAAGCACGTGACGGTGCTGTTCGCCGACGTGGTGCACTCGATGGACATCGCCGCGGTGGTGGGTGCGGAGCGCCTGCGCGAGATCATGACCGACCTCTTCAAGCGATCGGCACTCATCGTCGAGCGTTATGGCGGCACCGTGGACAAGTTCACCGGCGACGGGATCATGGCACTCTTTGGGGCACCTGTCGCGCTCGAGGACCACGCCGCACGCGCATGCCGGGCCGCGCTCGACATCCAGGCGGCTGTTCGAGTTCTGGCCGCCGATGTCGAGCGTCGTGACGGCACGTCGTTTCAGTTGCGGATCGGACTGAATTCAGGCCGAGTCATCGCAGGCGAAATCGGTTCTGGCCCTTTGAGTTACACCGCTGTCGGGGCGCAAGTCGGCCTGGCGCAACGGATGGAATCGGTGGCCCCTGCCGGTGGCGTCATGATTTCCGACTCCACCGCGCGACTGGTTGACACCATCGCGATGCTTGGCGAGACAGAACTCGTCCACATAAAGGGCGCCAGCGAGCCGATCCCCGCGCGTCGTCTGCTGGGGATGGCCATCGGCCGGCGATCGCGAAGGGCCGAGACGAATTTCGTCGGCCGTCAGCCGGAAATGGGCGCGCTCCGTAGTGCCCTCGACGCGTCTGTCCGCGGCGACGGCCGAGTCGTAGGTGTCGTCGGCCCTGCCGGCATTGGCAAAAGCCGGGTGGTGCGCGAGATCACCTCACTGGCAAGAAGCTCAGCTGTTGAGGTGTTTGCAACCTACTGTGAATCCCACACGACCGACGTGCCTTTCTATGCGATCTCTGAATTGCTGCGAGCGGTATTGGGGGCCGAAGGTTTTGAAGGTGCGGAGGCGCGGGCGCGGGTACGACAACGGCTTTCCCATGCCGAACCTGAGGATCTGGTCCTGCTCGATGACTTGTTGGACATCGCCGATCCAGCCGTCACCCCGCCAGAGATCGATCCCGATGCCCGACTCGGACGGTTGACGGCGATCGCCACCACGGCCTTGCTCGGCCGCGCCACCCCGACCCTGTACGTGATCGAGGATGTGCACTGGATCGACGGTTCGAGCGAATCGATGCTTGCGGAGTTTGTTTCGGCCGTTCCCGAGGCGCAGTCCCTGGTTCTCCTGGCATACCGTCCCGAATACGACGGCATACTGGCCCATGCATCGCGAAGCCAAACCATCGTCCTTGAGCCACTGGATGATTCACACATGTCTACCCTCAGTGCCGAGCTTTTAGGGAAGGATCCGTCGACAGGAGCGCTGGCGGATGTCGTCGTGAAGCGCGCAGGCGGCAACCCGTTCTTCGCCGAAGAGATCGTGCGGGACTTCAGCGAACGCGATGTCTTGATCGGCGGGCGCGGATGCTATCTATGCGTGGATCCAGTGGCTGAAGAGAGCGTACCGAGCACGCTGCAGGCGGTTATCGCCGCACGCATCGACCGCCTCAATCCCGCTGCGAAACGAACACTGAACGCCGCGGCCGTCATCGGATCGCGATTCGATGACCAGACGCTGACGGCACTGGGAATCGACTCCGCTCTGGCGGACCTGATACGCGCGGAGCTGATCGACCAGACATCGTTCAGCCCTCGCTCCGAGTACGCATTTCGTCATCCGCTTATTCGCGCCGTCGCGTACGAGTCGCAGCTCAAATCGGATCGTGCGCAACTGCATCGTCGGCTGGCCGGCATTCTCGAACAGTCCGACCAGAACGCGGCGCTGATAGCCGAGCACCTGGACGCCGCCGGCGACCTGCACGTCGTATACGACTGGCCGCGACGGGCCTAACTCTCCAGCAGCGCCATCGCGGCGTTGTGACCGCCGATGCCCGACACCGCACCGCCGCGGCGAGAACCCGAGCCGCACAGCATGATTCGGTCATGGGCGGTCGCGACTCCCCAGCGTTGCGCGGGCGTGCCCATGGGTTCGTCGTCTGCGAACGGCCACTGCAATGCGCCGTGAAAGATATTGCCGCCTGTCATCCCCAGCGTCTGCTCCAGATCCAGCGTCGTCTTCGCCTCGATGCACAGCCGGCCCGCCGCATCCTCCATCAGGACATCTTGAATCGGTTCGGCCAGAACGGAATTCAACGAGGTCAACACCGCGGACGTCAACGCGTCCCGCGCGCGGTCGGGGTCGCCTCCGGCGATCAGACTGTGCGGGGTGTGCAGGCCGAAAACCGTCAGCGTCTGCGCGCCGGACTCCCGCAACCGATCCGACAAGATGCTCGGATCCGTCAGCGAGTGGCAGTAGATCTCGCATGGCAGCGGATCGGGCACCACGCCGTGCGCGGCGCGCTTGTACGCGACGTCGAGTTGGCTGTATGTCTCGTTGATGTGGAACGTGCCGCCGAACGCCTGCTCGGGTGTGACGCTGGCGTCCCGCAGTCGCGGCAGTCGGCGAAGCATCAGGTTCACTTTGACCTGCGCGCCTGGGGTCAACGTCGGTTCGGATTCGCCGAGCAGTCGCGCCAGAACCACGGGCGTCACGTTGGCCAAAACGACATCGGCGTGCACGCTGTGTTCCTGGCCGTCGCGGCGGTAACTCACTTCGCCGTCCGGAGTGAGCGCGTAAACATCTGCACCCGTGAGGATTTCGGCGCCATGCCCGGCGGCCGACGCAGCCAGCGCGCCGGTGACGGCGCCCATGCCGCCGACAGGGACGTCCCAGTCGCCGGTGCCGCCACCGAGCAGGTGGTAGAGGAAGCACACGTTCTGCACCAGAGTCGGATCGTCGGTGCTGGCGAAAGTTCCGATCAACGCATCGGTCGCCATCACGCCGCGCACCAGATCGTTGCCCACCGCCGCGGTGATCGCCTGCCCGATCGGCTCGTCGAACATGAGCCGCCACGCGTCGTCGTCGCCCACAAGCTTGCGGGCTTCTTCGCGGGTGCAAAGCGGTCGCAACAAAGTCGGCCACAATCGGGATGTGACAGCGCGGCATCGCCGGTAGAACTCCGCGAACCCCGCTTCGTCGCCGCGAGCCCCGACCGCGCCGAACGTCGACGCGGGCCCGATCAACAGGCCAGTGCGGCCCGCCGTTGACGGATCGGGGGTGTAGGAGGAGTAGCGCCTGCGGACCAACCTCACCCGCGCGCCAAGCTCATCGACGATGCGCTGCGGCAGCAGGCTGACCAGATACGAGTAGCGCGACAGCCGGGCGTCGACACCGTCGAAGGCATGCGCGGACACCGCCGCACCGCCGACGTGGTCCAGCCTCTCGAGCACCTGCACACTGCGACCGGCGCGGGCCAGGTACGCAGCGGCGACGAGACCGTTGTGCCCGCCGCCGACGATCACGACGTCGAAGTGCTGCTTCAGTTCAGGTAACCCTCGACCTCATCGGCCGGTCGCACCTTGGCTTCGCGCGCGTCGCCGCCGGTCTCGCGCAGTGCTCTGCGCTGCCGCAGCAGGTCCCAGCACTGATCGAGTGCCACCTCGACCGCACGCAGTCGCTGATGTTCCTCGGACTCGTCGATCTGGCGGCTCTGCAGCTTGGCCCGTAGGTCCTGCTCCTCTGCTACAAGCTTGTTGACCTGCGCAAGAATGTCTTCATCTTTGGCCACGGATCCAGACTACGGTGAGTGCGGTGACTACCAAGCCAGAGATCGAGTTTCCCGACGGGCCGGCGCCCACGGACCTCGTCATCAAGGACATCGTTGTCGGCGACGGCGCGGAGGCCGTGCCAGGCGGCACCGTCGAGGTGCACTACGTCGGCGTCGAGTACGACACCGGAGAAGAGTTCGACAGCTCGTGGAATCGCGGCGAGTCGATCGAGTTTCCGCTGCGCGGCCTGATCCAGGGCTGGCAGGACGGCATTCCCGGCATGAAGGTCGGCGGCCGTCGCCAGCTCACCATCCCACCGGAGCAGGCCTACGGTCCTTCCGGTGGCGGGCACCGCCTGTCGGGCAAGACTTTGATCTTTGTCATCGACCTGCTGGCCACCCGCTAGCGAGG
>Ga0207641_10002955_pt1 | contig 15376 bp, 23 predicted proteins | sample KBSSwiS62_FD_184306 | JGI IMG/M metagenome (GOLD analysis project Ga0207641, IMG submission 184306) | Switchgrass rhizosphere microbial communities from Kellogg Biological Station, Michigan, USA - KBS Switchgrass S6-2 (SPAdes) (version 2) | ecosystem: Host-associated > Plants > Roots >... | reverse complement strand
GCGGGGCCCTCCGTAAAGCTGAAGCCCGATGCCAGCGTCACGAGCTGACCGTGTTCACCCCCCGATACCAAGCCGAAAGGATCGTAGATATCGCTCGGGATGATTTCCCCAGGAAGACGATGACCGTCAGCCGACCGCTGGCTCGATGCCTGCCGATCGGCGGCAGCCGTCGTGTTTAAGTGAGAGAAGCATGCCAGCGAGCCCAGCACTGCGACGAGAATGCGAGCCTGTATCCTCATATCGGTACCCCTTTATGCTTTGGACCACGTGCCGATTGCCGTGGCGTGACTGTCGTTCCGGAAACAGCTGGGGAGTTAGTTGCTCGAGCACCTCCTTGTCGAAAATTCCTTCGCCAGGCGCTGGAGCCCGCGTCTACGGAGACCGCGTGCCAGCACGCAAGGCCAGTCGTCTTCCTGCGATTCCACACCCGCTGATCCCCTTTCATTGCGGGCGCCCTGACCTCTATCTGCCATGCCGGAAGCGCGAATTGGCTTGGGACGCTATCAGTGTCGTTCCACCAAGGCAATCGACTTGCCGTGAATGATATCGACAGATATGCATTCGGATATCGAGGCCTGCGCGGCGCGGAGCCCGTGCAGTCCGCATCGAGTTCGCCTCCTTCAGCGGACCGCTTGGCGTGTAAGTAGTCGGACTGCGGTGTGGACGCCGATGACGTCGACAGCAGTCAGGGGCAATTCTTCAGTTTGGCCAACATGGCGATCGAGGCGGCGCTGAATGGCCAAGGCGTGGCGATCGGACGGGCGACTCTAGTGACAGGTTTGCTCGCACGGGGCTATTTGGTTGCACCCTTCGAGCGACAAGTGAAGAGTCCCGTCAAGTATTGGTTGCTCTGTTCGAACGAGCTCCGGCAGCGCGAGGAATTGCAGGTCGTAATGAGTTGGCTGCGAGAGCAAGCGGCTTCCCAACAGCGCCACGTAGGATGACGCCAGGCGCGTCTAGCCCGCCGGGCGCCCTCGAGCTCGGCGAGCTCATCGGTTTGCTTTCGGATACGGAGTGATCCCCTGGGAGTTTGAAGCCGGCATTCGATCCCCCCTTCCGCCGCTGCTGCTCAGTTGGCTGTACGAGGCTTCCCGGTTTCTGATCGGCGAGGGACCGCACGTCTACATCACTTTCACGCGGATCGTGTTGGCAGCCATGTCCCTCGCCAGCGTGGCTGCCATATTTCTGATGGGGCTGCGCAGAAGCCGAACGCACGCGATCATCGGCGGTGTTGTCGGCGCAAGTTGGTTCGAGCTGGTCTATTTCTCCTTCCGGACGCGAACAATAGCAACGTTGTGATCATCGCCATCGACTTGATCCCGGTCGGTACTCAGACCAAGGCTGCCACGCCGACGATGAGCCCGCCACCGGGAACCTACAACGCTGCGCAGTTCGTAGCACTCTCAGATGCGACGTCCGGTGCAGCTATCTACTACACCACCAACGGCACAACACCTACGACCTTCTCTGCGAAATACAGCTCGCCGATCCCGGTGGCCGCTACCACTACCATCAAGAGGATCGCAGTCGCGACCGGCTACACCAACAGCGATGTGGCTAGCACTACCTACACCATCACTCCGCCACCGCCACCGATCACCGTAAGCCTTGCCACACCTGCGAACGTCTATGCGTTCGCCAACGCCGGCTCAGCCGTGCTCGGAGGTGGCATTGACGGCCATGGCGATGCGTATGCGAGGAACCTGACTGGACCATCGATTACCTGGAACGGGTCGACGTTTGCGCTCGGCACGGCCGACAGCAAAAATGGCGTGAGGCAGACCACCGTAACACTGCCCGCAGGCAACGACACCAGCCTCATGTTGCTGGCCACGGGCGTGAACGGCAATCAGCCCAACCAGACCTTCGCGGTCAACTATGCTGACGGCACGCATACGAACTTCGTTCAGGGTCTGAGCGACTGGCACACGCCGCAAAGCTACAACGGTGAGTCCATCGCGTTCACCTGCAAGGCAGGAGAATGCTCTCCTACAACGTGGGACGGCAGTAAATACACTCCTCATACGATCGAAGGGAAGTCTCACGGCGCGCCGTTGAGCCTCGGCGGCGTGCTCTATGCCTGGATCACGCCGAAATCAGCCGAAGCGGGCTATCAATCCTTTACGCTCTATAGGATCACCGACAAAGCTTGCACTTGGACCAAGCTGCCAGTGAGTTTTGACGTCGCGACCTATGGCATCAGCTTCGGCAGCTTCGTTCAGTTCGGAAAGGATAACGGCTCTGCGATCAACGCTTACGTATATACCGTCGCTACGGCTGTCTCCGATAGCTCCTCGCTCGCTCTCGTGCAGCGTCCGGGAAGTGTGATGTTGCTACGCGTGCCCGTCACCTCCATCGACAAACAGAGCGCATATGAATTCTTCAAGGGACTGGACGGCAATGGACAGCCCCTCTGGTCCAGCGATGTGCATCAGGCCGTTCCCGTGTACCAGGATTCCGACGGGGTGGGACCTTTCCCGCAGGTGAGCTATGTCCCAGACTTGGGACAGTTCGTGTACACGAACCAGCATGGCGACGGGACCACCAACTTGGGTTTCAAGTCGCTGCTCACGATGGCTGAGGCACCCCGGCCGTGGGGACCGTGGACCGACTTCTATAGAAACCAATTCGGCGGTGGTCAGGTCGACCCGACCTTGTTTCAGTGGAATTTTGCGCCGAAGTGGTTTCGCGATGGCGGTCGCGGCTTCACGTTGATCTTCTCAGGCCCGGATAGCAACGACTCCTGGAACACCGTCGATGGCGCATTCACCATTTCGCGCTGACGGCGTGTGGTCCATGCCTTGTTGCCCGCGGATGCCCACGGCGCAATTCGTGGGTCGCCTGTGATTCAGATATCGGGCCGAGCTCCCGAGAATATTCAGCTCACCGGCGGACGCACATCATTTCCGGGGCGGATCGAGCAATTTCTCGAGCAGCTTCAAGAGTGCTGCAGGATCGACATGTTTGCTGAGCAAATAGAGGCGCTCATCACCATCGGGGCCGCGCGCAGCCGAGGACAGCTCGAGTCGCCACGAACAGGCCGTTGCGACCGGCTATCGTACGCGCGCCCCACGGTGATCAACGGGTTTCGTCGTCCCTTTGTCCACCGCGCTGTCGCTGTCGATGTCGATATCTGCATTGTGGCGCTGCACAGTGACGTACACCATCGCGAGTCCTGGGCCAGTTCCGCGCTGCGTGTAGGGTCTCGTCGCGAAATGCGATGTAATCGCCAATACGAGCTCGAGGTCCTTGAGCCGGTGATCCGCGAGGTAAATCAGTCTGAATTCCACCGGTGCCTGAGCGTGAGGTCAGATCAATCGAGTTGGTCGTGTAACTCCCGCGCTTTGGCGGCGTAGAGCTTCGCCGGCGCGGCCTTGCCCGCTTTGTTGAATCGGCTCGACGCCTCGTTCGCAGCCTTCTCGCCCTCCGCAAACGCATCGACGGCGCGCTGTCGATCTGCCGACGGCAGCAGTTCCCCCTTGGCGAACTCGCCTGCGACGAAGCCTTCCGGCTGATCGATCACTCCGAGCTTTACCTGCCCGTGCTCGAGGCGCCCGAAGAAAAAGCGCACGACACTCTGCTGGCGATATTCCTTCAATACCCCGAGGCCCTCCGCGCGCCCGTCGCGACACGCGCCATCCCAGCGCGTGGCCGATTGATTCCAGCCTGCGGGGGCCGTGAAGGCGCACGGGTTCCGAGTCGGCGCCTGTGCCAGCAGAATGCCGAGGGCGAGGATCAGTTTCATTGCGGTTCCCTTGAACGAAGTATCGCCGACCATTGCGACCCGAGCGTCCCATCCGTACGGTCGTATTGCCCAGCAGCGCCGAGCATGCTTGCGAGGGACATGCGAGCTTCCGATGCAATGAGAGTTACAACGACTCCAGCTCGAGTCCGGCTTTTTGTTCGAGCTTTTCGAGCAAGTCCTCGTGCGGCGTGCCGAGATACAACACTTCGTCGGCGCAGCAATAGGCCGCGACGATCGACCTCTTGCGATCGATGAGACCGAAGCGGCTCGCGCCAACGCGCATCAGCGGCGCGCCGACCGGCTCGAAAAACGCGAGCAGCTTCGGCAGATCGACTTCCGGAACCGGGCACCGCGCGCGTTCGGGCAGCATCAGCGCCACCTGCCACGCTGTCATGCCGAGCAGAAAGGCGGAGAGTGTCCCCTCTTCCGCAACGAGCCATTCGACCCGTCCTTTCGGCCGCACATTCACAGGAGGATTCGGCCGCTCGCCCAACGCGGCGATGTTCGCGAGCGCAATCCCGAAAGCCTCCTGTCCCTGCCGTTCCTCGCAGAAGATCAGGTGATTGTCGTCCACGCGCAATTTCTCTGGCGGCAGGAAGATGTAGTCCGCGTTCAGGAGGTCTTGCGACCCGCCGGCGACCGCGAAGAAGTTCCTGAGCGGCTCCGGCAACACGAGACCGAGACGCGCTTCGGCCGCTGCGATCGGCTCGTTCGCCATTCCGAGGCTCTCATCGGGGAATGCCGTCGTGACGAGCCTTTCCAGAGGCTCGATGATCGTCCGAACCTGGTCGCTCTCTGAGCCAACAACCTCGCCGGGCAACGGGCCAACCTTGCGGGGACGCAAGCGTTTTTCCAACAACGCCGCAAAGTCGAGTCCCAAACTCCGCTCGAGCTCCGCGATCGCGTTCGCGCGCGGCGCGCCTACGTACAACATCTCGCTCGTATTGCTATAGGCCGCGACGATCGAGCGCTGGTGATCGACGAGCGCGAAGAATTGCGCGCCGAGCCGCACTTTCGGCTCTCCAACAGGTTCGAAGTACGGGAGCAGTTTCTTCAGTTCGTGGTCCGGATACGGCACTCGCGCTTTATGAGGCAGCAGCAGAGCGACTTGCCACGCCGTCATGCCGAGCATGAACGCCGACAGCCTGCTCGCCTCGCCGAACCACTTGCTCTCCCCTTTCCGCCGAATGCCCACGGAAGGATTCGGCCGGTCGCCCAGCGAAGTGATGTTCGCGAGCGTGATCCCGAAAACCTCCTGACCTTCACGCTCCTCGCAGAAGATCAGATGATCACCGTCGACGCGCAACTCCTGCGGCGGCAATATGCGGTAATCGGCTTTCTGCAGCGCGAGCGATGCACAGGCCACATTGTAGAAATCCTTTAGGGCCTCCGGCAGCGCGAGGCTGAGCCGCGCCTGCGCGGCGGAGATCGGGGCGGGCGCAATCCCGAGGCTCTCGCCAGGAAACGCCGTCGTAAAGATCAGTTTCAGAAGCTCGACGATCATGTTGATTTTTTCAGTTCTGCTGCACAAACTTCAAGGCGGTTTCACGATACTGCACGCAGTAATGGCAGACGCGATGGGACTGAGTTAGGTCGTCGTCGACATTGTTGAGCCATACAGCCCTCTCTTGCGCGGCGGCCTTCGTCCTGATTCGAGACACTATTGCATGGCGAGCGGAGGGGGGATACGTGTCGCCAATCGACGTCGTGCCGCATCGGCGCACCCTTTACAACGCGACAAGGTCCTCACACAGTACTCAACGTGACGCTTCCGGAAGTCATCACCGCAGCCCTGCCCCGCTCGCCCGACTACTCGGGCGAGTTCACCGCTCATGTGAGAGCGCTAGCGAAACGGCTGGAAGGGGAGCTCAACGTGCTGATCTCGCATGATTCCAACATGGCCTACCGGGCAGGGCAATACGTATCCTTCGAGGCGAGCTTGCGTCCCGCCAAGGGCTCTGTGGAAGCAAGAATCTACCTCTCATCGAAGGCGCCGCTGTTCGCCTGCTACGTGATGGACAAGGGCGGGACTCTATTGGCGCCCGAGAAGGCCAGCCATCCTGTTCCCGAAAACCTTCTGCCCGCGGAAGTCATCGGTCAGCTGAAAACATGCAGAGAGAGATTGAGCCAGGAAGGCTACACGGAAGTCGGGCGCAGCTTATTCGATATGCAGGCGCCGAATTGCACCACCGAATTGGACGACTTGCCGGCGACCGTGTTCCAGTGCCTTTTCGCAGAAGTCATCTGAGGACATCCCGTGTCCGCGCCGTTGCGAACGCAAGTAAGGACCTGGCGCACAACAACGACTCGGCGATCCATCCGCCGCCCTGGCCGCTCGAGGGTCACAGCGCTGCCCTCGAGCCCGAGATACTATCGAACAGTCTTCCGCACGACACCTGGATGGGTCGGAGTCGGAGGATACAAATTGAAGCGCGCCGGTAGACCCACTGCATCTGTTTCCCTGCAACTGCCGTAGTATGGATCGGGAGCTGGGGATGACGCCGAATACCACCGTCTGCGATCAGCTCTTACGAGATGAAGCCGCCGTTCGCTGAACGCTCGATGGCAACGCTCTTGGAGCGCGACAACACAGGATATTCAAAGCTTCAGTGACGCCAGACGATTCACCTCTACAGCCTGAGCGGAAAGGCCGACTCAGAAAGCGATTTAATTGGCGCGTGCGTGGCGGAATCGCAGCGGCACTTTTCGTTACAGGCGTCGCTGTTCTTGCGGAGGACTGGTGGCGCGAGCGGGCACGTCTCGAGGCAACGCTCCAGAGGAACAGCGCGGCGACGAGGTCCAAGGAGGATGTCGACTCACATGCGCTGCGTATCGAACGGACTTACGGCATTCGCATCGGCTACGAAGATCCCGCCGACTTCTGGACACCTCCGTACAAGCCTGAAGATGGCAGAGCACCGTGGCTCAAAATGACGCGCGCCGACCCGCGCAACGTCGCGATCTCACTGAATGGAATCGAAGCGGCGCTTGAACAGTACCCACGCGGATTCGTCGCAAAGCTCATCAAGGCGGTATTCATCTGTGGTGAGCTGCGCATGCAGGGCGAGTACGCAGCGGGCACCGTCGGTCCGGCATGGCTCATCATTGCCGCTCGGTCGGAGTATGGGCCACAAGGTCTGCACGACTTGGCTTTCGTGACTCTGCATCACGAGCTGAGCTCGTTGGTCTTGCGGGTCGACCCGCTGACGTGGTCGAAATGGGTACAGTTCGCGCCGGTCGGGCGGCAGTACGCGGAACAGCCGGGTGAAGCGCTTCGCGCGGGCCGATTGCCAGACCCGCCCCTCGACACGGGCTTTCTCAACGCCTACGGCGCCACAAACCTGGAGAACGACTTCAACATGTATGCCGAGGAGATGTTCAGCAACCCCGGCGAGGTGATTCGTCTCGCGCGGAAGTACTCCCTCATTCGACGCAAGCTCAATCTCGTGATGGAGACGTATGCGACAATCGACCCGGAGTTCAGAAATATCTTTCGCAAGAGGGGATTGGAGGGCGAAATCTCAGTCGGCAGCCCACGAGATCGAATGAATTCGCGCTCGTCGAGCGATTCGAGAAACCTCGAGAGATCCCGTATCCGCCGTGGCTACTGAGCGATGCACGCCAGATCAAACTCGGCATCTGCGCCCCGAAGACGATCAATGTCCATCGTCAAGAGGTGTTTCGCCAACTCCTACATGAGCGGACGGGCGCGATCCGTCAGTGCAGGTCGCGCAGCGTACGGAGCGTGACCTGTCGCAGATCTTCAATGGCTGCCTCGATGTGATCCACCGACGACTCGTCCGCATCGCCCAGATGCGCCCAGTTCTCGCGCCAGACAGTGCGTAGTGCCGCGGCCTTTAATTCCAACGGCGCAGGCGCGACGCTCGTTAGGTCATGAATGACAATCACATCGCTCCAGCCAATGCGGGGACTGCCCTGCTGGTGTCGCGATCGTATTGCGCCAGGAAGACCGCGCGCTCGAACTCGGCGAGCTTCCTGAGCAGCTGAAAACAGGCCGCGCGCACGTTGCGGGTGTATTCGGTGCGTTCGTTGCGCCAAGTGTTGTAACTCACGCTGGTGAGTGCGACGCCCAGACTGATCAGCGCCAACGCATGCCGGCGCAGCTCGCGCCCGATGGCCGACTCCACCCCCGACCGTTGAGACCGCCAGCGCATCCCCGCTATCCGCCTCCCCCATCACTAGACCGGCAGACCGGCCGACGCCGCCTTTTATTTCTCACCGCCTGCCCACACCGCGGCAGGCCCATCCGAGCGGGGCGTTCAGCCGGACGTGAAGGTGGAAGCGGCGCAAGCGCTAGAGGTCGCAACGAAACTGGCCACGGGCGCAAACTGATCTCCGCTTACTTGCAGAGGGGTCGCCAGGATCGCCCCAGCGGATCGAGACTCGGGCACACGCAGGTGAGAATGATACACGGACTTGCACCAACAGTTCCAACTGCACCAACGCCTGACCGCGGAATCGATCCTCACCTCGACCCTATTGTTTGACGACAAAGCGGATGGCTGGAGTGAGTTGATACAGCATCCGGAGCAATTATCCAGCTTCCGCTCGGAGAGTGCCGGGCCTACGGTGACCAGACTTCAAGAGAAGTGTGTTTGGCGATGTGGTCGAAGTCGACATCTGTAGTAAGCAGGGTCAACTCGTGGCGGATGCACAGTTGGGCAAGCAAAGCGTCGATCGTGCCGGTCTGAACGCCGCGCGCTCGGCAGCGGTTGCGTAACTCCGCGGCGGCGATGTGGTCTTCGCGGTCCGGATTGAGGAGCGGAAAGGCTGCGAAGCGTTCGATAATCTGTTGCTTGGCTTTCGGCCCCGAAAAGCCTTGAAGAAGTTCCTGGAGAACCAGGCCCGTGGCCAAAATGCGAACACCGCTCTCCAGGGCTCCGGTTAGCGCGGCCACTTGAGGTACGTCCTCGGGCCGGTCGCGACGTAGCAGAAGGGACCAGACGCTGGTGTCAACGAGAAGGCTCAAGACGAATCGCCTCAGGTGCGTGAACGATCCTTTTTATAATCGTAGCCCGGGTCCCACTCGAGTTTGCCTGCAAGCTCCAGCACACCTTTCTGCCGACGGCGCGCAATAAATTCCCGCAGGGCTTGGGTGACGGCCGCAGCCTTAGTGCGCTCGCCGCTGACTTGGAGAGCATCCTCAATGAGTTGCGGATCTATGGAAAGGTTTGTGGCCATTTGTGTAATTCCTCACACATAAGATTACACAACAGGAAGATACTGATGCAAGTGCTGGCAATTGATCCGGGAACGGCTATTTCAAGCCGTGCCAGCAGAGTTTTTCCAAGGGCTCCGCAGCACCGATTTTAAGAGATAAACTTGGGGGTACTGCGGCCACACCCGCCAACGAACTCTAGCGAGATCAACGAGTTGCCGTCTATTTCGATTCCAACCCAGGGAGCCAATTAAATCAGATACTTGCGCGCCGCTCGGTTCCGAGCACGCGCGTCTGTGGTGTCCTCCGGTTGCAGTGTGGTTGCTGTAGAGCGTGCCGCTGCGACTCACTCGCGTACGACTTCGCGAGCCATTGCCCCTCGTGTTGATAGGCGATTCGCAAGTACTCCCCCACCCTCGGCATATGCCTCCGATTCGGTGAGCGCCTCTTGCATCGCGTCACTCGTTGAGACTGGGAACTGGCGCGGTTGCCTCCCGCAGCCATCCCTCCCCCGGTCATCGACAATAAATCCGGCTTCCGCATTACCGGCGATGTCCTGATGTAGGCCGCGGCCGTGTGTGATAACCCCCGCCGAGCGCTCGGCCTCCTGCATCTCAACACCGCACACCGGCTGATTGCCATGCCAACCTCTTTCGCGGCACCCTCAACCGGTGCAGCGTGTACGCCCGCGAAGTGGTGCGATCGGTCCTTCACCATAACTCCGTCTGCGTGGTGCTCTATCACAATCATCCTTCCGGACACCCGCAGCCGACGAACGCAGACCTCGAGATCACGGACCGGGTCCGATCCGCCCTCGCCCTCATCGAGGTCACCGTGCTCGATCATCTGATCGTGGACGACCGCGTATTCTCCTTCCAACGCGCCAAACTCCTCTAATCCACTCCACCCCCTGAGGCCGACAAAAGACACTCATACGGTATCCGTGCTCGTGAAGCACGCGCAGCGTGTTGATAGGAGCCGAGAGAGACAACCGCAGGACGCGAAGCACGGGCCGCACCATCCGCGGCCACCACGCTCGTGAACCTAACTCGGTCACGCGCTGAGGAAACGAACACTCTGACCTAGTCAATGCGGGACCGCGCAGATTCACCGTGACGGCGCGCAGCGCGGTGAGGTAGCGGGAGGTTGCCCCGCCTCGATCGACTCTCCTTTCCGCTGTCATTCACGCGCTAACACGCAGAGTGTCTGACGTCGGCGGCGGCAACGGCGATCCTGACAGCCATTTCAACCCAACGGGGAGCCGTGATCCCCCCGCCGTAACGGTGCCCGATGCTGAATACAACCCACCGTCGCGTGTTCGACACGTCAGGCCACCCGTCCGCCCGAAAACGGACCCTCCCCAGTCAACGAAGGTCGGTTTTCACATACAAAATCTCATCGAAAGTCGATAAGCTCAATAGCGACGGAAGCCGGATGCGAGGTTTTGGAGGATAAGCCCAAAGCAACAGCCGTTCAGGTGCAGCGTCGGTAACACCTGACGGCGGATTGAGGATCTTTGGACAAATGCCATAGGATTGTTGCATCAACGTCCAAAACCCAGGGCCGCGCCCGCCACTGCTCTATGGCTTCTGCGCGCATCCTTGTGCCGCGAGAGCGGCAACGAATCGTTGGCGGGATAACGCCAGATCAAACCCTTTGAGCTGCCTCTTTCCTGCCAGCCTCTCGGTAGAGTCGAAGATCAGTCTCAACAGGTAGCACCTGACCTCATCGAGTGGAACACGAGCGAGCTCGAAATAGTCCGACAATCTCGAGCTCAAAGTATCGAGACGCGGGCACCTGCACGTGAGAACAGCACGAACTGGCAAACGACTGCGGCGGTCTCAATCTGCCAATCGAAATTTCCCTAGCGTCCAGAATCGTCGCGCCACTAACACGTAGCTCAACGCCATGACACCGCCCACAACCGGCCGCTCAGCATAGTAACCCGTGAAGAGACCACTGGTGACGATGCCCAGGACCCCGACGGCGATGACGCGCAGGGCGAGAGGCCCGAAAAGCCCCGCACTGCGCCCCAATCCGAAAATCAGGCGTACACATAGGGAGACAGTCCAGAGTGATCCGAGGGTGATGGCGGCAGCAAGACATAGAAACGGTGGACTGCCTCGAACGTTCGGCAGTGTGAAGATCGCTCCGGAGCCGACAACACACAACAGTGTGATCGGTGTTAACAGAATACCCGCGACCACTTGACCCCACCGCGGAATCTGGGAAGGCTCAATGTCGACTGGCAGTGGTTCGCGAGGTTCGATGGTCGGGTCAGCCGGTCCGGATAATCCTTGAATCAGTGTACGAGAATTTGCATCGGAAAATTGTGATGCAGAGCGTCCAACAACGTACGCTTTTACCACGCCCCCGATCTCGACCCCATCCCGGCGCCGCTCGCCCGGATCCGACCCGTGGACGTCCGGTGTAAGCCATGTCTACGTGGCTTCTGGCTCAGCTAAACCCCATGGAACATTGTCAGCGTGAAAATTCAGCTCGACAAGAGGCAGCTCCTGTAGCCCACGTAAAGCCGGAGAGTGGCGCTCACACAGCCACACCGTGAATCCGCCACCGAGGTCCACGGGTGCGAAATCACCGGTTCTCTCGAGCGATCCAACGAAGTGGTACCAACCACCATAGTCATGACGCCCTGGGGCCAGACGAGCGTTGTGATAGACCTCACCATCCTTGTGAGGGTCGATGCCGAGTGATTGGAGCAATGAGACAAAGGCAGGAGGGAACATTCGATCTCGTACCGCGACAAAGTTCCTGCACTCATTGCAGTCACACCCATCGGCACCACCCACGTCGATGGCCGAGTAAGCTATCTGCGTGGTGTGTAGGTCAGTCGTAAAGAGCCATTCGCCGAGCGCAACCAAAACGGTTCTCCTACAGAAGGTCCTCAGTGCATCTCAGAAGGCACGGATTGCCCTCTTGCACAGACTCATCACTCAGCCCGCTCCGCCTCCCGGATCACGTCCCACATCGGTATTCGAGTTTAACTCCTGAGAGTTGGTCGACCGTGCTTCGGTTGTCACTGCCTATCGAACACCAGGACCTGAGAGAACGCCTGACCTTTTCTGTTGGTACCCTCGTCGGTGATGGTCAGTATTTTTCCATCTTGCGAGACAGTGCGAACAGCAATGCCCACCGTTTTGCCGTTCCGCTTTTCCTCCGACTTGACGGTCAGTGCATCGATGCGCACGGCATTCAACGTGTCGTAACTTCCAGAACCCGTCATCGGATAGTCCCGACCGTCATATTGGTAGATGTAGGTCACCTGCATCTTCTCGCCCTTGGCACCCAGGCCCGTCCAGGTGACCGAAACCCCTGCCGGAGTGAGCTGGTATGTGCGGAATTGGCTCTGCCACGGCGGGCCGGGTCTGAATGTCGATTTTTCCACATTCAACCTCCAGCTCCCGACGACCGGATCGTCCGGGGGTGCCGAATGGGCCACCAAGAGCACGAGTGCGAAAATGGGTCCGAAAACAAAAGCCAGAATGCGTGAGCTCACAGTGCCCCTCCTTAACGAAGCCAGCAACCTGACTGCCAGGTGACGATAGCAGCAGTTGGCCGGCACCAACTATATATCGCATCTCCTCGATGCAGCCGAAACGGCTTGCTCGACCTCCGCCACCGCCCCCCCTCCGACCGGATCGCCCCAGAGGATCGAGACTCGGGGGCACACGGACACGTGTCGACTCAACTGCGCATGCGTGCACATCCAAACTCCGCAATGCCTCGCCGCGGATTTGATCCCGCCGATCCTCCTCTCTATAGTCAGAGATTAGGCGTTGCATCGACCGGTCGAATCCGCAGCCCTAAGGGGTCAGTCGTCAGCGCCGATAGCGGACACTCAAAGTCGAGGGAGCAGACAGCACCGTCCAATTGTTCTACCGTGCGAAAGTCCGACGGAGTCTCTCGCCTACTCCTTTTCTAGCGCGTCGCCCCAAATATTTATGGTAATTGAAAATGACCCTGGATCAGAAGCGACGATGGTGATCGCGCTCGGAACAAAGCTCTTGCCCTGGTACTTAGGCGATGCGCGATATCTGGAGACTTTACCTTCCGACACCAGCTTGCGAACTATGTTGTTGTCTATCCCGGCCTTCTTCTCTGCCGCCCATGCAGGCACGAACACGCAGTTTGGTGCTATATCTTCGCCTCCAAACTCTGAAGGAAGAAGTAAGATCCTTTGAAACTCGCCTCCCCGAACAAGCTCCGCCGCCTTCGCTGGCGAATCCACTGAACGGAAGTCTGGACCCTTGGTAGGAGCGCGATCCTTCCTAAACCAACCAAACATTCAGCACCTGCTTTAGTGAGTGAACAGTAGTATCCCGGCCAGCCGCGCCCGGGGAAGATCAGCACCGCGGACAGGACTTTCATCTGAGAACCTGCTAATTGTATTGTGGTTTATCGTCGATTGAGCGTCAAATCCGAGCACAGAAGACCGGGGGATAATGGCCGGTCCCGTATTGGACTACTTCTGCCAGCGATGTCAGTGAATGCTCCGTGGAAGCGGCCGCTTGCCCCACAGCACTCCAACACAAGTTACCGACGTGGTCGGAATTCTCGACCTCCGCAGCCGCTCCGTCCGACCGGATCGCCCCAGAGGATCGAAACTCTGGCACACAGACGCCTACGCCAGTGGCGAGGACATGTCGGGATGCACCATCTGCTCCAAGGATAGCTCCCGCTCCGTCGATCAAGAAGGTCGCCTAGCAAATTACTTCCAGCGGAAGCGGCCTGGATAACTCTTGACGATCCTCAGGGCCATTGGAGCATTGCAGAACCCAACAATGGCGGAGAACGTCAAGATCAACCGCCAAAGCGAGTACGGTCGATGTGGCCACAGGAGGTGGATCAGGACGACAGCCGCGCAAATAACCAGCACGCTCATGATCACGGTCGTCAGTGCCCAAATTCGCAGAGCGAGCCGCCATCGTTTAACGGCTCTAAATCCCTCTGGGTAATCATCAACCGTCATCGCGTTATGCCGTTGCCGGCGATCTTCACCAGAATGACCATAGTTCCTCGATCTCTTGTGTAGCAGTGTATCGGCTTCCGTTATGGAACTTGTTCCACTCTGCCGCATTTGTATGGTCGCTCACAATATCGTCCGTCTCCGCTTCTCCGCCCGCTCCGCCTCCCACACTCATCCCACGCACCGTTCGACCTCCGCAGCCGCTCTTTCAGACGGGATCGCCTCAGCGGATCGAGACTCGGGCATCGGCGAGTGAGAAACGGCGACCACCGGGTAAAGACTGCCACGAACTCAAATCCACCCTGTGCCTCGATGCGAACTCCACCGCCGCTCCCTGGGAGCGGATCACCCGTAGGATTCGATCCGACCGATCCTCACCTTGCCGAACCATCTGATTGCGAACGCGAAGCGCCGGACGGAAGGAGCCGGAACCGTAAATGTATTTATGTGCTTGCTGGACAATGTGTCCGGGAGTTTCACGATTCGATCTTACGAGGCTCCCGCGGTGAGCATTCCGGCTACGACCATGAGCGGTGCGGCGACGAGGAGTGCACCACCCACGTAGAAGTAGATCGAAGGTAAGTGCCATGCGCGGGAAAGCAGAAATACCGGAATGCCCAGAACAATCGCCGCTCCGTAACAAACGGCGGCGACAGTGATGGAGTATCCCGCCGAAGGAATTGCGCGGCCAATGACACTCAACACCATGATGATTGTCAATGTGCTTGCAGCGGGGGACACCGCAAATGCTGTGGCAAGTCGGGCTCTCGAGGTCACGGCAACACAGCCCCAGTGTCGGACCGCCGCCAGCACACGAACCGCCGATTGGAAGTGCAGCCCATTGCCTGAACCACGTACTCGTCGTTGAATCCGGTCAGAGGAGACTCCATTGCCTTCAGCGCGTCGATGTCGCCCGTGGCACCCCCTGGATAGGCACAGCGCGAGTCAATCCCCTCGATCAACCACCACACATCCGCTCCCCAGGGTCCGCTGTCATTGGTTTCAATGGCGACACAGTGAACCCCATCCCAGCGGATCGAGAGAATCGCCCCGCCCGGATAGTGGGCTGAGATCCCCTGTTCATCGGTCTGTACGACGACGGCCCGTTCGAAGAAAGCGGCCTCCTTTCGCTGGCGACGCTTCTCGCCGATCCATTTCGCTACTCGAGAGAACACGTTGATGCTACAACGAACTGAACAAACCGCGTGAACAGTCCATCGGATCCGCTTTCAACGCCGTCGCCACCGCCCCGAACTCGACCCCTCCCCGCGCCGCTCGCCGGATTCGATTCGGCTCAAAGGCAACGGGTGCGTCTGCCCCAAGATCCGCCTGTTGTCTATTGATCATTTGCCCGTAGCGATAGATATCTTCGCGCCATCGGGCCGGTCCTTAATCTGCTCATGAATTTGCCCCATGAGAGATAAATACACCGCAATGTCCAACCGCTCCATGTTCGATATATCGT
>Ga0207641_10002952_pt1 | contig 15383 bp, 14 predicted proteins | sample KBSSwiS62_FD_184306 | JGI IMG/M metagenome (GOLD analysis project Ga0207641, IMG submission 184306) | Switchgrass rhizosphere microbial communities from Kellogg Biological Station, Michigan, USA - KBS Switchgrass S6-2 (SPAdes) (version 2) | ecosystem: Host-associated > Plants > Roots >... | reverse complement strand
CGCACCGTTTCCCGTTCCACCCCGCGCCCCGGCACCGAGAGCCCGACTCTCACCCGCCTCTTTCAAGCTCGCAGCGAGTGGGACCGCCTCTATCAACTCAGCAACCTGCTCAAGGAAGCGCAGATCGATCTGCCGGATTTTTTCGATTCCAACATTGGCTCGACCATTTGCCGCGAGCCGGACACGGAGAAGCTCGCCTGGCGGTTGGCCCGCGAAATTCACCGGCGCAACAACGGAAAAATCCCGTCTTCGCTGCAGCCTTACCTGGACCGGCCCGACTTCGAGCGGCAGGAGCGCGCCGAGGAGAGTGAGAGCTTTAAGCGCGAGCTGATCGAGTGGCTTTCGGAAGGCAATGATGAGACGCCAGCGACCCCGCGGCGCGAATTGCGCATTGTCTGGAAATTTGATGAGGGCTTCGATCCGCTCGAGTCGCGGGTGCAGATCGACCTGCGGGTCAATTCGCCCAAGCTCAAGGAGGGATCCCGGAATTTCTTTCAGGTGCGCGGTCTGTGCAACGAGGCGGCGAACCGTCCGGAGCTCTTCACAGCAGAGGACCAGGTGTTGCTTCGCTGGCTCAGCGATTTTCTTCCGCTGCTGCTTACCGACAAAGAACCGGGTGGCAGCCCGTTCCTAAGCGACAACCGCAATTTGCTCACCTGGCTCACCCAGTGGGGCATGAGTGGGCGTTGCCATTGGGAAGATGGTGCGCCGGTCGAGTTCAGCCCGCTGAGCGCGCGCATCGTGCCGCAGCTTCACCCGGCGGAGGAATCGGGCAGCGGGCGCAACGGGTCGCGTCTGGATCTCAATTTTGAAGTGGTCACCGCTGCAGGACTGCGCGAACCGCTGGAGAACGCGAAGCTCTTTCTCGCCGCGAAATCGGACCACAGCCGGCCCGAATTGGAATTGGTCTGCGTGAAGCATTGTTTTTACCGGCTTACGGAACGGCCTCCGCGCTCGCTCCTGGCGTTGGCGCTCAAGAGTGGGGTGGGACAGGTCGATGTCACGGCGGCGGGCCAGCTTTTGCCGCCGCTCCTGCGCCGGTATCCGCATCTGCAACAGCAGGTGAAGGTGCATTTGCGGCAGGTCCCTTCGCAGATCAAATTCTATTTTCATCTCGATGAGGACGATGCGTTGCAGATCCGGCTTGTGGCCGTGGCGCGTGAGGGTGCGCTGCAATGGGAATGGTCCGACGATGGGTGGACCAAGTCGCAGGCCCGCCACGCCGAACTGGCTGGAGGAGAGCAGGACGCTTATATCCATATCGCCCCCCCGGAGATGGTCGTGCATGAGGTAGGTTCCACGATCACGGGGTCAGTCCCGGTTTCTTCGCACGATGTTGAAATCTGGGACGATGTGCCCGCCGATGCCGATACCGCGACGGCCCTGACGTGGCTGCGCGGTTTCGAGTCCGAACGCGGCGAACTTTGCGGTCGGCCCGACAATTCCGGTTGGTGGGTGATCCTCCAGGCGGTGCGCATTCCGGCATTGCTGCATCATTGGAAGGACCGTTCCGCTGCTTGGCATTATTTTGCGAACCGCCGCTTCCAGCACTTGATCAGCGGCAAGCGCCGCCGTTTCCCGAAGCTCAAGATTCAATCCACCGGGATCGACTGGTTCAGTGTCCAGGCCGAGTGGGAGGACGAGACACTTTCGATGACCGAGGCCGATTGGGCGCGGTTGCACCAGACCGACGATCCCTACGTCAAGCTGGCCAACGGCACCTGGATCGAGCGCGAAGAAGCGACCGCCATGGCCGAAGCCGTGACGGCACTGGCCGAGATCGGCGTGCAGGTCGGCGCGGGTGAGCAGCAACTGGGTGCCTGGCAGATGTCCGGTGCGCAGCAAACCGCGTGGAAGAAGCTCGAAAATTTGGTCGATGGTGACGGCGATTCGGTCGTGAAGCAATTGCGCCAGGCCGTGACCGAGTTCAAGGGATTGCCCGAGATTGCCGAGCCCAAGGGACTGCAGGCCGAGTTGCGGCCTTATCAAAAGACCGGATTGCATTTTCTCGCGTATGCTTCGCGTTTCAAGCTGGGTGCGCTCCTCGCCGACGATATGGGTCTCGGCAAGACGGTACAGGCGCTCGCCTGGCTGCAGCACTTGCGCGAGACGGTCGCTCCGGCGCCGAGCCTTGTTATTTGCCCCGCCAGTGTCGTCTTTAATTGGCAGCGTGAAGCGGCGCAATTTACGCCGGAACTGAAAGTACTGCTGCTCACGGCCGGCGAACATCGCCACACGTTGCGCGAGGAAATTCCGCAGCACGATCTCGTCGTCACCAACTATGCGTTGTTGCGCCGCGACCTGGCCTCGCTCCAAAAATTCTCTTTCCGCGCCATTATTTTGGATGAAGCGCAGAACATCAAGAATCCCGAATCGATGGTCGCCCGTGCGGCGAAAGCGCTCAAGGCCGACCACAAGCTCGCGCTGACCGGCACGCCGCTGGAAAACCGGTTGCTCGATCTCTGGAGCATCATGGAATTCGTTCATCCCGGCTATCTGCCGGACCGCAGCAAGTTCCTCGAGCAGTACGACCGCGGGGCTTCGCAGCCGGCGCGCGCGTTGCTCTCCAGCCGGATGCGTCCCGTCATGCTGCGCCGTCTTAAGAAGCAGGTCGCGCAGGACCTGCCGGACAGGATCGAGGAGCGCCTCGATTGCGAACTGACCGAAGGCCAGAGGAAGTTCTATCTCGCGGAGTTGCAACGCAGCCGCCAGACGCTTTCGACGCTCGACATGAAGGCGGGCCAATCGCGCATGCACGTGCTGGCGGCGCTGACGCGTCTGCGTCAAATCTGTTGTCATCCCTCGCTCGCGGGCGGCAAGAAGGGGCTAGGCTCGGGCAAGACCGCCGCGCTCTTCGATGTGCTCGAACCGCTTTACGCCGGGGGCCACAAGGTCCTCGTTTTCTCGCAGTTCGTCGAGATGCTCAAGATTCTCAAGACCGAGTTGGAAGAGCGGGGACGTCCCTACTTCATGCTCACCGGCCAGACCACAAACCGGGGCGAGGTCGTCCAGGCGTTCCACGATTGCAAGGAGCCGGCGGTGTTCCTGCTCTCGCTCAAGGCGGCAGGCACCGGGCTCAACCTCACCTCGGCCAGCTACGTGGTGCTTTACGATCCGTGGTGGAATCCCGCCGTGGAGGCGCAGGCCATCGACCGCACGCACCGCATCGGGCAGGACCGGACGGTCATCGCCTACCGGCTTGTCACCCAGGGTACGGTCGAGGAAAAGATCTGGCGCCTGCAACAGAGCAAGGCGCAGCTCGCGCAGGATGTGCTCGGGGAAGAAGGCTTCACCGGCAGTCTCTCGAAGACCGATTTCGATTATCTCCTGGAAGACACCTCGGAGGAATTGGAAGGTACCCAGGAGATCGTGCCGTGAGCTTCCGATTGATCGTTGCCCTTGGACTGCTGGCGGTTTTCCTCGGGCCTGTGCGATCAGAAGATCTTATCAAGGAGGCGCAAGAGGCCAATTCACCGGTCATCAAGAGCTCGTCCGATCATCGGATCAAGGTGACCCTGCTCTATGTCGGTCCAGTCAACGATCCCCAGATTCACCAGCCGTTTGTCATTGTCTACATGGTCGAAGACCGTCGTTCCGAGGCCGACCTGCGGGAACATCCCTGGCAGATCCAGCCTGGCAACCAGATCGACTCAAAGTATTACCTGGCCCCGGCGAGTCCTGAACTGAAAGACAGCACAGGCCACCTTGTCATCGAGAAGGGGCCTGAGCGGGCCAGGACCTATGACGTGGCGCTCATGCCCATGTTCAAGAAGGTCTATCCCCAGTTGACCTTGCCGGCCCCGGACCGTCCGGAAAAGACCGGTGTCTACGAATATTTCTACAAGATCGTGCCTCCGGGCCCTTTTGAAATCACGCTGCACGACAGCATCGAGGGCTATGGAAAGAATAATTTCCATTTCCGTGATATCGACACCAAGAGCTTTCCCTCAAACTGAAACCTGTCATGTCCCTTCCTCAATTCATCTCCCTCGAAGGCGGGGAAGCCGTCGGCAAGTCGACGCAGATTGAGCGGCTGGCGGCGCGGCTGCACAAGCTGGGACACAAGACCCTCGTGACGCGCGAGCCTGGCGGCACGCCGCTGGGCGAATCGATCCGGCACCTGCTCAAGCATGCGCCTGAGGGCAGGGGAATGACGCCGCAGTCGGAACTGCTGCTGTTTCTCGCCAGTCGGGCTGAACTGGTACGCAAGGTTGTCGTGCCTGCGCTGGACCAGGGTGTCTGGGTGTTGTGCGACCGCTTTCTCGATTCGACGACTGTCTACCAGGGCGCGGGACGCAAGCTGCCGCTGGAGGTTGTGGAACGGGTGAATGCTTTTGCTGTGGGGCCCCACCTGCCGGGGCTTACCCTCGTCCTCGACTTGGAGCCAAAGGAAGCCCAGCGCCGTCAGGCCAAGCGGACGCGTCAACCGGGCGAGGGGATCTTCGATCGCATGGAGGCCGAGCCGACCGATTTCTTTGAGCGCGTACGAGACGGCTATCACACTCTCGCCAAGATCCATCCACAGCGGGTGAAGATTGTTCCGGCGGCGGGGACCATTGATGAGACGGCTGACCGGGTTTGGAAGGAAGTGGCTTCCGCGTTTAATTTATAATGTAGCGGCGGTCTATGACCGTCGCTAATTTCATTTGTGCTTAAAAGGGTAGGACAAATCTTGAGTGTGCTCCAATTGCTCACTTGTTTGAGTATACTTATTTTATTGGTGGGATGTGGCCCGACTGCTGAACAAAGGCTTAAAGACGAAAGTATCGCGAAGGAAAAGCATGTTTTGGAAACCGTGAAAATCGGTATGACAAAAGATGAGATCATTGAGAAGATGGGCAAACCGAGCTTTGAGAATATTGGAAGCGACGGTTTTCCTGTGATGTTTTATATCGAGCGCGTGCCATTTCCGGCTGTCAAAGAAGATTGGGGTTATGGAGGATTCACTGTTAGCCTCAAAGATGGCAGAGCGACGCGAGTTGATATTACACATCGAAATATTAACTGATTAAATATATGCCCTTTCGCGCTGAAGAACTTCGTCAACGGTTTGCCGCCAGCATTGAGCAGGGGCGGATGGGGCATTCGTATTTGCTGACGGGCGATCATTCGGAATCGCTGGGACTCCTGGCGATGGGGCTGGCGGGACAGGTGCTGGATGGTGCGCCGCAGGAGCATCCCGATTTCCACGCGGTGCGGCCCGAATCGAAGTCGCGGCACATCACGGTGGACCAGATCCGCGAACTGGAACGGGAGCTTTACCTGCGGCCTTATCTGGCCCCGGTCAAGGTCGCGGTCATTTTTGACGCCGAGCGGATGTGCATGGGCGCCGCCAGCGCGGCCAACGCGTTTCTCAAGACACTGGAGGAGCCTCCGGCCCACACGCTCATCCTGCTTACCTCCGGTCGCCCGGCGATGTTGTTGCCGACAATCATTTCGCGTTGTCTACGGCTCGATCTCGGTTTTGAGGACATCGACTCGGTCACCGGGCACGAGCCAGAATGGATGCGCCCTTGGTACGCCAGCCAGCCGAATCCCGGCCTGCGCGCCTATGCCCGCGCCCAAGTCCTGCACGAGCACTGGGGTGAACTCCGCGCCGCAGCCGAGGCGCACCTCAAGAACAGCGACGACGATGTCGAGGAGGACGTCGGCAAGGCGCTGGTCGAGGCGGAATTCCAACTTGGCCGCCAGGAATCGATCGCGCAGCTCCAGCGCTGGTACTGGCGACTCTCCGACAAGGTGGCGAAGACGACGGAGCAGGAACGCATCCGCGCAGTGAAGGCACTGGAGGAACTCCAGACGGCCCTCGCCCAGAACAGTGAGCCGAATCTCGCCGTCGAATTCGCCTGTTTGCGGATCGAGGGATTGGTTTAGCTCCCAACGAGGGGATTGCCAACCGCCCATGTCCTGTCTTGAATGCAGGTCGCCCTTATGCCGCAAGAAAACATCGTCTCCGTCGAAACCGTTTCGGGCCGGGTCCTGCGCTTTGCCGTGGACCAGCCAGAGGTGATCGCAAAGCAGTTGAAGGCGATGGATCCGGAGGATTTCTTCCAGCGCAACCAGATTTTTTTCAGCCACGCGAGCATCCTGGCCGGCGTCTCATGCAGCAAGATCGCGTTGGTCCGGTTTGAGTTTCCCCTGGATCCCGGCTGGACTTTTCCCCTGGGCGCGTCGCGGGTGGAGGTGATCGACCGGGAACAATTTGAAAGCCAGGTGGAAGTGAAGCGGGTGCAGACGAAAGTCGCCCTGAAGAGCGCCATTCTGGGGGCGGACATCTCCACCATGCACCGGGTGAACCTGGTCAACGGCACCGTCCTTCATTTCCGTGTGGCGGTCAAAATCGTTCCCGCCGCGATCCGGATGCAAAACGTGGAGCATGCGACGGCACTGAAGACCTATTTTGCCTTTACGAAAAACGGCTACGTCGTGGTGAACCGGGCCGCCGTGGAGTACTGGCATGCCTTCCCCGGTCCGTTGATCGCCCCGGCGGACGCCATTTCGTTTACGGAGCAGTTGCCCGATTCCGTCGTCACCAAAGAGTAAGCTCGTCAGGGCTTCTGCATCAGGCGGCGGGCAAGCAGGATCACCCAGATCAATGTTCCGAAGAGAAAACTGCCCACGACCACCGCAAGACCGAGACCGCTAAGCTCCGGCGTTTTCTCCCTGTCGTTGGCGAAGACGATGAGCCCGTGCAGGCCCAGGGCGAAAAGCACATTCAGGCAGGCGAACCAAAGGCCGAAGCGGAACAACAGTGCGGCAAGTACCGGACGTTTTTCCGGGGCGAGCCATTCATTCTGGTTGGGCATGTTCGTCATGCTGACCGGAATCCGTCCGATGCCCGCCATCAGTCCCACCATGAATCCCGGAAGAATCAGGGCTAGTCCGGTGCTGAACGCGATGCAGCTTACCCGATTCATCCAGCCATTGGGATGGCCGTTCAAATCGAAGTGACTCGCGACGCGCACCGGCAGGCTGTCATAGGTGATGATGACAAAGCCAAAGAAAAGGACGTAGCAAAGGGCCAATGCCACGAGGGGAAAAGTCAGTTTCATCCGTGGCGAAATTATTCCGGCTTCAACACCGTATCGCTCGGCGGACGGCTCTCGTCGAGGTGAGGGTAATCCAAGGTGAAATGCAGTCCGCGGCTTTCATGGCGGCTCAGGGCGCAATCGACGATGAGTGAGGCGACGAGCACGAGGTTGCGCAATTCGATCAGGTCGCAGGTGATCTTGTAGTTCCAGTAGTACTCACGCACTTCCTCGCTCAGGCTGCGCAGACGGCTGGCGGCGCGTTGCAGACGCTTCGTGGTGCGGACGATGCCGACGTAGTCCCACATCAACTGCCGGATTTCGCGCCAGTTGTGGTAGATCACGACCAGCTCATCAGGATTCTGCGCGGAGCCACTTTCCCACGGTGGGATATCTTTCAGGTTGGTGACGGCTTTCTCTTTCTTGACCGCGTCTGCTGCCCGATGGGCGACGACGAGTGCTTCCAGCAGCGAGTTACTCGCCAGCCGGTTCGCGCCATGCAGGCCGGTGCAACCGACTTCGCCCACGGCCCAGAGACCGGGCAATTCGGTCCGGCCATCCGGGGCGGTCACGACGCCGCCGCACTGATAGTGTGCCGAGGGCACCACGGGAATTGGCTGCATTGCCATGTCGATGCCGCATTCCATGCACTTGGCATAGATGGCGGGAAAGCGGCTTTGCAGGAACTCGCGGCTCTGGTGCGTGATGTCCAGGTAGACGCACTCCGCGCCGGTCTTCTTGATTTCGGCATCGATCGCCCGGGCCACGATATCGCGCGGCGCGAGAGATTTCAGTGGATGCACGCTGTCCATGAACGGTTGGCCCGCGCCGTTGCGCAAAATGCCGCCTTCACCGCGCACCGCCTCGCTGACGAGAAACGATTGCGCCTTGGGATGGAACAGGCAGGTCGGGTGGAACTGGATGAACTCCATGTTCGCGATCGATGCGCCTGCACGGTAGGCCATGGCCACGCCGTCGCCGGTGGCGATGCTCGGGTTCGTCGTGTAGAGATAGACCTTGCCGCAGCCGCCGGTGGCGAGCAGAACATGCCGGCAGGCGAAGGTCTCGACGTTGCCGGTCTTCACGTCGAGCACGTAGACGCCGACGCAGCGATTGTCGGTCGTGAAGCCGAGCTTGCGGCGCGTGATCAAATCGATGGCCGCATGGTTCTCGAAAATCTCCACATTGGGATGCAGGGCGAGGGCGGTCAGCAGGGCGCTTTCGATTTCGCGGCCGGTCACGTCCTTCGCATGGAGAATGCGACGCTTCGAGTGCCCGCCCTCTTTGCCGAGGTCGAGCTCGTGCGCCTTGCCGCCGTTCTCGCGTTCGCTGAACGACATGCCCAGTTCAATGAGTTCCTTGATCCGCGCCGGGCCGTCCTCGACGATTCCGCGCACCACGTCCTCATGGCAGAGTCCCGCGCCGGCCTCGAGCGTGTCGCGCACATGCAAATCAAAAGTGTCTTCCGCGGAGGTCACGCAGGCGATGCCGCCTTGCGCGTAGTTGGTGTTCGATTCGGCCCGGTTCTTTTTCGTGATGACCGCGACGGAGCCGCTTTCGGCCACATTGAGCGCAAAGGTCAGCCCGGCGATGCCGGAACCGAGCACAACGTAGTCGTAACGATGGACTTCTGCCATGGGCCAAGCTGCCCCGATTTGCGTCCCTGCGCCAATTAAAAAATACGCTGGTCGAGTTGTCCGACGGCAAAGATCGGCTTACTTTGTGACATGACAGGCATCGCCAGCGAGACCCTCGAAATCGGCCAGGACAAGATCCTCGCCCACGCGTCGAACGAATCCCTCGCGCTCGTCGACGTGGAAACGTACCCGGTCTTTGTCGACAAGAAGGCCGATCGGCTCGATCTCATGGCGCATCTTTCCAACCAGATGCAGGCGCTCACCGCCTTTTCGTGGAAAGCGCCGGAGACGGCGCGCCGGTTTCGCTTCCTGCTGACCGAGAACGATTTCCTCGTCGAGCGGATCGGTCGGGCCAACCCTGCGCAGATCGCGTCGGGAAATCTCCGCACCTACGGGCAGGTGGCGCTCGTCACCCACGAACATCTTTTCGACTGCGCCCGGCACCGGACCCACGATCTGCTGAGGTCTTCACCTCACGCGAAAACGCCGGCTCCGCAAATTCTTGAGGTCCCGCCAGGAGTCTATTCCGTCGTCCTGTATTATAACGCACCTTTCCAGAAGCAGGTTGATTCCCATGGCGCTCCGGCCCACGGACCCGTCATCGATTACACCGTCATCATGCGCCACTATGCCTTCCCGCCGCCACGCGTCGCACCGGTCCGCCTCAGCGCCGGGTTTATTCCGTGGGCTGGCGAGAAGGCCGCGGCGCAGGCGTGGGGGGGGAGGACGTCGCATAAGTCGCCGGTGTAAGGCTGGTGGAGGGCTCCGCGGCGATCATCCTGGGCTTGGCGTGTTCCTATTTGCGGGCATAGTGTCGGGGTGGCGTTCTTCTCCCCTCCGTTGTTCAAGTGGGACGAGCCCGAGGCGTATCAGCGCCGAAACTTCATGCTCAAGGGCTGGCCAAAGGGGCTGACCCTCCAGAACAACCATATCTCCGTCTACGAGACGCAATTCCTCCGGCAGGGCGGTCAATCGATGATCGGCATACCCTTCGACAAGATCATGGAGTGCGTTGTGACGGCGCAGGAACTGGACGGCGAAAAGTTTTACGTCATGACCTTCACCCCGACCCAAACGCGCGTCTGGGGGATTTTGGGTTGCAATTTTCTCAAGGAGACGGCGGTGGCGGATGCGGTGGTGTTGGAGCAGGTGATCGGTCTTATGCGAAAGCATGGAGTAAACGTGCGGGATGGCAGGACGGGCTAAGAACTCTGTCATCATGAGCTTGCCGAAGGATCGGTTCAGTCGTAGCATTCTGCCATGCGGATGAGTGCCAAAAATGGAGGCCTGATCGGAGGGATAGGCTTCATTCTGGCGTTGATCGTCGCACTCAGTTACTCCATCGGATGGCAGGGAGGGGTCGTTTCATTCTTTTTTTGGGTGGGAGGCATTTTTGTTTCGGTGCCGGCGGTGATCCTGGCGTTGGTATTTGGAAAATGGCGCATGGCAATCATGGGTGGCGTTCTGTTTGCGGCCTGCCTTTCGTACTCAACTTTGTGCCAGCATTTTGCGCCGCAAAAGACGGAACAGGCCCGGAAATTTGTGGCGGAGGCGGCGCCCTATCTTGAGGCCTACCGCAAGGAGCACGGCAGCTATCCCGAGCGCTTGAGCGCCTTGAAGGACTTGGCGTCCCCTCCCTGGTACTTGCAGTACAGGGTAGACGCCAACGGCTATATGTTTTTGTACCCGTCCTGGGGCGACATAAGCTGTTTCGATTTTTGGGAATACAACAGTGGGAGTGATCATTGGCAGTTGCATACATGAGGCGTGGTGACTCCATTTTCCCGGGTTAGCCCGAGGATTCGGTTATTCTGTCCCGAGGGGACCTAAGCACCGTAGCCGGTGGTTGAGCGCAGCGACACCACCGGTAGATATTTTTCGGAAAATCCGACCCTGAAAGGGTCGAAGCGTGCTGTCACGCCCTCCGGGGTGAGGGGATGTGGGGCATATTCCGGTGGTGTCGCCGCTGGGCGGCTCAACCACCGGCTACGGTGCTGGCAAGCCTGCGGCTTGGCGGGAGAAGCGTGGAGACCGAAGGCGAAAGCGTCGTCATCATGAGCTTGTCCAAGGTCAGGTCAGTCTGCCTTCCTCGGAGGTGGTGGGCACAAATCGAATAACACGTTGTCGACTTGAGGACGAATCTTCCGACTTGTCGGTAAGGCTAGCAATGATAAGAATAGGCCATGTCGGACACCCAATTTTGGGTCTATGAGTTCACCGTTGGCTGTTACCTATTCTGGCCGCTAATGGTCGTTGCGGGGCTGCTGATCGTGTGCGATTACTTTAGACGCTATCGAATCGGGTATTGGTTAGGGTCGATAATCTTGGTCGTTAATCTCGTGGTCGGCACCGCTCAACTCTGGCACTGGCACAAAATAGCAGTTGTAAAGGATTATTCAGCACACGTCGCTCCGCTCTTGGATGCTTATAAGAAAGAGCATGGCGAATATCCCGAATCGCTGTACACCATTGAGAAGATTCCGGAGCTTCCTTACAGATTGTACTGCAGTGCTTCGACTGACAATAAGACTGAATATCACTTTAGTTATCAAGACCCGATGGATCTCATGGGCGGGTCACAGTGCGCCTGATAGTGGGTCTATCAGCCGGATTAAATGCCACCCAAAAAATTCTTCAAAAACATCTTGCACGTATTCCCTGCTATGGCATGATTCCACTCCCCCGCAAAACGGGGGGGGCCTCGTTGAGCCGCTAAATGCGCTCGGCAGGGTACGAGTGATGAGGAAGCGTGTGATGGTTTTCGGGCTGATGTCCGAACGGTAGATACCATCCTCCATGCGAGCTTCAGCAGCTTAGCACGCCACCTAAATGGCGTGTTTTTGTTTCTGAGGCCGGTGGAGCAATCGCTTCTGCTTCGCCCGGAACGACAGATTTAACACTAAAAAGATACACGGATGCCCACGATCAACCAATTGGTTCGCAAAGGACGTAGCAAAGTCGTCGTCAAGACGAAGTCGCCCGCGCTAAAAGGCGCGCCGCAGCGCCGCGGCGTCTGCGTGCAGGTCATGACCCGCACCCCAAAGAAGCCGAATTCCGCCTTGCGCAAGGTCGCCAAGGTTCGCCTGACCAACGGCCAGGAAGTCATCGCCTACATCCCCGGCGAAGGCCACAATTTGCAGGAACACTCCATTGTCCTCGTCCGTGGCGGCCGCGTGAAGGATTTGCCCGGTGTCCGTTACCATATCGTCCGCGGTACCCTCGACGCCCTCGGCGCCGCCGGTCCCAGCAACACGAACAAGCTCACCCGCAACGTCTCCCGCTCCAAGTATGGCGTCAAGAAGCCCAAGAAGGCTGCCGCCGGAGCTGCTGCCGCCCCTGCGAAGAAATAACCCCTTTTAACCCAACCTTAACTCTCTACTCACATGGCACGTCGTCGCCGCGCAGAAAAGCGCCAAATCATTCCCGATAGCCGCTACGAATCTCAAGTCGTTGGCCGCCTGATCTCCGCGATCATGCAGCGCGGCAAGAAGTCGCTGGCCCAACGCATTGTTTACGGTGCGATTGACTCCGTCAACGAGCAGAACAAGGAAGGCGATCCCCTCGACATCCTGCACAAGGCGCTCGAGAACGTGAAGCCCCGCCTTGAGGTCAAGTCCCGCCGCGTCGGTGGCGCCACCTACCAGGTGCCGATGGAAGTCCCGCCGGAGCGCCAGCTCGCGCTCGCGATGCGCTGGATGGTTGCCAATTCCGCCAAGCGCAAGGGTGTGCCCCTTCAGAAGGCGCTCGCTTCCGAAATCAAGGAAGCCTCCAATGGCCAGGGAAATTCCGTCAAGAAACGTGACGACGTGCACAAGATGGCCCAGGCCAACCGCGCGTTCGCCCACTTCCGCTTCTAATACCATGTCCTCCACCATGACTCCCACCAAGACCGCGGCAGGCGCCGCCGTCGATCCGAGCAAGAAAAGCCCGAATTCGCCCAAGCGTCCCTATCCGATGGAGCGCACGCGCAACATCGGCATCGCCGCCCACATCGATGCAGGCAAGACCACGCTGACCGAGCGTATTCTTTTCTATACGGGTGCGATTCATAAGATCGGCGAAGTCCATGAAGGCACCGCGGTGACCGACTGGATGGAGCAGGAACGCGAGCGTGGGATCACGATCACCTCCGCCGCCACGACCTGTTTCTGGCCGGCCCGCAAGGAAGAGGGCATCTTCAAGCTTTACGAGGGACAGAAGTTCCGCGTCAACATCATCGACACTCCCGGCCACGTCGACTTCACGGCCGAAGTCGAGCGCTCGCTCCGCGTGCTCGATGGCGCCATTGCCGTGTTCTGCGGCGTCGCCGGTGTCCAGCCCCAGTCCGAAACCGTCTGGCGCCAGGCCAACAAGTACGGCGTTCCCCGCATCGCGTTCGTCAACAAGATGGACCGCGTGGGTGCCAATTTCGACAACGCCGTCAATGAGATGCGCGAAAAGCTCGGCGCCAATGCATGGCCCGTCATCATGCCCTGGGGCGCGGAAGACCAGCTGCACGGCCAGATCGACATTGTCAACCAGAAGGCCGTCAAGTATTCCGATAACGACAAGATTGGCTCGACCTATGAACTCGTCGACATTCCTGCCGAGCTGAAGGAAAAGGCCGCGCAGGCCCTCCAGAATCTGATCGAAGCGGTCGCAGACAAGGACGAAGAAGTCGGCATGCTCTTCCTTGAAGAGAAGACCCCGACAGCCGCCCAGCTCAAGGCCGGCATCCGCCGTCTCACCGTCACCAATCAACTGGTTCCCGTCGTAGGCGGTTCCGCCTTCAAGAACAAGGGCGTCCAGTTCCTGATCGACGCCGTCGTTGATTATCTCCCCGGTCCGTTGGACATTCCCCCGGCTGTGGGCGTCAACCCCCACAACCGCGAAGAAAAGGTCCCCACCCCGGCGGACGACAACGCCAAGTTCTGTTCGCTCGCGTTCAAGCTCTGGACCGATCCCTTCGTCGGCAAGCTCGTCTTCTTCCGTGTCTATTCAGGCACGCTGAACAAGGGCACGACCGTTTACAATCCCCGCACCAACAAGCGCGAGCGCATCAGCCGCCTCGTCCAGATCCAGGCCGACAAGCGCGACGAACTCGATGTCGTGTACGCCGGTGACATCGCCGCCATCGTCGGCATCAAGGACGTCAAGACGGGTGATACGCTCTGTCTCGAAGATTTCGACATCCAGCTCGAGCCGCCGTCCTTCCCTGAGCCCGTTATCTCCATGGCCATCGAGCCGAAGACCAAGGGTGATCGCGAAAAGATGGGTGATGCCCTCGGCCGCCTGGTCGAAGAAGATCCCACGCTCACGGTCAAGACCAACGAGGAAACCAGCCAGACGATCATCGCCGGCATGGGCGAACTCCACCTCGACATCATCATGGACCGCATGCGCCGCGAGTTCAACGTTGAGACCAACGCCGGCGCACCGCAAATCGCCTATCGCGAAACCATCACCAAGACGGGTGAGGGGCATGGCAAGCTCGCCAAGCAGTCGGGCGGTCGCGGTCAATTCGGCGAAGTCTACATCGACATGATTCCGCAGGAACGCGGCAAAGGTATTACCATCGAGAACAAAGTCGTCGGCGGCAACATTCCCAAGGAATTCATTCCCGCGGTCAAGAAGGGCATTGAAGAAGCGCTCCTCAACGGCGTGGTCAACGGGGCCCCGGTCATCGACGTCGAGATCCACATCACCGACGGTTCATACCATGAAGTCGATTCGAACGAATTGGCGTTCAAGCTCGCCGCCATCTTCGCCGTCCAGGACGCGATGAAAAAGGCCGGCCCGATCCTCCTCGAACCGATGATGAAGGTTGAAGTTTCCACGCCGGACGAATTCCAGGGCGACATCATCGGCGACTTGAGCCGCCGCCGTGGCAAGATCATGAACACGGAAAGCAAGAACAAGACGACGAACGTGCACGCCGAAGTGCCGCTCTCGGAAATGTTCGGCTACGTCAACAACATCCGTTCCATGTCGAAGGGCCGCGCCGCCTACACGATGGAGCCCTCGCACTTCGAGCAGGTCCCCTCGCAGATCGTCGCGCAAATCACCGAACAGAAGAAGGGTAAATAAATTTATGGCCGAAACTCGCATCCGCATCCGCCTCAAGGCATTTGACCACCGTCTTCTCGACCGCGCCGCGACCGAAATCGCCGAGACCGCGTCCCGCACCGGTTCCGTCGTCGCCGGCCCGATCCCTCTCCCGACCAAGATCGAGCGTTTCACCGTGAACCGCTCCCCCCACGTCGACAAAAAGAGCATGGACCAGTTCGAGATGCGCACCCACAAACGCCTTCTCGACATCATCCAGCCCACGGCCAAGACCGTGGACGAGCTCAAGAAGCTGAACCTGCCTGCCGGCGTCGACATCAAGATCAAGGTCTAGTTTAACATTTTCACATCACTCCCATGAGCATTGGAATTTTAGGACAAAAGGTCGGAATGACCCGCATCTATGATGATGCCGGGACCATCACGCCCGTCACCGTCATCCTCGCCGAGCCGAACTCGGTCCTCCAGGTCAAGACCGTCGAAAACGACGGTTATGCCGCCGCGCAAGTCGGCGTCTTCGACCAGAAGGAACACCGCGTCTCCAAGCCCGAGCTCGGCCACTTCAAGAAGGCCGGTTGCGCGCCCAAGCGTTTCGTCGGCGAATTCCGCACGAACGGCGAAGAGGTCAAACAGGGCGATGCGCTGATCGTCACCCGCTTCACCGTCGGCCAGT
>Ga0207641_10002951_pt1 | contig 15383 bp, 14 predicted proteins | sample KBSSwiS62_FD_184306 | JGI IMG/M metagenome (GOLD analysis project Ga0207641, IMG submission 184306) | Switchgrass rhizosphere microbial communities from Kellogg Biological Station, Michigan, USA - KBS Switchgrass S6-2 (SPAdes) (version 2) | ecosystem: Host-associated > Plants > Roots >... | reverse complement strand
GCAGCTCGATCATGCCGGGCAAGGTCAACCCGACCCAGTGCGAGGCGCTGACGATGCTCTGCGCTCAGGTGCTGGGCAACGACGTCGCGATCAACATCGCCGGCGCTTCCGGAAACTTCGAGCTCAACGTGTTCAAGCCGGTGCTGATCCACGACTTCCTGCAGAGCACGCGGCTGCTGGCCGACGGCATGAAGAGCTTCGAGGTCCATTGCGCCCGTGGCATCGAGCCCGACCGGGCGCGGATCGAGGAACTGGTGCAGCGCTCGCTGATGCTCGTGACCGCGCTCAATCCGCACATCGGCTACGACAAGGCGGCGAAGATCGCGAAGGAGGCGCACCGCAGCGGCTCGACGCTGCGCGAGGCGGCGATCGCCTCCGGCTGGCTCAGCGCCGAGCAGTTCGACGCCTGGGTGGTCGCTTCCGACATGGTGGGGGGGCGCAAATGAGCAGCCCGGCCCAGCCCCCGGCGGCGAGCCAGGCCGAGCTGAAGCGCCTGGTCGGCGAGGCGGCGCTCGCCTATGTCGAGCCCGGCAGCATCGTCGGCGTCGGCACCGGCTCCACCGTCAACTGCTTCATCGACGCGCTGGCGACGCTTCCAGGCGGCATCGCCGGCGCGGTCTCGAGCAGCGAGGCCAGCACCGCCCGGCTGCGCGCGATCGGCGTGCGGGTGCTGGAAGCGAGCGCGGTCGAGAAGCTCGCCGTCTACATCGACGGCGCCGACGAGATCGACGGCTCCGGCTGCATGATCAAGGGCGGCGGCGGTGCCCTGACGCGCGAGAAGATCGTCGCCGACCTGGCTGAGCGCTTCATCTGCATCGCCGACGGCTCGAAGCTGGTCGAGCGGCTCGGCCGCTTCCCCTTGCCGGTGGAAGTGGTGCCGATGGCCGCGGCGCAGATCGGCCGCCGGTTCACGAAGCTCGGCGGCCGGCCGGTGCTGCGCGCCGGCGTGGTCACCGACAACGGCGGCCACATCCTCGACATCCATGGTCTCGCGATCGACGATCCGGCGGCGATGGAAGCCGAGGTCAGCCAATGGCCGGGCGTCGTCTGCTGCGGCATCTTCGCTCGCAACCGGGCTTCGATCTGCCTCCTCGGCACCGCCGAGGGCGTGCGGACGATGCGCTTCTGATCACCGCAGGGCGGAGGCGCAAAAGCGCGTAACCTCTCCCCCGTGCACGTTTGGTGCAACACACAGGAAGGACGGCCCGTGGCCAAACCCAACTATTCGTTCGAGAAGCGCCAGCGCGAGCTGGCCAAGAAGAAGAAGAAGGAAGAGAAGGAAAAGGAAAAGGCCGACCGCAAGGCGGCCGGCGAGTCCGGCGAAGCGGCGGCGCCCCAGGATGGGCAAGCCCCGGCCGATCCGCCGTCGATGGGCCCGAGCGGCGGCTGACGCTCAGCCCGCGGCGCCGGGCAGCGGGCCCGCGCGCCGGAAGGCGCGGCTCGCGAAGCGCGCCGGGTCGACCGCATCGAGCAGGTCGGCCTCCAGCGGCATCGGTGCACCGGTGATGGACGCAGCTAGCAGTTGCGCGCCCAGCGCCGAGCCGGCGATGCCGCGCGAACCCAGCCCCGCGAAGACGAACAGGCCCGGCGCTCGCGGTGCGAACCGCGGCTGCTCGGGTCGCGGCGACCCTGCGGCGTCGACCTCGACGCCCAATTCCGGCCCGATGGCCGCCAGCGGCACCGGGCCGATCAGCGGCAACCGGTCGGGGCTCGCCCAGCGCCAGGCGACGCGTCCGGAGATCTCGCCGAGCGCAGCCAGCGGCGGCGGCTGAGCCACCAGCCCGGCGAGGCGCTCGATATTGGCCCGGTGGTCGTCGTCACGCAGCGCAGGATCGACATCGCCTTCGTGCGCGCTGGCGCCGAACCAGGTCGTCCCGTCGAGCGACGGCAGCAGGTAGCCCGAGCCGGCGAGCGGCAGGCGCAGGGTTGCGGCCGCCGGCCAGCGGGCGCTGGGGATGCCGCTCGTCTGGCCGCGACTCGACTGCAGGCCCAGGTTGCCGCCGAGCAGGTCGAGGGCTGCGCCGGCGTTGGCCAGGACCACGACCTCGGCCGTCGCGAACACGCGGCCGGCCGCGTCGAGGATCTGCCAGCGGTCGGCGACGCGACGGATCGCAGCGACCGTCTGCTCCCGACGGACGGCAATCCGTTCTCCCGCTCGCTCGGCATGGGCCCGGGCCAGGCCGCGCGGCTCGACCCAGCCGCCACCCACGAAGTGCCAGGCCGGGGCCGGCACGGCGATGCCGGCGATCGCTCCGGCTTCGTTCGCAGACACGGCGCGCACGTAGTCGGCCGGCAGGCCGAGGCGGTCGAGAAGCGCCAGGAGCGGAGCCGCATCGGTGTCACGGCTCGCCAGGCGCAGCAGCCCCGAGGTGCTGCCGCGAACGCCGTGCTCGGCGATCGCTTCGGCGACCGCCTGCCGCGCCTCGTAGGCGGCGGCCCGATGGAAGCGGGCATGGTGACCGTCGTGGCCGTGGACGACGCCGTGGAACACGCCGGCCGCATTGCCCGACCCTTCCTGGGCCAGCGCCGAACGGCGCTCGAACAGGATCGACGCGCAGCCTCGCCGGGCCAAGGCATTGGCGAGGGCACAGCCGGCGAGCCCGCCGCCGACGATGGCGACCGGCAGACGGGCACCGGGTGACACGGCCACGGACTCGATCGTCGGCCCTTGCCGCGGGCCCGGGCGCGGCGTGAACCTCGGCGCGAAGCGGGCAACAGTGATCTCGCGCTTGCCGCCGCTGCCCGGAACGACCGAGACCTGGAAGCCGGCCGTCGCCAGGCCGTCGCGCACCGGCCGCGCGACCGACCAGGTCGCGGCCGTCGCATCGGCCGCGGCGATCCGCGCCATCGCCTTGAACAGCCGCGGCTCCCACATCCGCGGATTGCGCGCCGGGGAGAAACCGTCGAGGAAGAAGGCGTCGACGCGGGCGACCAGCTGCGGCAGCCAGTCGCCGACGTCGCCGAGGGCCAGGAGCAACTGCACCCGGCCGGCCTCGAAGCTCAGCCGATGCAGGTTGCAGGTGAGCGGCGGCCAGGCAGCGGCGAGCTCGGCCGCGAGCGGCGCCAGACCTTCGCCGCGCGGCTCGGCGGCGAGGTCGTCCCGCCGCAGCGGCCGGGCCTCGACCGAGAGGAAGTGCAGGTGGTCCGGGCGTTGCGGATCGTCGCGCCAGGCCTGCCACGTCGCCAGGAAGTTGTTGCCGAGGCCGAAGCCGGTCTCGAGCACGACGAACTGTTCGCGGCCGCGCCAGCGCGCCGGCAGCCCGTTGCCGGCGAGGAAGACCTGCCGGGCCTGGGCCAGGGCGCCCTGGCGCGGGTGATAGACGTCGCCGAACTCCGCGGAGTGCGGTAGCCCGTCGGCATCGCGCTCGAGCCGGCCGGGAACGATCGGCCCGGTCTTCACGCCGTCGCCGGCAGCGCTTCGCTGCGGCGGCGCAGGGCCTCGAGCAGAGGGTCGCGCACGGAGGTCAGGCCGCGATAGGCGAGCACGCTGGCCGACATGCTGGCGAGCGCATCGTGCAGCCGGGTGGCGTCGCCGCGCGTGTGCAGGGCCGCATCGAGCGGCTCGCTGGCGACGTGGATCGTGAACACCGCCTGGCCGGTGCCGGGCACGGGGATGAAGGTCTGGTGCTCGTGGCGCAGGCTGGCGACGGCGGCGACGGCTTCGGCATCTTTCGCCTCGGGCCAATCGACCTTGCCGCGCTTCGGATGCTGGTGCAGGCGCGGATCGGCCGAGAGGGTCCAGACGAAGCGCTCCCAGCGCTCGCTGCCGGTGACAAGGCGGGCGAGGCGGTCACTGGCCTCGATCAGCAGGGTGTTGTCGGCGACCGGCGCGTGCACCTCGGCGAAGTGCCGGCCGAGCTTTTCCTCGGGCGCCCAGCGCGACGGCAGGCAGACCGCGAGCCAGGGAATGGTTGCGGTGGTGCCGTCGATGATCGCGAAGTCTTCCTCGAAGGCGAGGCAGAGCAGGGCGGCGGCCCGCTTCGCGGCGGGCAGGGCGGCGAGCAGTTCGCCGATCGCTGCCTCGCCGTCGCCCACCGGCCGGCCGCCGCGCAGCGCCCAGCCGAGGCGCGGCGCGGAGCAGTCGCCGCCGCTTTCGAACTCGAAGGCCGGCGGCATCTCGCCGCGCGCGGCTTCGCGGGCGATGGCGCGAAGCGCTGGTCCGGCATCGAAGCCGGGCAGGGCGAGCAGCGCCTCGTCGGCGGTGGTCGAGAGCACCGCGAGCTTTTCGCGCAGGTGCCGGCCGTTCGGCCGCGAAGGCGTCAGCTGCGCCTGGCCGGGGGCGATGCGGCGCAGCCCCGGCTGCATCCGGAACGGCGCGGTGACCTGGGCGAAATCAAAATGCATCGCGCGTAGCGCACAAAGAGAAGGGCCCGCCGGAGGCGGGCCCGCTAATTTCAGCGAAGCGCCAAGGACTTTCGTTATACCCGCTTGCGGTACTCGTGGGTGCGGGTGTCGATCTCGACCTTGTCGCCGGTCTGCACGAACAGCGGCACCGAGATCTCCAGGCCGGTGGCGAGCTTGGCGTTCTTCAGCACCTTGCCCGAGGTGTCGCCCTTGACGGCCGGCTCGGTGTCGACGATCTCGCGCACGACCGAGGTCGGCAGCTCGACCGAGATCGCCTTGCCGTCGTAGAACACCACCTCGACCGGCATGCCATCCTCGAGATACTGGATGGCGTCGCCCATGTTCTCGGCCTCGACCTCGAACTGGTTGTAGTCGGCGTCCATGAACGCGTACATCGGGTCGGCGAAGTAGGAGTAGGTGCACTCCTTCTTGTCGAGGACGATCTGGTCCATCTTGTCGTCGGCCTTGAAGACGACTTCGGTGCCGGAGCTGCTGAGCAGGCTCTTCAGCTTCATGCGCACGGTGGCCGAATTGCGGCCGCCGCGGCTGTATTCGGTCTTGAGCACGACCATCGGGTCCTTGCCCTGCATGATGACGTTGCCGGCGCGAATTTCCTGGGCGATTTTCATGGTCGGATCTGGGTTTGGGGTGGAGCTGCGCGGCGGGACGATGCCGCGGCGCAAAGCCCATGATTCTAACCTTTGGAGGCGACGAAGGCGATGAGCGCGCTCGTGAGGTCGAGGCGTGCGGCGAGGCGGTCGCGCCAGCGAAGGCAGTGGGCCGTCCACTCGGCCGGATCGAGCCCTTCGAGGGCCGGCGCGGCGTCCGATCCGGCAAGGCCGTTCCAGGCGGCGAACACTCGGCGCACGCGGGCGGCCAGCCCAGCCGGCGCATCGGCCAGGAACAGGTCGAGAAAGGCCTCGACCTTCGCCGCCTGCGCGCGGTCCTTCTGCACATAGGCCTGCCAGACGAAGGGCGCGCCGGCCCAGATCGCACGCGCCCACGAGTCCTCGCCGCGGACGAAGTTGAGGTCGCAGGACCAGAGGAGACGGTCGAAGTCGGTCTGCGGCAGCGACGGAAGAGCGACCGCGCGCAGCCGGCCGCGGCGGCCGCCCGGTCCGAGACGGGCCAGGGCTCGATCGGTCGCCGCCCCCCCGGTCAGGAGGAGCAGCGTCGGCGCCGTCGACAAGGTATCGAGCAGGAACTCGACCGGCGCATCGGGATAGCAGAACAGGCTGACGCAGCGCTCGTCGTCCTCGCGGGCGATGCCGAGGCCGCGGAGCCAGGCGCGGCCGTCGCCGAACGCCTGCCGGCGCTCGAGCAGGCCCGGCTCGCGCAGCAGGCCCCCGTTGCCTGCGCCGAAGCCGGGATAGAAGAACCAGCTGGAGAGCGGTTCGCCGCCGGCCGTGAACCGCGGCGACGGCAGGCCATGCGAGCGCTCGACGAAAGGCTCGGCGCTCAGGTGCTCGACGTTGATGCAGACCGGCCGCGCCGCGCCGTCCGCCAGCTCCGCCGCGACCCGGTCGGGCCAGCCGCAGCCGAAGGTCTCGACCAGCACGTCGCTCGCGACCGCCGTCGCCGTCTCCCAGGCCGCTACCTCCACGCCCGCCGCACCTTCCGGTGCCAACCAAGCCAGTGCCCGGGCATCGTCGATCGCCAGGCGCACCCGCTCGCCGCGTGCGGCGAGATCGGCCGCCAGCCGCCAGGCGAAGCCGACGTCGCCGAAGTTGTCGACGACGCGGCAGAGAAGGGTCCAGCGCATCCGCAGCGATTATCGAAGGCCGTGCGGGCAAGGGGAGCGCGGCACAATCGTTCGCGTCATGACCGACGACGACGCCGTCCCGACCGCCGCCGAATCCCCCGCCGCCGAATCGCCCGCCGATCGGCGCGAGCGCCTGCTGGCCGAAGTGGCGGCGCTGCCCAACCTGCCCGGCGTCTATCGCTACTTCGACGACAAGGGCAGCGTGCTCTACGTCGGCAAGGCGCGCGAGCTGAAGAAGCGGGTCTCCAGCTACTTCAACAAGCGCCATGCCGGAAGCGACGCGGCGATCTGGACCGGGCACATGGTGTCGCGGATCGCCCGCATGGAGACGACGGTGGTGCGCTCCGAGGCGGAGGCCCTGCTGCTCGAGAACAACCTGATCAAGACGCTGGCGCCGCGCTTCAACATCCGCTTCGTCGACGACAAGAGCTATCCGTACCTGAAGATCGAGTCGCATCGCTTTCCGCGCGTCGCCTACTACCGCGGCGCGGTCGACAAGAAGCATCGCTACTTCGGCCCGTTCCCGAGCGCCTGGGCGGTCAAGGACTCGATCCAGCTGCTGCAGAAGGTGTTCCACCTGCGCACCTGCGAGGACACGGTGTTCGCCAACCGAACCCGGCCTTGCCTGCTCTACCAGATCAAGCGCTGCTCGGCCCCTTGCGTCGACTACATCGGACCCGAGGATTACGCCCGCGACGTCGCCAATGCCGAGCGCTTCCTCGAAGGCGAGCAGCAGGAGCTGATGGATTCGCTGCAGGCGCAGATGATGGCCCGCGCCGAGGCGCTGCAGTTCGAGCAGGCGGCCGAGCTGCGCAACCAGATCGGCTCGCTGGCGCGGGTGCTGCACCAGCAGTCGGTCGAGGACAACACCGGAGCCCGCACCCGCGATGCCGACATCCTCGCGGTCAAGGTCGACGGCGGCAGGGCCTGCGTCAACCTGGCGATGGTGCGCGGCGGCCGGCATCTCGGCGATCGGCCGTATTTCCCGAAGCAGGTCGAGCATGCGATCGAGGTGGCGCGCGAAGCGGAGGAGGGCGAGGAGGGCGCGGCGCCGCAGGCGATCGCCGCCTCGCCCGAGGTGCGGGTGCTCGAGGCCTTCATCGCCCAGCACTACCTCGAAGGCGGCCTGCCGCCGCTCCTGATCGTCAGCCATGCGGTCGACAAGGCACTGGTCGAGGCGCTGGCGGCGCAGGGCGGCCTCAAGGTGACGGTGCAGCACCAGCCGCGCGAGCAGCGCCGGGCCTGGCTCGACATGTGCATCACCGGCGCGGGGCTGCGCCTGGCCCAGCTTCTTGCCGAGGAGGGCTCACAGCAGGCACGCACCCGCGCCCTGGTCGATGCGCTCGACCTGCAGGTCGAGGATCTGAATGCCTTTCGGGTCGAGTGCTTCGACGTCAGCCACACCGCCGGCGAGTCGACCCAGGCGTCGTGCGTCGTCTTCGAGACGCACAAGATGCAGAGCGCGCAGTACCGCCGCTACAACATCGCCGGCATCACTCCGGGCGACGACTATGCGGCGATGCGACAGGTGCTCACCCGCCGCTACGCCAAGCTGGTCGAGGCCGCGAGCCAGGGCCTGGCGCGCCTGCCGGACATCGTCCTGGTCGACGGCGGCAAGGGCCAGGTCGCGGTAGCGCGCAAGGTGTTCGAGGAGCTGGGCATCGAGCTTGCCCGGATCGTCGGCGTGGAGAAGGGCGAAGGGCGTAAGGTCGGGCTCGAGGAACTGGTGTTCGCCGACGGCCGGCCGAAGGTTGCGCTCGGCCGCGAGTCGGCGGCGCTGATGCTGGTGGCGCAGATCCGCGACGAGGCGCACCGGTTCGCGATCACCGGAATGCGCGCCCGGCGTGCAAGCGTGCGCACCGGCGCCAGTCGCCTCGAGGAGATCGACGGCGTCGGCCCGAAGAAACGGGCGAAACTCCTGCAGCGCTTCGGCGGCGCGCGCGGGGTCGGCCATGCCAGCGTCGAAGACCTCGCCACCGTCGAAGGCATTTCGCGAGAACTCGCCGAGGAAATCTACCGTGCCCTTCATTGATGCATCCACCCGTTGGCCGCGTGCCCGGCTCGTCACCCCGGGTCTGGCCGTGATGCTGGCCGTCGCCGGCTGCACCGGCTCGTCGGACCGCGGGCCGGGCGAGGTGGCCAAGCCGGTGCCGTCGACCGCCGCAGCCAAGCCGGCGCCCCTGGAAACGGTCAAGCCGTCGCCCGAGGTCGCCAGGGAAGGATCGAAGCTGCCGCCGCCGCGGGCGATGCGCAACTGGGACGAGGTGCGGCGCCAGGCCGCCGAGCGCATGGTCGCCGCCAACCCGGACATCACCTACACCGGCAAGGTGCCCGACCAGCTCCTTTCCATCTCGGTGCTCGAGGTCGAGCTCAACGGCGACGGCAGCGTGCGCCGGATCGAGGTCCTGCGGCCGCCGCGCTTCGCCAAGGAGACCTTGCAGACCGCCGCCGATGCGGTGCGCCGCGCGGCCCCTTACGGCGACGTGTCGCGGCTGCCGAAGCCCTGGAAGTTCGTCGAGACCTTCCTCTTCAACGATCAACACAAGTTCAAGCCGCGGACCCTGGACAACTGAGGTCGTCCACCGGGCTCACAATCCCGGCAATGTTCTTCAACCTGCCGACGCTCCTCACCTGGGCCCGGATCGTCGCGATCCCGCTGGTCGTCGGGGTCTACTACATCTCCCTGCCCGAGGAGACCCAGAACGTCGTCGGCACCGCGCTCTTCATCCTGTTCGCCCTCACCGACTGGGCCGACGGCTACCTGGCGCGCAAGCTCGACATGACCTCGTCGTTCGGCGCCTTCCTCGATCCGGTGGCCGACAAGTTCCTGGTCACCGCGGCGCTCCTGGTGCTGGTGCACCTGCAGCGGCTGCATGCCCTGGTGGCGCTGGTCATCATCGGCCGCGAGATCGCGATCTCGGCGCTGCGCGAATGGATGGCGCAGATCGGCGCATCGCGCAGCGTCGCGGTGCACATGCTGGGCAAGCTGAAGACGGTCGTGCAGATGATCGCCATCCCGTTTCTTCTCTATCACGGGATGCTGTTCGGCCTGATCGACACCCGACTCTGGGGCACGGTGCTGATCTGGATCGCCGCCGTGCTGACGATCTGGTCGATGGTGTACTACCTGCAGAAGGCCCTGCCGGAAATCCGCAAGCGCGTGCGCTGAAGCATGCAGCGCGCCGTCGTCAGGGCGATGCCCTGGGTCTTCGTCCTGATATGGAGCACCGGCTTCGTCGTCGCCCGGCTGGCGATGCCGCATGCGCCGCCGTTCTCGTTCCTTGCCGTCCGCTTCGCCCTCTCGGTGCTCTGCTATGGCATCTGGATTGCGCTGGCAAGTGCCGCCTGGCCGACGAGCCGGGCGCAATGGGGCCATCTCGCCGTCACCGGCCTGCTGATGCAGGCCGGCTATCTCGGCGGCGTCTGGTCGGCGGTGAAGGCAGGCATCGGTGCCGGCACCGTCGCCCTGCTCGTCGGCCTGCAGCCGGTGTTGACCGCGCTCTGGGTGACCGCGACCGCATCGCGCGGTGCCCGGGGCGGAGCCGTTTCGGCCCGGGTGTCGGCGCGACAGTGGCTCGGCCTCCTGCTCGGTCTGGCCGGACTGGTGCTCGTCGTCTGGCCGAAGATGGGGACCGGCGAGGTCACGCTCGCGAACCTGGCGATGGCGCTCGTGGCCCTGCTCGGCATCACCATCGGCACGCTCTACCAGAAGCGCTACATCGCGCCCTGCGACGTGCGCACGGCCAGTGCGATCCAGATGCTCGCGGCGCTGGCGATCAGCGCGCCGCTCGCCCTGCTCGAGCCCGAGGCCATGGACTGGCACGTGAACCTGATCGCGGCGATGGCCTGGTCGGTGGGCGTGCTCACCCTTGGCGGCAGCTCGCTGCTCTATCTGCTCATCCAACGCGGCGAGGCCACGACGGTCACCAGCCTCCTGTATCTCGTGCCGCCCTGCACCGCGGTGATGGCCTGGCTGCTGTTCGGCGAGGCCTTCACGCCGGTGATGATGCTCGGCATGGCGCTCACCGTCATCGGCGTGGCGATCGTCGTCCGCCGCCGGAGTGCAGCGGGCGCATAGTTCGTTCATGTTCGAAGGCTTCGAGTCGGTTCGATTCCGCCACGCCGGCGTCGAACTGCATGCCCGCTGCGGCGGCCGCGGGTCGCCCTTGCTGCTGCTGCACGGCCATCCGCAGACCTCGGCAATGTGGCACCGGGTTGCACCGGTGCTCGCCGGGCGCTTCAACGTCGTGGCCATGGACCTGCGCGGCTACGGCGACTCGGGCCGGCCCGAGGCCGATCCCGACCACGCCGCGCACAGCAAGCGGGCGATGGCCGCCGATGCCGTCGCCCTGATGGCCTCGCTCGGCCACGAACGCTTCGCCGTCTGCGCCCACGACCGCGGCGCCCGCGTCGCCCATCGCCTGGCGCTCGATGCGCCGCCCCGGGTGAGCCGGATGATGCTGCTCGACATCGCGCCGACGCTGGCCATGTACGAGGGCACGACCGAAGCCTTCGCCCGCGCCTACTGGCACTGGTTCCTGCTGATCCAGCCGGCGCCGCTGCCCGATCGCTGGATCGAGGCCGACCCGGTGTTCTACCTGCGCAGCGTGATGGGGCGTCGCCATGCTGGCCTGGCGGCGTTCGATCCCGAAGCCCTGGCCGAGTACGAGCGCTGCATCCGCCGTCCCGGCTCGGCGCGATCGATCTGCGAGGACTACCGGGCCTCGGCCGGCATCGACCTCGAGCACGACCGCGCCGATCGCACCGCGGGCCGGCGCGTCGATTGCCCGCTGCGCGTGCTCTGGGCCGCGCATGGCACAGTAGGCGCCTGCTTCGACGTGCTCGCCGCCTGGCAGGCGGCGGCGCGCGAGGTCGGCGGCCGGGCCCTCGACTGCGGCCACTACATTGCCGAGGAGCGGCCGGCCGAGCTGCTCGGCGAGATCGATGCATTCTTCAAGGAGGACTGACACCGTGGCAACCCATCGCATCGCCGTCATCGCCGGCGACGGCATCGGCACCGAAGTCATGCCGGAGGGCGTGCGCGTGCTCGAGGCCGTGGCCAGCCGCTTCGGCATCGGCCTCGAGCTCGACCATTTCGACTTCGCCTGCTGGCCCTGGTACGAGAAGCACGGCAGCATGATGCCGGACGACTGGAAGGAACAGATCGGCGGCCATGAGGCGATCTTCTTCGGCGCGGTCGGTTGGCCGGCGAAGATGCCCGACCACGTCTCGCTGTGGGGCTCGCTCATCAAGTTCCGGCGCGACTTCGACCTCTACGTCAACCTGCGGCCGGCACGGCTGATGCCGGGGGTGCGCTCGCCGCTGGCCGACCTGAAGGCGGGCGACATCGACATGATGATCGTCCGTGAAAACACCGAGGGCGAGTACTCGGGTGTCGGCGGACGGATGTACCCGGACACCGAGCGCGAGATCGTGATCCAGGAGACCGTGATGTCGCGCATCGGCGTCGACCGGGTGCTCAAGTTCGCCTTCGAGCTGGCCCAGTCGCGGCCGAAGAAGCACCTCACCTCGGCGACCAAGTCGAACGGCATCGCCATCACCATGCCGTACTGGGACGAGCGGGTCGAAGCGATGGCGGCGCGCTATCCCGACGTCAGGACCGATCGCTTCCACATCGACATCCTGACCGCCCACTTCGTGCAGCGGCCGCAGTTCTTCGACACCGTGATCGCCAGCAACCTCTTCGGTGACATCCTGAGCGACCTGGGGCCGGCCTGCACCGGGACCATCGGCATTGCCCCCTCTGCCAACATCAATCCCTCGCGCGAGCATCCTTCGTTGTTCGAGCCGGTCCACGGCTCGGCCCCGGACATCGCCGGCCGCGGCATCGCCAATCCGATCGGCCAGATCTGGTCGGGTGCGCAGATGCTCGATTTCCTGGGACATCGCGACGCCCACGACGCGATCATCACGGCGATCGAGGCCGTGCTCGATCCCGGCAGCGGTGGGCCCCGCACCCCGGATCTCGGGGGAAACGCGAGTACCGCCGATCTCGGCCGCGCGATCGCCGACGCGGTGCGCCGTGCCTAGTCCTTCGGTTCCGGAAGTCAAGCACGAACCGCACGAGCGGCGAAAGAAATTCCTAGTAACCGGAGCCCATAGAATCGCCAACCCTGCTTGACACTGAACAATGCCGACGATGTAATCGTTTTCGCCCTGGCGCCGAGCCGGCCGCCTCGCGACACGACATCGAATTCCATCGAGAGACCGAGCTTCCTGAGGGGGACCATTCGTGAACAAAACCGAACTGATCGAGCACATCGCCAAGCAGGCCGACATCTCCAAGGCGGCGGCGGCCCGCGCCCTGGAGGCAATGATCGGCGGCGTGAAGACCAGCCTGAAGAAGAACAACACGGTCTCGCTCGTCGGCTTCGGAACCTTCAGCGTCGGCAAGCGCGCCGCGCGCAGCGGCCGCAATCCGCGCACCGGCGCGGCGATCAAGATCAAGGCGGCGAAGGTGCCCAAGTTCCGCCCGGGCAAGGCGCTCAAGGACGCCCTCAACTGAATTCCGCTGCCGGCTCGCGCCGGCGCCGGGTGCTTAGCTCAGCTGGTAGAGCGGCGCCCTTACAAGGCGTAGGTCGGGGGTTCGAACCCCTCAGCACCCACCATCCGCAGCCGCGCCGACGGCCCGTGCCCGGGCCTGCGAGCGGCTAGAATCGCGGCCGTCCTCCCACGAAAGGCGAACCACGGTTCGCCTTTCTCGTATCTGCCACGCCCATGTTCGATTTCTTCCGCCGTCACACCCGCGTCCTGCAGTTCGTGCTCGTGCTGCTGGTGTTTCCCTCGTTCGTGTTCTTCGGCATCCAGGGCTACAGCGGCATGAAGAGCGGCGACCAGCAGACGGTGGCTACGGTGGATGGCCACAAGATCAGCCAGATCGAGCTCGACAACGCCCTGCGCGAGCGGGTGGAGCGGGCGCGCCGGCAGATGCCCGGGATCGATCCCAAGCTGTTCGAGACGCCGGAGATGCGTCGCATGGCGCTCGACGCGCTGATCCGCGAGCGCGTTCTCGCCGCCGCGGCCGCCAAGCTCCACCTCACGCCGTCCGACGAGCGGGTGCGCACGCTGTTCAAGAACGACCCTCAGTTCGCGCAGCTGCGCGATCCCGAAGGCTTCGTCAATCCTGCCGTCCTGGCTGCCCTCGGGATGTCGTCGGAGATGTTCGCGCAGCGGCTGCGCGAGGACATCTCGGCCCGGCAGGTGCTGCAGGGCGTGACCGAATCGGCCGCCGCGCCGGCCGCGGCGGCCTCGGCGGCGCTCGACGCGATGTACCAGCAGCGCGAGATCCAGGTGCAGCGCTTCGACGCCAAGGACTACCTGACCAAGGTGGCGCCGACCGATGCCGAGATCGAGGCGTACTACAAGGATCCGGTTCATGCGGCGCAGTTTCGCGCGCCCGAGGAGGCCTCGATCGAGTACCTGGTGCTCGACCTCGATGCGCTGAAGAAGAACATCGCCGTCCCCGAGGATGAGCTGCGCAAGTACTACGCCGAGAACCAGAAGCGCTTCACCGCGCCGGAGGAGCGCCGCGCCAGCCACATCCTGATCAAGGCCGACAAGGACGCGCCCAAGGCCGAGCGGGAGAAGGCCAAGGCCAAGGCCGAGGCGATCCTGGCCGAGGTGAAGAAGGATCCCTCCAAGTTCGCCGAGATCGCGAAGAAGAATTCCGAGGACGAGGGTTCGGCGGCGAATGGCGGCGACCTCGACTTCTTCGGCCGCGGCGCCATGGTCAAGCCGTTCGAGGACGCGGCCTACGGACTGAAGCCGGGCGAGATCAGCGGCGTGGTGGAAAGCGACTTCGGCTACCACGTGATCCAGCTCGTGGCCGTTCGCGGCGGCGAGAAGAAGAGCTACGAGTCGGTGCGCGCCGAGATCGAGTCCGAGTTTCGCACCCAGCAGGCGCAAAAGCTGTTCTCGCAGGCCGCCGTCGATTTCGACGACATGGTCTATCAGCAGTCCGAAAGCCTCAAGCCCGCCGCCGACCGCTGGAAGCTCGAGATCGCCAAGGCCGACCACGTGGCCCGCGAGCCTGCCGCCAAGGCGACCGGGCCGCTCGCCAACGCCAAGTTCCTGGAGGCGATCTTCGCCAGCGACTCGACCCAGAACAAGCGCAACACCAAGGCGATCGACATCGGTGCCAGCAAGCTCGCCGCCGGCCGCGTGGTCGCGTACTCGCCGGCGCATCAGCAGCCGCTGGCGGAGGTCAAGGACAGGGTGCGCGCGCAGCTCGCGGCCAGCCAGGCGGCGGCGATGGCCAGGAAGCTCGGCGCCGAGAAGCTCGCGGCGGCGCGCGCGGCACCGCAGACCGCGCTTGCCGACAGCACCCTGATCGTTTCCCGCGCCCAGACCCGGGACCTGCCGCGGCCGCTCGTCGACGCGGCGCTGAAGGCGCCGGTCGCGACGCTGCCGGCGTCCATCGGCGTCGACCTTGGCGACCAGGGCTACGCGGTGGTGCGCATCACCAAGCTGTCGGGCCGCGACCCGGCCGCTGCCGATCCGGCCAAGGCGAAGGAGCAGTACGCGCTCGTCTGGGGCGATGCCGAAGCCCAGGCCTACTACGCCGCGCTGAAGAGCAAGTTCAAGGCGACGATCAACGAATCGGCCCTGAACTCGCGCGAGGGCGCGGCGAGCGCGCCGTCCTGAGCCCCGGGACCGTTCGGCAAGCGCGCTGCCGAGGGTCGCTTGCTACAATCTTTCGCTCGGTGGTGGCTGTAGCTCAGTTGGTAGAGTCCAGGATTGTGATTCCTGTTGTCGTGGGTTCGAGCCCCATCAGCCACCCCAAATATTCGCGCACAGATCAGGCACTCAGGTGCCTGATCTCGTTTTTGCGTGGTCCACACCGCGGCCGGCGATCGCCGTGATGCGTCGATCGTCGCCGCTGACGGTGCTGCGTCAGTTCCCCACAGGAGGCCGCCCATGACGATCGAAGTGGTCCGCGACCGAGCGCGGAAGATGACGCACACCGTGCATGTGCGGCAGCACGCGTTCGCGGTCGACGAGCCGGCCGGCAACGGCGGCGAGGATCTCGGCCCGACGCCGCACGACCTCTACGACAGCGCGCTCGGCGCGTGCAAGGCCTTGACCACGCTCTGGTACGCGCAGCGCAAGCAGATCCCGGTCGAGGACATCCGCGTGACGGTGGACCGGGACGACAGCGAGGAACGCCGCGGCACGTACCGCCTGCGTGCGACGCTCGAGCTCGGCGGCGCGCTGACCGAGGCGCAGCGTCAGGAACTGCTGAATGTGGCTGCCAAGT
>Ga0207641_10002945_pt1 | contig 15396 bp, 12 predicted proteins | sample KBSSwiS62_FD_184306 | JGI IMG/M metagenome (GOLD analysis project Ga0207641, IMG submission 184306) | Switchgrass rhizosphere microbial communities from Kellogg Biological Station, Michigan, USA - KBS Switchgrass S6-2 (SPAdes) (version 2) | ecosystem: Host-associated > Plants > Roots >... | reverse complement strand
ACCGAGGGTCGCCCCAGGGAGCTCGACGCCCCGGTGTCCGGCCTGGTCTTCAAGGTGCAGGCGGGCATGGACAAGGCCCACCGGGACCGGATGGCGTTCCTGCGCATCAACTCGGGGCGGTTCGAGCGCGGGATGGTGCTCACGCACGCCGCCACCGGCAAGCCGTTCGCCACGAAGTACGCGCAGTCGGTGTTCGGCAACCAGCGCACCACCGTCGAGGAGGCCTTCCCCGGCGACATCGTCGGCCTGGTCAACGCCAACGCCCTGCGCCCCGGGGACACCCTCTACGCCGCGCAGCCGGTGGAGTTCCCGGCGATCCCGAGCTTCGCCCCGGAGCACTTCTCGGTCGCCCGGTGCGCGGACGCGGGGAAGACCAAGCAGTTCCGGCGCGGGATCGAGCAGCTCGACGGCGAGGGCGTCATCCAGGTGCTGCGCTCGGACCGGCGCGGGGACCAGGCCCCGGTGCTGGCCGCGGTCGGGCCGCTGCAGTTCGACGTCGTCGCGGCCCGGATGGCCGCGGAGTTCGGCGCGCCGATCAGACTGGAGAACCTGCCCTACCAGGTCGCCCGGGTGACGGACGCGGCCGGTGAGGTGGCGCTGTCCGCGCAGTCGGAGTGCGAGGTGCTCACCCGCAGCGACGGCGTCAAGCTGGCGGTGTTCAGCAACAGGTGGCGGATGGACGTGGTGGTCCGCAAGTTCCCGGACGTCCCCTTCGAGCCCCTCCTGGCGGGCACCGTGCAGTGAGGGTCACCGACGAGGCACCCGGGAGCCGGTCGTCTCAGATCGAGACTCGCCTTGCCTCGTAGCCTCGTCGTGCGCAACCCTTAGCCATGGCTCACAGCACCCGGTGGCTCGGGTACCGCTGCCTGGTCCCGGTGGGCTCCCGCGCGCGACGGGTGCACCCCGCGCCGGCGCCCGACCTGCGGCTGGTCGCCTGCGCCGCCGCGGCGATGGTCCTGCTGGCGGCCGCCACGCTCGTCGCGGTCTCCGCGGGCGCCCCCGCGGCCGCGGTCCTGCCGCTCGCGGCCCTCGCGGTCCTGGTGCGCCCCGCGCTGGTCCTGCACGCGCGGCGGGCCCGGCGGATCGCCCGGGCCGGTGTCCGGGTACCCGGGCGCCGCCCGATGGTCACGGCAGGTCATCAGAACTGACGATGCGACGGCATCGGCTCACCTGATCGACGCACGGTCGTCACGCTGGGTCCGTTTCAGACACGTGATCGTCATGCTCCGGCAACCCTTTCGGGGGTCGGCCCTCGCACGCTCAGGCGTACACGCAAGCCGGAAGCAGAGGACCCCAGCATGAGTGGAAACGCCGCGCGCCTGCAGGCGATCTCGGCCGTCGAGGCCTATGAGCCGCCCGCCGTCAGCTTCGTGCCGGGTGAGGCGCCGGGGGAGATCTTCGGCGAGAACGTGTTCAGCAAGTCGGTGATGCAGAAGCGGCTGCCCAAGTCGGTCTACAAGTCGGTCATGGCGACGATCGAGAAGGGCGAGAAGCTGGACCCGGTCATCGCGGACGCGGTGGCGTCGGCGATGAAGGACTGGGCGATGGAGAAGGGCGCCACGCACTACGCGCACGTCTTCTACCCGCTCACGCACCTCACCGCGGAGAAGCACGACAGCTTCCTCGAGCCCGCCTCCGACGGCACGGCGCTCGCCGAGTTCGCGGGCAAGACCCTGATCCAGGGCGAGCCGGACGCGTCGAGCTTCCCCAACGGCGGGCTGCGCAACACGTTCGAGGCCCGCGGCTACACCGGCTGGGACGTCACCAGCCCGGCGTACGTGCTGGAGAACCCGAACGGCAACACCCTCTGCATCCCGACGGTCTTCGTCTCGATGACCGGGGAGGCGCTGGACCACAAGACCCCGCTGCTGCGCAGCCAGCAGGCGATGGGGCGGCAGGCCGAGCGCATCCTGAAGCTGTTCGGGCACGTCGATCCCGAGCACGTGGTGAGCTTCTGCGGCCCGGAGCAGGAGTACTTCCTGGTCGACCGGCACTTCTTCGTGGCCCGCCCGGACCTGCTCAACGCGGGCCGCACCCTCTTCGGCGCCACCCCGCCCAAGGGCCAGGAGTTCGACGACCACTACTTCGGCGCCATCCCCGAGCGGGTGCTGGGCTTCATGATGGACACCGAGCGGGAGCTGTTCAAGCTCGGCATCCCGGCCAAGACCAGGCACAACGAGGTCGCGCCCGGCCAGTTCGAGGTCGCGCCGATGTTCGAGCGCGGCAACGTCGCGAGCGACCACCAGCAGCTGCTCATGACCACCTTCAAGACCCTGGCGCGCAAGCACGGGCTGGAGGTGCTGTTCCACGAGAAGCCGTTCGCGGGCGTCAACGGCTCGGGCAAGCACGTCAACTGGTCGCTGGGCAACTCCGAGCTCGGCTCGCTGCTCGTCCCCGGCGACACCCCGCACGAGAACGCCCAGTTCCTGGTGTTCTGCGCGGCCGTGATCCGGGCGGTGCACAAGTACGGCGGGCTGCTGCGCGCGTCCGTCGCGTCGGCCACGAACGACCACCGGCTCGGTGCCAACGAAGCCCCGCCCGCGATCATCTCGATCTTCCTGGGTGACCAGCTGGCGGACGTGTTCGCGCAGATCGCCGAGGGCGAGGCCACGTCGTCGAAGTCGAAGGGGGCCATGCAGATCGGCGTCGACACGCTGCCGGTGCTGCCCACGGACCCCGGCGACCGCAACCGGACCAGCCCGTTCGCCTTCACCGGCAACCGGTTCGAGTTCCGCGCGCCCGGCTCGCAGCAGACGATCGCGACGCCGATCGTCACGATCAACACGATCATGGCGGAGTCGCTGGACCACTGCGCGACCATCCTGGAGCAGGCCATCACGGAGGGCTCGGACTTCGACGCCGCCGTCCAGGAGCTGCTGCGCTCGATCATCACCGAGCACGGCGCGGTGATCTTCAACGGGGACGGCTACTCGGAGAAGTGGCAGATCGAGGCCGCCGAGCGCGGGCTGCCGAACCTGCGCACCACGCTGGACGCCGTGCCCGAGCTGGTCTCGCCGGCCGCCATGGAGCTGTTCTCGACCTACGGGGTCTTCAGCGACAAGGAGATGCACTCCCGCTACGAGATCGCGCTGGAGCAGTACGCGCTCACGGTCGGCGTCGAGGCCAAGCTGACCGCCGAGATCGGCACCACCCAGGTGCTGGTCGCGGCGGTGCGCCACCAGACCGAGCTGGCCCAGAACGTCGCGACCCTCAAGGCCGCCGGGCTGGAGCCGGACATCGAGGCGCTGACCGAGGTCACGGCCCTGGTGGGGGAGCTGCGCGGCGCGCTGGCGGCGCTCAAGGCCGAGCTGGCGGACCACTCCGCGGAGAGCACGCTCGCCGAGGCGGAGCATGCGGGGCACAAGCTGCTGCCCGCCATGGCCACGGTCCGGACCGCCGCGGACGCTCTGGAGGGGGTCATCGCCGACGACCTCTGGCCGCTGCCGACCTACCAGGAGATGCTCTTCATCCTCTAGGAGCGCGCTCCTAGGACTCGCGCCCGGCGTCGGGGCCGTCCGTGTCGGCCGCTACGGTTCGTGACGTGTCGCGCACCGACAGTCCCGACGACGCCGCGGTGACCGCCTGGGCCCTCGCCGCCGGGCGCGGTGACCGGGCTGCGCTGACGGCGTTCGTCCGCGCCACCCAGCGGGACGTGCTGCGGTTCGTGGCCCACCTGTCCTCGCAGGCCGAGGCGGAGGACCTGGCGCAGGAGACCTACCTGCGTGCCCTGCCGTCACTGCCCCGGTTCCAGGCGGAGTCGTCGGCGCGGACCTGGCTGCTCGCGATCGCCCGCCGGGTCGCGGCGGACGCCGTGCGCCGCGCCCGTCGTCGTCCCCGCACGGACGGCGTCGCGGACTGGGAGGCCGTCGGGCACGCGGCGGCCGCGCGGGACGGGGACGTCGTGCTGCGCCTGCTCGTGGCGCAGCTGGACCCGGACCGGCGCGAGGCGTTCGTGCTCACCCAGGTCCTGGGCCTGGGCTACGCGGACGCCGCCGAGGTCTGCGGCTGCCCGATCGGAACCATCCGCTCCCGGGTCGCCCGGGCCCGCGCCGATCTCGCCGACGCCCTGACCGACCGCGGGGACCACCGCCGCAACGCGTGATCCCGGTCGCACCCGGAACCATCCCCGCCCGTTCGACGACCACCTCATCGGACCCTCCTTCTCTGGGGCCTCCGGGGCGGGCGGCCGGTCGGGGCCGGCGCCCGCCCCGCTACGGTCCGCGTGTGGCCCGGAGGAAGAGCACCAAGCGCGAACCCGACCGTCCGGACCTCCCGCCCCGCTACGGCCCCGCGCCTGCACCCGAGGACGGAGACGTCTGGGACGGGCTCGAGGCAGGCCCCGACACCCCGTTCCCGGAGCACGTCGCGGACCTGCGGATGCACGAGTGCAGGCTGCGGGGCGTGGACCTCTCCGGGCGCACCCTCTCGGGCCTGTTCTGCCGCGACACCGAGTTCGTGCACTGCGACCTGTCCGGCGCCGTGCTGGACGACGCGGTGTTCACCCGCGTCACGTTCACCGACTGCAGGCTCACCGGCGCGGAGCTCAACGGGGCCGGGCTGACCGACGTCCGGATCCAGGACAGCCGGGCCGACCTGCTCCGGCTGCGCATGGCGAAGGGCACCTTCCTGCACGTCACGGACACGGTGCTGCGGGGGGCCGACCTCTACCGCTTCACCGCGGCGGACTGCGCCTTCCTGCGCTGCGACCTGTCCGACGCCGTGCTCGAGGACGCCCGGCTCGCGGGCACCGACCTGCACGGGTCCACCCTGGACTCGATCCGCGGACCGCTCGCCCTGCGCGGCACTCGGATCGGCCCGGACCAGTTCGTCCCCGTCGGTGCCCTGCTGCTGGCGGCGCTCGACGTGGAGATCACCGACTGAGGCCGGACCCGAGGGCGTCGGTGGCCGGGTCGGCGGTCATCGCAGGGCGGTGAGGGCGTCCGCGACCGGCTTCCACCGCTGCGCGTACGCCGCGAGCTCGGGCCCGTCCCACGCCGCGTCGACGAGGTAGAGGCCGGGCAGCGCGCAGGTGCCACCCAGCTCGGAGAGGACGGGCTTGAGGGTCAGGTCGGGGGCGAGGTGGTGGGTCGGCCCGCCGCCGAGCATCAACGGCACCGCCACGACGTCCCGCAGGCCGGTCTGGCCCTCGAACTGGTCGAGGAACAGCTTCAGCAGCCCGGTGTAGGTGGCCTTGTAGGTGGGGCTGGCGAAGACCACCAACGAGGAGGCCTGCACGGTCTTCTTCGCGGCGCCGACGGCCTCGTCCCCCCAGCCCAGCAGGCCCGGGCCGAGCTCGGACAGCTCCAGCACGGTGTCCGGGGCCGCGCCCGTGAGCTTCTCGGCCAGGGCCACCCCCGCGGCCGTGGTGCGGCCTCCGGCCTTGGGGTTCCCGACGACGACGGTGACGGTCACTGCGCGCTCCTGACTGACTCGGACTCCGGTGAGATCAGCATCCCACCTCCCGGGGCCGGTGCCGCCGCCCGCCGACGCACACCACGCGCTCGTCGCACCACCTGCGGCAGCCCCGGGGTCGTGACCTGGCCCGACGGCGGGGGCGACACACCCGGGAGTCGGGGGACGACCAGCGGCGTCCGCCGTTCGTCGGCGACCCACCCACCCGCACGTGCGCGCATGTCACCCGTTTGAGACGGTGGGCCAGGTCCGCCCCCCGATTCGACCGCAGGAGATCTCTCGTGAAGAACATCGGACGTGCGCTCGGCAAGTTCGGCTCCGGCCTCCTGGAGGCCCTCGGCATCCTCGGCGGCTGGAACCGGGGCCGCCGCGCCTCGCGCTGAGCACACCGGAGTGGAACGGGCGGAGCGAGCCGGGCCTCAGCGCGGGCGGCCCAGCCGCAGGTGCGTGATCCGCTTCCCCGCGAAGTCCGCCTCCGCCACGCACTCCTCGGCCCGGCCCTCCCCGGAGAGCCGCATCGTCCAGGTCACCCGGTCCTGGGCGATCTGCTTGCGCGAGGAGTCGATCCGGATGTCCCGCGAGAACAGCTCCGTGACGAAGCCGTGCAGCTTCTCCGGATCCTGCTCGCGGCCGTCGAACGGCGGGAAGGGACTCTCGGACACCAGCGTGGCGCCCGGGGCCGCGGACTCCAGGATCGCGTCGGCGTCCCGTGCCGCGAAGGCCCGCTCGAAGGCCAGCGCCCCGATGAACCGGTCCGCCTGCTCCCGCCCCTCCGCGATCAGCCTGCGCAGGAACCACGGGTCCCGGTTCAGCTTCGACGCCGCCCCGAGGTGCTTGGACAGCACGCGGCGCGGCAGCTCCAGCACCCGCACCACCACGTGCTTGAACGGGCCGCCCGGCCGCAGCCTGCCCTCGTCGAGCAGTCGGTCGATCTGCTCGATGAACCCCAGCTCCTGGTAGAGGGAGAGGTTGCCCGCCAGCTCGTTGCGCCGGTCCGCGATCTGGACGATGCTGCGGGGCTCGCGCTCGCTCGCCGTCGGGTTGATCTGGATGACCCACACCTCGTCCGGCTCGACGGCGAGCAGGTCCCGGACCGGCGGGTTCTGCGAGAACAGCCCGTCCCAGTACGTCCCGCCGCCGGTGCGCACGGCCCGGAACAACGACGGGATCGCCGCCGACGCCAGCACCGCGTCCGCCGTGATCCGGTCCCGGTGGCTGGAGAAGGCGCGGAAGCGGCCCGAGAGCACGTCGACGGCGCCGAGCACCAGCAGCGGGAACTCCCGGTCGAGGTCCGCGACGACCTCGTCGAAGTCGACGTGCCGAGCCAGCAGCGCGCGGAACTGGTCCTCGCCGCCGAGCGCGCGGGGGATCATGTACGGGCTGATCCCGGGGAACAGGTCGAGGTTCTGCAGCACCCCGGCGGAGACCAGCCAGGCGTTGCCGAGCCGGTCGAACAGGCCGCTGGCCGCGTTGTCCATCCAGAACCGTTCGAGCAGTGCACCGGCCCCCGCCCGGTCTCCGTCCCGCAGCGCCTGCCAGGCCAGCAGCGCGCAGATCGCGCCCCCGGACGTCCCGGACAGCCCGACGACCTGGTAGTGGGCCAGCTCGTCGGAGCTCAGCAGCCGGTCGAGGACCCCGGCGGTGAACGCGGTGTGGCTGCCGCCGCCCTGGCAGGCGATGGCGACGCGGCGCGGTCGCCGGTTCTGGACGGTCACCTGTTCTTCGTACCGAACGAACGTTGCGGGCGCGTACCGACGAGACCGGGACTACACCCCGAGCCGCCGAGGGCCTCCGGCAGCGTCCGCGCCGCTTCCACCAGGGAGGGCCCGTACCACGTCAGCAACCGCCCACTGACCAGCACGGCCGGGGCGGAGAACGCCTCCGGGCCGTCCTCGGCGGTGAACCGGTAGGGCTCGTCCGGCAGCACGACGAGATCGTGCTCGGGCAGGTCCGCCGGGTCGAACCGCGGATAGCGCTCGGGGGAGTCGGCGAGCACGTTCTCGATGCCCAGCCGGGCGAGCACCGCGCCGGTGAAGGTGTCCGAGCCGCAGGCCATCCAGGGCTTGCGCCAGATGGGCACGACGGCCCGGCGGCGCTCGCCCGCGACGACGCCCGACCAGAGCCTGCGTGCCTCGTCCAGCCACGGCACGTCGTCGAACCCGCAGGCGGAGAGCATGCGCCCCAAGGACTCCAGCCCGCCGTCGACCGTCCGGATGTCGGTGACCCACACGGCCAGCCCGGCCGCCCGCAGCCGCGCGAGGTCCGCGGGCCTGTTCTCCTCCTGGTTCGCCAGCACCAGGTCCGGCTCCAGCGCCACGACCGCCTCGACGTCCGGGTTCTTCGTCCCCCGGATCCGCGGCACGTCCAGGCCCGCGGGATGGGTGCACCAGTCCGTGGCCCCGACGAGCCGGGTCACATCCGTCTCGCCGACCGCCTCGGTGAGCGAGGGCACGAGCGAGACGATCCGCCGCACCCGCGCGGGGACGTCGACCTCGGTGCCCTCGTCGTCGCGCATGATCGTCACAGTAACGGCGCCTCCCGGGTCACATGCTGCGGCGGTACTGGCCCCCCACCTCGAAGAACGCGTCGGTGAGCTGACCCAGCGAGCAGACCCGGGCGGCCTTGATCAGCTCGTCGAAGACGTTGCCCTCGCCGGTCGCGACGTCCTGCAGCCGCCGCAGCGCCTGCTCGGCCTCCGACTTGTGGCGGGCCTGGAAGTCCGCGAGCCGAGCCAGCTGGGACTGCTTCTCGGCCTCCGTCCCGCGGGCGAGCTCGATCTCGACGTGCTCCTGCTCGCCCTCGCGGCGGAAGGTGTTGACGCCGACGATCGGCAGCTCGCCGGTGTGCTTGCGGTGCTCGTAGAGCATCGACTCGTCCTGGATCCGGCCGCGCTGGTAGCCGGTCTCCATCGCGCCGAGCACGCCGCCGCGCTCGGAGATCCGGTCGAACTCGGCCAGCACGGCCTCCTCGACCAGGTCGGTCAGCTCGTCCACGACGAACGAGCCCTGGAGCGGGTTCTCGTTCATCGACAGGCCCCACTCCTTGTTGATGATCATCTGGATGGCCATCGCGCGGCGCACCGACGACTCGGTGGGGGTGGTGATCGCCTCGTCGTAGGCGTTGGTGTGCAACGAGTTCGCGTTGTCGTACAGCGCGCAGAGGGCCTGCAGCGTGGTCCGGATGTCGTTGAAGTCCATCTCCTGGGCGTGCAGCGACCGACCGGAGGTCTGGACGTGGTACTTCAGCTTCTGCGAGCGCTCGTTCGCGCCGTACTTGTCGCGCATCGCCACCGCCCAGATCCGCCGCGCCACCCGACCGATGACCGTGTACTCGGCGTCCATGCCGTTGGAGAAGAAGAAGGACAGGTTCGGGGCGAAGTCGTCGATCGACATGCCCCGCGCCAGGTAGCTCTCCACGAAGGTGAAGCCGTTGGACAGCGTGAACGCGAGCTGGCTGATCGGGTTCGCCCCGGCCTCGGCGATGTGGTAGCCCGAGATCGAGACGGAGTAGAAGTTCCGCACCTTGTGCCGGATGAACCACTCCTGGATGTCCGCCATCATCCGGAGCGAGAACTCGGTGGAGAAGATGCAGGTGTTCTGCCCCTGGTCCTCCTTGAGGATGTCCGCCTGGACCGTGCCGCGGACGTTCGCGTAGGCGAAGGCGGTGAGCTGCTCGCGCTCCGCCTCGTCGGGCTCGCGGCCCTCGTCGGCGACGAACCGCGCCACCTGCTGGTCCACGGCGGTGTTGAGGAAGTACGCCAGGATCGTCGGCGCCGGGCCGTTGATCGTCATCGACACCGACGTTGTGGGGGAGCAGAGGTCGAAGCCCGCGTAGAGCTCCTCCATGTCGTCCAGCGTCGCGATCGAGACGCCGGAGGTGCCGATCTTGCCGTAGATGTCCGGGCGGGTCGCCGGGTCGTGCCCGTACAGGGTCACCGAGTCGAAGGCGGTCGAGAGCCGCTTGGCGTCGGAGTCCGCGGACAGGTACTTGAACCGCCGGTTCGTGCGGAACGGGTCGCCCTCGCCCGCGAACATCCGCGCCGGGTCCTCGCCCTCCCGCTTGAACGCGAACACGCCCGCGGTGAACGGGAACCGGCCGGGCAGGTTCTCCTTGCGCAGGAAGCGCAGCAGCTCGGCGTCCTCGGTGTACTTGGGCAGCGAGACGCGGGGGATCTTGTTGCCGGACAACGTCTCCCGGGTGAGCCGGGTGCGCAGCTCGGAGTCCCGGACCTGCACGACGAGCTCGTCGCCCGAGTAGTCCTCGACGACCTGCGGCCAGGTGTCCAGCAGCTCGGCCGAGGAGCCGGCGAGGTCCTGCTCGGCCTTGTGCAGCGCGTCCTCGACCGCCTCGCCGACCAGCTCGCGCGCGGTGCGCAGGTGCTGGCGCACGCGCGCCTTGGTGGCCTCGGACTCGGTGTCGGCGTGGTACTTGCGGACCGTCTCGGCGATCTCGGACAGGTAGCGCACGCGCTCCGGCGGGATCACCGCGGCGTACGCGGTCGAGGTCTTGCCGCTCACTCGCGGCAGCCGCCCGTCGTGCAGGGTCAGCCCGTTCTCCGACAGCAGCCGGCCGAGCTCCTGGTAGAGCGCGGTGACGCCGTCGTCGTTGAAGGTCGCGGCGGAGGTGCCGAAGACCGGCATGTCCTCCCAGCCCGCGCCGAACTCCTCGCGGTTGCGCACGAGCTGGCGGCCGACGTCGCGGCGGGCGTCCTCCGCGCCGCGGCGCTCGAACTTGTTGATCGCCACGACGTCCGCGAAGTCCAGCATGTCGATCTTCTCGAGCTGTGACGCGGCGCCGAACTCCGGCGTCATCACGTACAGCGAGCGGTCGACGAACGGGACGATCCCCGCGTCCCCCTGCCCGATGCCGGGGGTCTCCACGATGATCAGGTCGAACGCGGCGGCCTTGAGCACGGAGATGACCTCGCCCAGGTTCTCCGGGATGACGCCGTCGTTGCCGCGGGTGGCCATCGAGCGGAAGTAGACCTGGTCGCCCTGAGGGCCTCCAGCGCCGGCGGGCCCGGAAAGTGAGTTCATCCGGATGCGGTCGCCCAGCAGCGCGCCGCCGCCCTTGCGCCGGGTCGGGTCCACGGCCAGCACGGCGATCCGGAGCTTGTCCTCCTGGTCCAGGCGCAAGCGGCGGACCAGCTCGTCGGTCAGGCTCGACTTGCCCGAGCCACCGGTACCGGTGACGCCCAGGACCGGGACCCGTCGCTCGGGGGCCTTCGCCAGGACGTCGGCAGGCAGCTTCCCGGCCTCGGCCAGGGTCAGCGCCCGCGCGAGGGTGGCCGTCTCGCCGGTGAACAGCCCGTCGAACGACGCGGGCACGGTCCGCGTGAGGTCGACGTCCGTCTCGCGGATCATCGTGTTGATCATCCCGGGGAGGCCCAGCGCCTGGCCCTCCTCCGGGGAGAAGATGTGCGCCACGCCGCGGCTGTGCAGCAGGTCGATCTCCTCCTGCACGATCACGCCGCCCCCGCCGCCGTACACCTTGACGTGCCCGGCGCCGCGCTCGCGCAGCAGCTCCACGAGGTAGGAGAAGTACTCGACGTGCCCGCCCTGGTAGGACGAGAGGGCCACGCCCTGCACGTCCTCCTGGATGGCCGCGGTGACGACCTCGTCCACGGACCGGTTGTGCCCCAGGTGGATCACCTCGGCGCCCTGCCGCTGCAGGATGCGCCGCATGATGTTGATCGCCGCGTCGTGGCCGTCGAACAGGCTCGCCGCCGTCACGAAGCGGATGGGGTTCTTCGGCACGTAGAGCTCGTCGGCCACTGGCTTCCTCCTGCACTCCCTCGGACGTCATTTAGTTTGACGTCCTAGTATCGGAGGTGCAAGTGGTCCCGCTGTGATGTGCGCACCGGCTCAGAGCAGGGCGTCGAGCGCGGAGTGCACCTCGGCCAGGGAGGGCCGCGAGGACGGTTCGGTGAGCAGGCAGCCGTCCAGCACGCTGGCCACGCGCACGGGCAGCCTGCGCCGCGAGCGCAGCCGGGGCGCGGCCCGCAGCAGCTGCGGGTAGACCCGGCCGAGGTCGGCGGCGGGGCGGGTGGAGTCCGTGCGGGAGATGCTGTGCGACGCCGTGGCCTCGCGGTCCGCGACGCCGTCCGGGAAGGGGCGCACGCCGGTGGCGGCCTCGTGCAGGACCACCCCGACGGCCCAGACGTCCGTGGCCGCGCTGACCGTGCCGCCGAGCACCTGCTCCGGGGCCATGTAGCGGGCGCTGCCGACCTCGGCGGGCGCCGGGCCGGGGGCGCGGGCTAGCGCGAGGTCGATGACCCGGGTGACCCCGGCGCTGACCACGATGTTGCTGGGCTTGACGTCGCAGTGCACCCGGCCGCGTTCGTGCAGGTAGCGCAGCGCGGAACCGAGCTGCTGGCCCAGGTGCGCGAGCGCGGTCTCCGGGAAGCGGCCGTAACCCTCGATCGCGTCCGACAGGGTGCCGCCGGGCAGCGACTCCAGGATCATCACCGGGGCCGGGCCGCGCTCGTCCACGAGGTCCAGCAGCCGCACGATGTACGGGTGCCGGATGGACCGCAGCAGCTTGGCCTCGCGCAGCAGCCCCCGCCGGGTGTGCGGGTCCCCGACCAGGTCCGGCCGCAGCACCTTCGCCACGGTGTGGCAGTGGTGGACGTGGCTCCACACGTCGTAGGTGTCGTAGTCCTCGCCGCGGCGCAGGTGCTGGACCACGGTGTAGCCGGCGGTGATCTCCGCCCCCGCCGCCAGCGGCGCGGGGGGCCCGTCCCGCACCGCCGCGTGCCTGCCCCCCTGCGCGCCGGGCGCCTGTGAAGCCGGATCCGCCGACCGGGCCAGCGGAACGGCGCTCACGGCGCCCACCCCGTCACCATCCGGATCGTCCCCCTACATCCCCCATGGGGTCGATCCTTCCCTGCGCCGGCCCGGCGGGCATCTCGGAGCCGACGGCGACCGCGCCGAAACGCTCGGTGGGAGCGGCGTCCGGTTCGTCCGCAGGCGACCCGACGGGCTGCGACTCGCCGTCCTGCGCCGGATGGCCGTCCCGGAGGGGACGGACGGGCGTCATGACGGTGGTCACGGTCCACGGATCCGCGGGGTAGCTGGGCGCCGCGACCTCCGCTGCCCAGTCGGGACGGGGTTCGTCGTCCGCCGGCACGCGGTGCGCGCGGCACAGCGCGGCGTACCCGGGGCTGCGGGTCAGCAGCTCGTCGTGGCGGCCGGTCGCCGCGATCCGGCCCTCGTCCATCCAGACGACCCGGTCCGCGTGCCGCGCCGCGAGCGGGTCGTCGCCCACCAGCAGCGTGGTGCGGCCGGTCGCCAGGACCTGCAGCGCGGTCCGCACCCGCTCGGCGCCGTCCGGGTCCAGCCCGACGGTCGGCCGGTCGAGCACGAGGACCGGGGCGTCCCGCAGCAGTGCCCGCGCGAGGCCGACCAGCCGCCGCCCGGTCGGGTCCAGGCTCGCGACGGGCGCGTCGAGGGGCGGCTCGGCGAGGCCGACCCGCCCGGCGGCCTCGCTGAGCTCCTCGTCGGTCGCGTCCGGCCTGCCCCACAGCAGGGTCTCGCGGACCGTGCCCGCCCGTGGCTCGTCCGGCAGGACCGCGGTGACGGCCCGACGCAGGTCGGTGGGCGCGAGGGCACGCAGGTCCAGCTCGTCGAGCGCGACGGTCCCGACGTCCGGGTCGGTGAACCGCAGGACGAGCCCGGGCAGCGCCGCGGCGCCGCCGCCCAGCACGGCGACCAGGCCGCCGCGGGGGAGCAGCAGCGAGACGTCCTCGAGACACCCCGCGACCGTGACCCGCTCGATCCGCACGTCCCCCTCGACCTCGTCCAGTGGGCGGGGCTCGGCGGGCGCGCGGACGTCCACCGGCTCGTCGAGCAGCGCGAGGATCCGCTCCGCGCCCACTCCGCCGCCCCCGCCGCCCACCCGCACCGCGCTCACCAGCACCGCCGCCGCGCAGCCGACGACCAGCAGCCCGGCGAGGGAGAGCCGGTCCAGGTCGGCCTGCCACAGGCCCGCGCCGAGCACGACCAGCCCGGCCAGCAGCTCGACCAGCCCGACGCCGGCATCCGGCACCGCACGCCCCGTCGCGACCACCCCGCGGAACCGGGCGGTCTCGGCGCTCTCCCGACCGAACACCCGAACCAGGGCCGCGTCGTCCAGGCTCGCGGCGGCCGCCGCGGCGATCTCGTCCCGCCGTCGGCGGCGCTCCCGCAGGGCGGCCGCCCGGCGCCGGGACCGCAGCACCGCCCGCACAGCGAGGAGGGCGGTGATCGCCGCGGCGACCACCGCGACCCGCGGGTCCAGCCAGGCGAGCAGTCCGAGGGCGGCCAGGACCGCGACCCCGTCCCGTGCTCGCGCCACGGACCGGTCGACGACGAGCTCGCCCGCCGCGTCCACGTCGTCGGTCAGCCGGTCCGCGAACCCCTCGAGCAGCGCAGGCGGGAGCCGGTGCAGGTGGGCGAAGGCCGCCACGCGCAGGTCCGCGGTGACGCGGTCGTGCAGCCGGGCGGTGCTCCGCGCGGCGAGCAGGCCGAACAGTCCGGCGAGGGCCGCGAGGCCCAGGCCCGCGCCCAGCTCCGCGGGCACGGGCGCGCGGTCGCCGCCGACGAGGACGTCGTCGACGAGCATGCGGAAGGGCACGAGCAGTCCGACCGTGCATACGGCGGCGAGTGCCGCCGGTACGCGGGCGAGAACGATCCGTCGACCGATTCCGCCGGTGTGGGCGCGCAGGCGGCGGACGATCCGGCCGGACGGCGGAGAATCGGCGGACACGCGGTGCCGCGGGGTGGGGTTCGACATCCTCTCAGGCCTCCTGCCTCGGGAAGTGCGAGCGGCCGGCCCCTCCCGTCGCAGCTCGGGAGGGACCGCCCGCCCCCAGCGGCCCGGTACGCACCGCATATCCGCACAAAGAGCGGCACCGGGAATGGGTTGCGAAGTGTTACCCGAGTGAGTGAGGAATTCGATATTTGAATTCGCCAACTGTTGTGATAGCAATCACGCAGCACGGGTCCCGGGCTCGTCCACGACCGGCGCCGCGGCGCGGGGCGCGGCCGGTCGCGGCCTGCGGCGCAGCATCCGAGCCCCGACTTCGCCGACCAGCCCCAGCAGCGCGAGACCCGCGCCCGAGCCGACGACCGCCAGCACACCGGCCCCCGGGAACACCGCGACCAGGCCGAACGCGAGGAAGGGCCACCACAGCAGCGAACGACCGACGCCGTGCCGCGTCCAGTCTCGGTGCTCGCCGCCCATGGCGCCTGCGTACCCCGGGCGACGGGGGTTCATGCCCGTTAGGTTCGGAGCATGTCTCCCGACCACCGCGCCGCCCTGCTCACCGAGAACGCCCGCCTGGCCGAGCTCGTCCGCACCGCCGACCTCGCCACCCCGGTCCCGACCTGCCCCGGTTGGGACCTGACGAAGCTGCTCCGCCACGTCGGTCGCGGGCACCGATGGGCCGCCACGATGATCGAGCGTCGGGCCGTCGAGCGCCTCGACCCGCGGGAGGTGCCGGGCGGGAAGCCGCCCGCCGACCTGGCCGGCACCGTCGACTGGCTGACGGAGAGCGCGCAGGCGGTGCTCGACGCCGTCGACTCCACCGGGCCTGCCGTCCCGGTCTGGACCTTCACGGGCCCGAAGCCCGCGGCCTGGTGGATCCGCCGCAGGCTGCACGAGGCGACCGCCCACCGCGCCGACGCCGTGCTCGCGCTCGGCGGCACCCCCGACCTGGACCCGGCGTTGGGGGCGGACGGCCTCGCGGAGTGGCTGGACCTCCTCGTCGCGCGGGACGGAACGCTGCTGCCGGAGGGGACCACGCTGCACCTGCACGCCACGGACGTCGAGGGGGAGTGGACGGTCACCCCGACGCCCACCGGCATCACCTGGGAGCCCGGCCACGCGAAGGGAACCGCGGCGGTCCGCGGCCCGGCCGCACTCCTCTATCTCGCCCTGCTCCGCCGCGTCCCGCTCGACCACCCGCAGCTGCAGGTCTTCGGCGAGGAGAAGCTCGCCCAGGCC
>Ga0207641_10002943_pt1 | contig 15403 bp, 17 predicted proteins | sample KBSSwiS62_FD_184306 | JGI IMG/M metagenome (GOLD analysis project Ga0207641, IMG submission 184306) | Switchgrass rhizosphere microbial communities from Kellogg Biological Station, Michigan, USA - KBS Switchgrass S6-2 (SPAdes) (version 2) | ecosystem: Host-associated > Plants > Roots >... | reverse complement strand
TACTAATCCCCCGAAAACTGGCTCCGATCGCTTCCGGATCACCGACAATTCGTTGGGCAGACCACTCTTGCCATGCCGGAGCTCAGTGGGATGTCTCGATTGCGTTGTGGTCCATCTGCTCTTGATGCATGGGTGCGGCCGTTCCGTCGGACCAATTTGCAACCACGACCAGGAACACAAAAATAGGTACTGGACACAACCGGCGAGTCCCAAGGCGCCAGAACCCCAATCTTTACTGTTCTTGACAAGTAATGAGCATTAGATGAGGTCCGTTGCAGTCCCTTCGTCGGTCAGATACGCTGATTTCGACATCATGTATGCCATAGCGCCGCTCTCGAGGTTCGGGAGCAGTTTGTTCTGGAACGCCGCTTTGATTGCCAACACGGTCTCCGCCTTGGAACGGCCGGCCATCACCATCCTGGCGCGCAGATCAGCGATCGGCAATATCGAACGTGCCGCTTGGGGGTTCAGACAATCGGCGGCCCTCACCTTCGGGTTCCAGAACTCGCGCCAGTCAAACATTCCCATCCAACCTCTTCCACCATACAGACCCACCCATTCCTGCCTTCGACCGATGCTGATCATTCTTTCCCTCGTGCCCGCCCTCATCGCCGGGTATGCTTTCGGCGTCGCCGCTCGCTCTCTTTTGTGATTTCGCTCAAATCCGCAACCGGCCGTATCTCAATCGGTCCAAGTCCATACTTAAAGCCTGGCAGCTGGGAGACGAGCTGAATGGCGTGATTAAGGTCTCGCGCCTCAAGGATTTGAAGGCCGCCGACCTGTTCCTTGGTTTCCGCATAGGGGCCGTCGGTCGTCGCGATTTTCCCGTTTTTCCAGTACAGGGTCACCGCGGTTTCCGGAGCCTGAAGAGGTACTTCGGCAACAAGGTGTCCGTTGGCGCGCAGATGGTCATTGTGCTCAAAGCATTCGTCGAACACTGCGTTTCGCTCGTCCTCGGCCATCCCTTCGAATTTTCCCGGCTCGAGGTATCCCAAACAGAGGTATTTCATTGTTCTTCTCCTCGTTCTTCTTCCACTGGGTGGGTGCCAGCAGCGCAGCCTTGCGCACTGGACCGTTCATCTTATAGTCGTCGGGCACACAAGAAATCGACAGCAGAGACGAACTATTATTGTTTCAGTCCCCGGGGAGCGTGCGCCCAACACGGCGCGAATGTTTATAGACTTCCGGTAAGGACTGCCCCTGCGCGCTCGTAATTCACGATAATGACACCTTTCGAGGTTTCTGTGCTTTCCGTCACCTTGAAAGCTGCCGGGATTGCGCCATCCGCAAACAATCGTTTTCCACAGCCCAACGTAATCGGAAATATCTTCAGCCAGAAGGCGTCGACCAAATCATGCTTGAGGAGCGTCTGAACGAGTCGTCGGAAGTGCATAGATGTACGTTGGTGACCCCTATGCCACTGCGTTCCGTTGCTCGAAGGATGTACGTGAGGCGTCGCCGGAAGATCCTCGGTTCCGTCTGTCGTCAGCTTTCCGTCCGTCTGTCCCCAGTTTTCCGTCGCATATTGCGAAGTCGCTGCGGGTGAGACTATTCTGTTGCTCCCTTCGGGTCCGGGAAGAAAAGAAGCTCGCGCACCTCGCCCACCGCAACGCAGGAGATGGCACCCTTGCGCGCCCACGCGAGTGCCTCGTCCATATCGGCGCATTCCAATATCCAAAATCCGCCCATGTGCTCCTTGGTCTCGGTGTACGGTCCGTCGGTGACGAGCACTGTACCATCGGGCTGCCCCCGCAGCGTCTTCGCGCTGCCGGCCGGGGAAATGCCGCAGGCGAACTTCCTCACGCCGGCAGCAATCAGTTCGCGGTTGAGCGCGTGGATCTCTTCGATCATCGCTTCGGTTACGGTGGACGGGTCGAAGTCATCGGGGAGGTAATTAGCAACCAGATATTGTGGCATGGCTTTTTCTCCTTGGTTTCTGTGGTTTGTTCCCGAAGACTCGTTTCCTGTTCACTCAGGAGCCGTAGCTCATCGTTCTCTTGTCCTATAGTCGTTGAGGAGACGGAAAATCGACAGCTCTTCCAATTTTTATTTCAACTGGCGAATCCGCTCTTGCAGGAATTGCCGCTCTGGTTCCTGTTGGGTGAGCGCCAAAGCTCTCTCATAGGAGGACTTAGCCTCAGCCGTCCTGCCGAGCCTACGGTACATATCTGCACGGGCCGAATGCGCCAGATAATAATTTGCCAATTTCGCGGCGTTCCAGCACCGCGTTGATATGTGTCAGACCGGCCTCTGGACCATCGCGCATGGCGATGGCCACGGCGCGATTCAGCTGTACAACTGGCGAAGGCTGGATTCGAGCTAATTGGTCGTAAAGCGCGACAATCTGCCGCCAGTCGGTCACAGCGACCGATTCCGCCTGCGCATGAACGGCCGCAATCGCGGCCTGCAGTGTGTACGAACCGAAGCGGTGGGACTTCAGGGCTTTCTCCAGCAATGCCACTCCCTCCGCGATCTGCTCCCGGTTCCAGAGCGAGCGATCCTGATTCTCCAGCAAAATCAGCTCTCCGGCCGGAGAGGTTCTCGCGGCGTGACGACTCGGTCCATGGGCTCGCGGGGAGGAAGTGAAGCCGTAAAGCTTATCGATGAGTTGAAGGAAAGATCCGCGCAGCACTATGCTTTCAACTCTCTTTTTGCTGAGGCATACATTGGCCTGGGTGAAAAGGATGAAGCAATGTCATGGCTGGAACGCGCTTACGAACCAGCGCGATCAGTGGATGGTCTACATTACGTCCTATCCAGGTTGGGATGCTTTACGTTCCGAACCGCGCTTTCAGGCATTAGTGCGCCGCCTGAACTTCCCACTCTAATTGATGATGACATGTATAAACCTGATTAACGCTAACCGGATTTCAAGTTTCCGGTGCCCCGACTTACCGCCATTTTGCCGCGACGTTTGTCAACACTGTCGCGCTGTTGTATCCTGCGTTCAGAAGCCTGTATTTGGAGGCGCCGTTGACTCAATCCTTCACACCCCTCGACTCGCTACTTTTCGACGTCATACTCGCCACACTGGCCATTGGGCTGCCTATTCTTCTGGTGTTGTCCATCCGCTTTCTGTGGGACCGCAACTTGAACCTTGGCCGTTCGAAAGAGCTCGAAAAGCTCATCTGGCAGTTGCACCGCATCGCCAGTGCGATGGAGCATCAAATGAATTTGTCATTTCCCGCCGTTCAGCCGGGCACGGAGGAACCTCGCGACCTCGCCTATCTCCAGCAGCTTGCTGCCCACCCAACCGCTGCTACCTCGAGCGATGCAAGCCCCGGTGCTGCGGCCCCGACGCCGGCCACGAATCAGCCTCTCGTGCAACCACCTGTGACTCCTCCGCCAGCCGACCAGCGGCCGTCCCTTCCTGCGCTTGAACGCCGAGCGCCTTCTGCCGAGGTCCCTCGTTCCGGAGTCAACTCCATGTTCGGCCTGTGAATTTCGTTTTTTTTCCACCATAATTTCGACAAGCTCCTCTCTACGGCCCGCCTCGAATCCACCTCTTCCGTGCTCCCGAGAGGATTTCGAGTGATTCTCTAGACGAACGTCAAAACGGGTATCCTTCCTGCGGTTGGCTGTTGTGTCTGGCTAGCGCTAGCCGGAACTAAGGCACCCGTACCGAACGAGTGGACCGGCTCAAAGCGCGTCTCCTGTAATCCGGCTCATCTAAAGTTGCCACCAGGTGGTCTAGACATTGGAATCGGTTTTAATAGCCTGTTTAGGAGGGAATTGGTAGTTTTGCCGTGCGGGGAACGCATTTATCTCCTAAGGAGAGAAGATGAAGACAAACCATAAAATCCTTCTGTTGGTTGTAATTTTGGCGCTAGTGGGGAGCGTTTTCGCGCAGGAGAAAAGGATCAAACGCTCGGAATTACCTACAGCCGTGGAAAAAACGGTCGTAGAACAGAGTAAAGGAGCGACGATTCGCGGGTTTAGCGAGGAAAAGGAAAACGGAAGAACTACGTACGAAGCCGAGATGCTGGTGAATGGTCATACCAAAGATGTGCAAATGGACGCGAATGGAGCAGTGATTGAGATTGAGGAGCAGCTGGATATACAGGCCGTGCCAGCAGGGGTAAGGGCCGGGCTGCAAGCTAAAGCCGGAAAGGGCAAAATTACGAAAATAGAATCGATTACGAAGAAAGATAAGTTGGTCGCCTATGAAGCGCAGGTTGTGACGGACGGGAAAAAGTCCGAAGTACAAGTTGGGTCCGATGGAAAACCACTTGATCACGAAGAGTAGAGACTGCTCTGCATGATTCCTGAAATCGGACATGTCCGATTGTCCGGCTCCCATGCTAGGTGCTCCAGCCGGTAAGCACTGTGGCTTTGCGAGGCCGTCGTCCACGGCTTCGGTAGCGAACCAGAAAGAATTACACCCGCGCGCCGCCCGATGTAATACATAGTCGTTACGGGAAGCGTCCGCTGAGTTCAGCTTTTGTACACTAAGCGCTCCTCTGTATTCAAACAAAATTGAGCCAAACAGGAGGACCCGAGACATGGAAGCAAGAATGTTAAGTGAACTAGATAGGCGGAAACCCATTTCCGAAACGTGGCCAGCGCACGGCTTATTCTTTCCGGGCCAGGTAGCGGACGAGAAGTTCCGCCAATCCTTATGCTAGTAAAAAGCGACGTGTGATGGAAAAGGCATAAAAAAGCCATTAGGACAAGGGCCGTCCTATGCCGCCGATAGTCATGGTTGACTGTGGGCGAAATGGCGCGGAACATTGGCACATAGCCTGCCCACCAGAAGGAAAGGGCTCCTGCCCTTGGGGGAATTCGGCCATGTCCCGCGAATACCTTTACTGTCTTTCAGTTCTCGTTTTTCTAGTAGCGCCCTTCAGCTTGTCCGGGCAAACCGCCGTTCGCGGAAACTGTAACGAAGCTCCGCGTGAGGACGCGCTGTCATTCCTGTGCGCCCTTCCGACATCGGAAATTCCGGCGCCAAGAGCTCCCGATGTCACCATCCTGCTGAAAGTACCTGCTGGAACCACACTACGAGTGGCAGTAGACCGGAAAGTTCGTATCGCAGAGGCGGGACAAACTGTCTCGGGGAAAATTGTAGAGCCGGTATATACATTCGACCAGGAAGTGATCCCAAAGGGCAGCTTGGCCACTGGACATGTCACGAACATCCATCCGATTCCTGCGAGGAAAAGGATCTTGTCGTACGCGAGTGGCAATTTTTCGCCGGTTCATAAGTACGAGCTCGAATTCGATTCCGTGATTCTTCCCGGTGGAGAACGGCTAAGGATTGCGACAGCCGTTTCGCCCGGAATCGCTGAAGTGGTGCATCTGGTAGCGGGGGACGCAAAGAGGAACAAGCGAAATGCAGCCATACGGACTGTGCAAAATGCCAAGGAAGCAGGTAAAGCGCGGATGCACGATACCCTTGACGAGATCAAGTCGCCAGGGAAAATACAGCGACTGAAACAAATGTTGCTGGCACAGTCGCCGTACCGGCGACAATATTTGGATCCCGGTACTCGATTCTATGCGTCATTGCGGGATCCACTCGATTTCGGAAGAACCACGCGCACCGCGGAACAACTGATTCAACTTGGAGAAACTCCAACAGCCGATAGCATACTGCATGCGCGTTTGGCGACGGAAGTGAGTTCGGCTACCGCGCAACGGAATAATGCGATCAGCGCCGTCCTGACAGAGCCGCTTTTTTCACAAGATCACCACCTTCTCCTTCCGGCGAACAGCCTCATCGCTGGCGAAGTGATTGCGGCGAAACCAGCGCGCAAGTTCCATCGCAATGGGGACCTTCGTGTGGTCTTTGATCGAATTCAAACGCCGGAAGGCTTGATTCAATCGATGCGGGGAAGCGTCGAAGGAGTGGAGGCGGACCGCCGCGCAGGGTTACGGCTGGATGACGAGGGCGGGGCGCAGGCAACTGACAGCAAAACGCGTTATTTGTCGACCGGAGTGGCGCTGCTGCTGGCCGCAGCTGCCTCGCGGCCGGATGTTGAACACGGAACCACAGATACCGCAGGCGACCCAAGTCTACGTGCCGGCGCGGGCGTTTCGGGATCAGGTATCACCGGATCACTGATTGCATTGGCGGCGAGATCCCAGCCGGTATCCATCGCGTTCGCCGCGTACGGAGCGGGCACATCGGTGTACAACAATTTCTTATCGCGCGGAAGAGATGTGGTCTTTGCAAAGGACACACCGCTTGAAATTGGTGTCAGCGAGGGGCACAGCAAACCGGCAACGCAGCATTGATCAGACTTCAGTCCAAACTCGAGGCCGGGCCATGCCCTCTTGAGTCGCCTTACGAAACGCTAATTGGAACCCTTCTCCAAGCGCATCCTTTCTTCTGAACAAACTGGGCGCCTGCAAGTGCATGATAGACGCGGTAGATTCAATGACCGGCCGCAATACTAGCTCGAAGTCTAAGCGCGGGAGTTTCAAAGGGCCAAACTCGTTTGCGAACCCTGATCTAAAGGAAACAGCGCCCTGTTTCGGTCTAACTGAGGGACAGCCTAGCAGACACGTTCTTTCGAGGCGACTATCATGGGGCCAGCCGATTAGAAGAGTGTTGCATTGACGTCTGAGACGGCAGCAGTAAATTGGACAAGTGCCCGCTAACTGGACACGTGCCGATGCTTCCAGTCCATCCGGGCAAGCGACATGTCAGGAGTCGTATTGAGGCAAGTCGACTATGGGTGGGGCTCAGACAGAATTTCTAGTGACCGGGTTCATCATTTTCCGTAAACCAAGACATGAAATGTTCCTTGGATCGCCGTGCGCTGGGGGTGTGGCCGATCCGCAGTTGGCGCAGGGGCCGGAGCAAAGTCCGCGGTGTCGAGAAACAGGTTGTGGGTCTTGGTGTCCAGGCCCATGGTCTTGGCGCCGAACTCGGTGCTAATGGTTTCCACTTCGCTGAATTTGTCCGGGGAGTCCTCGTGGAAGACATGCACTACCCCCTCACGAGTGGATACAAAGATCAACCCTGTTTCGGGCTCAAAAGCGGCGGCATCCACGCCGTCTGAGATCGGAAACGACTGCAACACTTTTCCGCTGCCGGCGTCGAGCACAACAAGGTTTTGGGGATTGCGTCCCGCGCTGAAGAGGCGATTGTGTTGAACATCCATGGCCAGGGCTGTTGGCGCTCCAGCGGGAGCAAGCGACCAGCGCGACTTAATTTTGAGGGAGTTGGAATCGATGGCGACGAGTTCGCTCGTATCTTCCAGATTGACGTAAACCGTTCCCTTACCATCGGCCACGGCAAACTCGGGGCCGCCTCCCAGATCGATGACGCCTACCACGCTACCGCTCTTAGCGTCGATTACCGTGGAGCTGTGGGGATTGCCGTTCATCACAAACACCCTTTTGGAAAAGGGATCGTAAACGACACCATCGGCGTCCTGGTCGGCCTTGGCTTCTCCGGTGACTTTAAACGTCTGCAGGTCGAAGATAATAACTCCGCCCCGGCCGCCATCGGTGATGAAGCCCTTGCCAAATTCGGTGGCCACGGCTACGCCGTGGTCCTGCTTTAGACCTGTGATATTGCCGATCAGGGCCCCAGTATCAGCGTCAATGACTTTGATTTCCGTACCGCGCGAGAGGTAAACGCGGCGCGCCGCGGAATCCACTGTGATGTAGTCGAAGTACTCGCGGGTGCTGCCCTCGGCTGGGCCGAAGCTGTACTTCTTGAGCAGGTGGTAGCTGTTTGCAGCTGCCATCGAGAGTGAAACTGTACTCATCAGGATGACGAACGCACCTGCTAGGTGCGCCAGACCATTCGTCGTCTTCATGCAATCCTCCCGCGCGACTGGCAACATTTCAAGATATTCGTAGCTGCTGATAATTCGGCCGCCGCCTGGAGTGAATTTATCTAAGCTAATCTAAACATACGATAAACATGCCGGGCGTATGGGGTAAGCTAACCACGCAAACGGCCATTCCAAAGATGCTCGTCCGCGCTGTTGGGACCGGTTCGCCATCGCAGTGCCAAGGCGCAAATCCACCTGACGGTGATCCGGGCGCGGGCGGAACTAGTCAGTGCGCGGACGGCCCTGGTGAACGCAGCACGCGGGTTGGTGAAGTCTTTTGGCGCGCGGCTACCTAAATGTGGCACGTATCAGGTGAACGAGAAACTGGCCGAGGGAGTGAGCGCGGAGTTGCGCGATGTCCTGGCGCCGCTCTTGCGAGAGGTCGAATCGCTGAACGAGCGCATCCAGGAGTACGACGAACGGATGGAGAAAATCGCCAAGGAAGTGTACCCGGAAGTGTCCTTGCTCCAGCAGGTGAAGGGTGTGGGAACGCAGATCTCTCTGACCTATGTCCTGACGATCGAAGACCCATATCGGTTCCCAAAGAGTCGCGCGGTAGGTTGTTTTCTGGGTTTACGACCTGGCCGCAGGAACTCTGGGGAGAGTGAACCACAGAAGAAAATCAGCAAAGAAGGAGACCGCTATCTACGAACGATGATGGTGCAAGGAGCACACTACATTCTGGGGTCGTTTGGCGAAGACAGTGATCTGTGGAGATGGGACTGAAGCTTGCAGAGCGAAGAGGAAAAAATGCCAAGAAACGAGCGGTAGTTGCCGTGGCGCGAAAGCTGGCAGTACTGCTGCATCGGTTATGGGTAAGCGGAGAAGTGTACGAACCATTGCGCAATAGCCAAAGAGCGATGCGCGCTGTGGCCCAGAGAATTTCGATCCGGACAGCTGAGCTCGAACGCCGAGTCCAGGTGACTGCGACTAAGTCCTGGGGCCCAACTCCCACAGCAACGGTGGGAAGAGAGGACGATTATCAGATAGCAGCACCTACTGAACGAGAACACCAACCTGGCACCGAGCGAAGATCGCTCACAAAGAGTGCGAATGGAAGGATGGCGACAGGGGCGGCTTAGCTGAATGGGAACAGACGAGAAGAAAGAAGAAAGAAAAAGTGTGCCTTGACTTCAACCGGCCTTCTCATGGAAGGACATGGTTGTGTCTTCCGACGCTAACTTGTGTAGCCGACACTCCGCTCGGAACACCAATCAACGCCATTTCAGTGATCGCGGGCACACCCAAACTCACTTGTTCGGCTCAGAGTGCGATTGCAACATCTCTCTGATAGCGCGCTTGTCGCGCGCATAGTTATTGTGAGCCTTGGTTGGATTCTCAAAAATCCAAAACCAGCGGAAGGAGTTCTTAACCGTGTAGTTCTCAACCTCGACGCCAGGAAGGTTGGGAACTGTCCAGGTGAGCAGGTCGCTTGGATCATTAAGTGCGGTAATGCGCGGAGGCCGACATCCTTGTGATGCGTCTGGCTTCGACTTGAGATAGTCGCACCTGAGTTTACCCCACGTTTCGAGATGCGTTGCGAGGTTTCTATCGGTGGGTCCGTCGAGGCTCGCCAGTTCCAGCAATCGCAGCTGATTCGCGAAGAAGAAGACCATCGATGTGCGCTCGAACACCTGGTCGAATCTGTTTCCCGATTGCTGTACCGTACTCGTTTTTATGCTGGTCTGATTGACGTCCAGCGCGGCGAAGATCAGGTAGCTGCCGAGGCTGTGGCTAACGATGATGAACTCCTGGTCGACGGGTTGGCGGGTCGCATCAGAAACACCGGTCGCGCTCGAATCTCCTAGAGACTTCAGAATCAGCTGCCGAATCCCATCGAGTATATAAGGTCGAAGCGGGCCCAAGGCCAGGACAGCATCGGAGAATCCCCAGTCCATAAGTCCGGTTTTTAGCGCCCGATTGGCGCGTGCGCCCTTTGAAGGAAGGTGAGACAACCGGGTGGCCTCTTCTGGGGTAATCCAGTCATAAGATTTGAATCTCTGAGGAACGGCGGGATTGGGTTCCCGACGTGAGCAGGTTTCAATTCTGGCTTTGCTAGGGGCCACGAAGGAGGCCTCACTCGCGATGATTTGGCGGCACTTGAGTGAGAAGGTCAGCGGCCACCAGTTCAGTTCATCGACGTAGAGCTTTTGGCCATTGGCCCGGCTGAGTTGAAAATGTATCGCGTAAGGAGCGGCGGCGCGCCATTCATCCGCACTCTTCCAAACCTGTTCGTCTATGTACTCAAGTTCCGGAACGGTAGCCTCAGGCCGGAATTGATCCTGATCGGCATAATCCCATTCGCCAATCGGGGTTCCAGCCGGGGAGGTACAGTCTTTCAGAAAGACGCAGATGCTACTTCTGAGTGCAAGAGAGTCATAGTCAGTGGGGCCATCGGACCCTATTCCGTGGATATAAAAGATGTGAATCTCTTTGCCATCGGAGTGACGCAGCGAGTTGCCAAGAGAATCTGATTTCTGCGGGGGTGGATTGCTGGACGCGGATTGAGCGAAAGAAGGACCAACCAGAAAAAATAGCAGAAGCAGCGCCAGCGCGTCGGAACCCCGCTTAATTGCTATTCGCTCTTGGACCTGCGCAGGAGGAAAGATGCGTTCGAAGTCGGACGAGGAAATCACATTCAAAGGCCGGGGAGAAGCAGTCTCGCGGGGGCCTCGCGTAGGTTGGAATTCATTTTGTTCAGGATGCATTTTTTCGGCTGAGTCGCCATTTTGTGCTATGTCCTCAGGACCGACCGTTCTACCAATCATTAGCCCCTTTCCTATCCAAAGGCGGAACTGTCAGTTGTCACAGCGGGATGCGCGTCGAAACTGAATCGAAACCATCAAAAAAGCAATGCCGTTCGAGGTCGATTTGTGGTGCCTCTTCCTGCCGCGTCGAGGGTGGGGCCGACATTGTCATGCAACCGAGTAGGCTCTGTTACTGTCAATGCCGCAGTTCAATGTAGAAAGAGCTTGCCGATTAGCACTGTAAGTTTTGCCAGTTCGATCTCACGCGCATCCCACTAGTCTGATTTAAGTCCATATAAGCGAGGAGAACTCACCTTGAGGAAGAATATCTCCGCAGTTCTGTCCTTGTCGTTCGCCTTGGCAATTTCCACCAGCATTGCTTACGCACAACAGGCTGCGCCCGAGCGCAAAGTGTCAGCCGATCAAGCGGCCGACAACACCGTCCAACTCATGCGCCAGGACATCCGCTCCGAGAGGAAAAAGATAGCCGCCGCTAATCTGCCACTAACCGAGGCCGAGGCCGTCAAGTTCTGGCCGGTGTATGACCGGTACGTCGTCGAACACTCCAAGATCCATGACATCCGCTACGCCCTGCTTAAGGAGTACGCGCAAAACTACAACACGATGACCGACGAGCAAGCCAACAGTTTTATCAAGCGCTGGACTGCGCCCGAGGAACAGATGGCTCAACTTCGCTTGAATTGGATGCCCGAATTCGAGAAGGTGATCGCCCCAAAAAAGACCGCCATGTTCTTCCAAATTGACCGGCGTCTCGGCCTCATGGTCGAACTGCAATTGTCATCTCAGATTCCTTTGGTCAGGCCGTAGACTAATACCATCCCATGAGCTCTACTCCCGATTAACGCCGTTACCGGACTAGTGGAGTAAATGGTGGGACCTCCCCAGTTATGCAATCTGGGCATGGCAGGAAAGCAAGAGAGCGCAGCCACGAAAAACACCCTCACACGAAATTTCTTGCATGCGCGTGTGTGCTTGTCGTTCATTCTGGGGCTATTGTTTGGGACATATTTTGTTCCTGGTTGTGCCGGTTACGGCGTCCTGACCCATGAAGCTATTATCGACGCAGCCTGGAAGGACAGCATCGTACCGCTTCTCCTGAAACGTTTCCCCAATGCGACTCCGGAAGAACTTCTGCAGGCCCACGCCTATGTCTATGGCGGCGCGATTATCCAGGACATGGGCTATTACCCTTTTGGCAGCCAATTCTTCAGCGATCTGACACACTATGTCCGCAGCGGCGATTTCGTCATCGCGCTCTTAGAAGAGTCCAAAGATCTAAATGAATATGCGTTCGCCCTGGGTGCTCTGGCGCATTACGCTGCGGACACCTACGGTCACCCTCTAGCAACCAATCGCTCGGTTGCGATGATGTATCCCAAGCTGGCAAAGAAATACGGCCCTGTTATCACGTATGAAGACAAACCATCTGCGCACTCACAGGTCGAGTTTGCTTTCGATGTTGACCAGGTGGCCGAGGGACACTACGCGCCGAAGGCCTACCATGATTTTATCGGCTTTGAGGTTTCTAAGTCCGTCCTGGAAAGAGCCTTCGCCAGGACGTACTCGATCGAAGTGTCCAGCGTCTTTGGAAGCGTCGATCTTGTAATTGGGAGCTATCGCCACGCGGTGTCGACAGTTATTCCACGGACGACGAAAGTGGCATGGCATTTGAAGAGAAAGCAGATCCAAAATAGTGATCCCAGCGAGACACGAAAGAAATATGTCTACAACATTTCACATTCGGGGTACCGCAAAGACTGGGGAGACATCTATGAGAAGCCAGATTTCTTTGCCCGTCTCAAGGCGTTCCTCTTGCGCACATTACCGAAAGTAGGTCCGTTCAGTGCTCTTGCGTTTCATCCGCCTACGCCGGCCGTGGAGCAATTGTACTTGCACAGTTTCAACGAAACCCTGGACCACTATCGACTGCTGCTGCTCGCACAGCAAGAGGGCAGAGTGCAATTGCCAAACGACAATTTTGACACCGGGGAGCTGACCGAACCGGGCACGTATCGCCTGACAGACAAATCGTATGCAAAACTGCTGGACAAAGTGAACGACAAACCGACTTCAAGCGATTTACGCCAGAATATACTCGACTTTTACGCGGATCTCGGAAAGCCATATGCGACCAAGAAAAATCCCACGGAATGGCAAAACGTACTCCGAGAACTGGGGGCATTGAAGGCTGCGTCCGACCCGAAGATGACGACGGACAATCCGCCAGCCACGAAGCTGGCAAAACGCTGAGTCGACGCACCGGCCTTAGGGGTTTGATTTCAGGCGACCATTCCCGTCCTAGTGCATGCCCTGGATATCACACGTTTGTTCCAAAGTCCTGATTGATGGGATAACGACGCCGGCCTCGCGACGGCCCGAGCAGACTGTTTCGGTGTTCACCCTACAGTGCTCGGACCGAAGGAGGCCGAGATGAGAATTATAGGATGTGACTTACATGCTCGCCGGCAAACGCTAGCGATGCTGGACACCACAACGGGAGAGATTGTGAATCTGACTCTGACGTACGAAGGCAACAACGTGCGGTCGGGGTTAGTCGGCGACCGATGTTTCGTCTAATTTGTCTCTGAGGATTGTGACAGTTGCAGAGTCTTGCGCAGAAGAGTATATGGGATTCTAGTTGAGCGAAGGTTTCAAGCCTGCGTCTGACGGAGGCTCTGAGATGAACAAATCACTTTTGCTAGTTCTCACCGCCATCATCGCCAGTGTCATATTGGGCTCCTCGCCGCAGAATGCATTTGCCCAGCGAGGTGGTCATGGTGGAGGTGGTGGATTTCACGGTGGCCGGGGCATGAGTTTTTCCGGTGGTGGTGCCAAGGGATTCTACGGCGGCTCCGTAGGAAGGCTTCATTCCGGGGGCGGGCACTATGGGTACCGGAATGGATATTTCTATGGTGGTCACTATGGCATTCCTTATGGCAGTGGGCGCGGATACTACGGGTATCATGTTGGGTACGGACCGCATGGCGGATATCGGCGGTATCCATACTACGGCGTGGGCTGGGGTTGGGGTTTTGGCTGGCCGTATTGGGGTTGGGGATTGGGATATGGCTATGGCTACTACGGTTACAATCCCTGGTATTCTGCCCCCTACCCCTACTACTCGTACCCCGCTTATTGTTCACCCGGCTATTCATGTCCTCCCAATGGGAACGACAACCCGCCTCCAGCCGACTCGAGTCCGAAGCCCGGGCCCCCCGCAAAACCTCGGAGACCTGACGAGAGTACTCCTGACACGGATGACGGGAGTCGCAACGCCTCGGCCACGTCGCATGGTTCGGTTCTCTCAGCTAAGGGGGCAATGGTACTGGTGAGCAATGACCGCGTGGCGAATTCCACCACTCAGGGATATACGCCAGTCCGCCCGGAGGTACAGAATGCGATGCGAGCCTTGCGCGAGATGCCACCGTTTGCGCGGCTGCGGGAAATCGAGACGGGTCGGTACAGCCAGTTGAATGCCGAGGAACGGGCGCTCTTGCGGAGTGTGAAGTGACAGACGGGAAATGAGCCGGAGGCGGTGGGCGTGCCGGAAAGTATGCCGTCAGAGGCAAGCATTAGGCCGTGGGGAAGAGCGCCAGTTTCTGACCAAGTGAAGGGGCTTGGCCGCCGCTGGAGACCGTGAAGGTGAATGAGTCTGCTGAATTGATGGTTCCGGCCAGAGGCTGAGTATTCGCTATGACAGGCGCGCCCGGCGAACCGCCGCCGTTGTTGTTGCCTCCGCTGGAGCCCCCGCCGCAGGCTGAGAGGAGCGCGATGCTGGCAAAAACTAATGAGGACAGGACTAAGGCCTGTATTCGCGACCGAATCGACGTGAGCATGGCTGCCTCCTGGCGGCCAGGTGAGTCAGCCCGTGCGACAGCTTTTGTGTTTGAAGTTTAAGCCAGAATTTCCATTTTGGCTTTGAAAAGTGAACCATAGTACACGCGTCTCGAATCGCTTACGTCAGGACAAAATGGGCGTACAACGCGCCGACGCGATCCGTTGAAGTGAACGAATGGCAGACCGCGAACGCCGAGACCCTTTTTTCTGACGGTCGCTTAGCGCCAGCGCTGCACTGGCTGCCGGATGGCCGCCTTGCCTATGCTCTAGGCACCCAGCAAAGCTCAAGCCGAGGAGACTCAAGCTTGTGGATGGTATCACTGTCGCAAACCGGAAGGATTTCCGAAGCCCCGAAACGCATCAGCCAAGGATACGGCTCGATCACGCAATTTACCGGAAGCGCCGACGGAAAAGTGCTCACCTTCCTAAGGGAGAATTGGTCGCCGAGTACTTACATAGCTGTGCTTACGGCTGGCGGCACACAGTTGATCGCGCCCAGGCGGCTCACGCTCGAAGAAAGTGTAAGCATCCCATCTTCCTGGACACCCGATAGCAAGGCGGTTCTGTTTAATTCCGATCAAAACGGTACTTCAGAAATATTTAAACAGGCCACTGATCGGCCACTAGCCGAGAGCCTGGCGACTAGCGCCGAGCAACTCTCACAACCCACAGCATCCCCTGATGGCTCAGAGATTTTATATATTTCAACTCCCAAACCCGGCCCTGAAACTCTCTCTTCTATTTTCGCTATTCCGACACAAGGCGGAACTCCTCGATTAGTCCTCAAAGACGTCGCCATTTTCACCGTACAGTGTGCACGCTTGCCCTCGACAATCTGCCTGTACAGCATCTCGAAAGGAGATACTTGGGAAACGTTCCGATTCGATGTGCGGAGTGGGAAACGTCCAGACCCGCCGCAAACCGATCCCCCGTGCAATTGGAGCTTGTCACCTAATGGTTCGCAACGTGCGGTCATCGCTTGTCGTCCCAACGAAGGACTGATTTGGC
>Ga0207641_10002940_pt1 | contig 15408 bp, 13 predicted proteins | sample KBSSwiS62_FD_184306 | JGI IMG/M metagenome (GOLD analysis project Ga0207641, IMG submission 184306) | Switchgrass rhizosphere microbial communities from Kellogg Biological Station, Michigan, USA - KBS Switchgrass S6-2 (SPAdes) (version 2) | ecosystem: Host-associated > Plants > Roots >... | reverse complement strand
TACGTAAAGGCGTGGCAGTGCATCGGCTGCGGAAAAATCGAGGCGCCGCAAACCTGCATCGGAGTGTGTCAGGACCGGCGGGTCGAGTTCGTCTACGCGTCGGACCATAAGGAGCTGCTGGCGCAACTGCGCGCCACGCAGCGGCACGCGCACGCGGCATCCGCAGTGCTGCGTAGGCTGGCGTCGACCAAGCCGCATGATCGCGAATGGGAGCGATCCTACCGAGCCATACAGGAGCAGGCGCGCCGCGTGCTGACGATGATCGGCAGCGAGGAAGCGCGAGCGTGGCAGGAACTCGGCCGCCCGGAAACCACTGCGTGAAGCCAATGTGGCCCGCGCAGCTTTGTCGCCCGTTGGAGGTACGCGATGTCGTTTCATAGATCGTCACGTTCGCCGATCGTCGTCTTGCTGCTCGCGGTCGCTGCGTTTGGGCTTGCCGCCTGCACGCAAAAGCCCGACCAGCAGGGCGCAGCGGTAGCAGCAGCGACCGCCCCTGCCGGCGCCGACCCATACGACCAGTCGAAAATGGACTTCAAGCCGGGGCCGGCGAAGCTCTCGGCTGAGCGCCATACCGGACCGTTTGCCGCCGGCAGCGCGCTGAGCATGGATGCAGCGCTGAAGCCGCTCGTCCCCGATACCGTCAAGGAAGTCCGGCTCGACACGACGCACAAGGTCATCGAAATTGCTCCCGGCGTGAAATTCAGCGCCTGGACGTTCGGCGATCAGGTGCCCGGGCCCGTGGTTCGAGTGCGCGTCGGCGATCGCGTCAAGTTTTCGATGACCAACCGCAGCGACGAGCCGGCCCCCGGACTGCAGGTGATGGCCGCGCCGATGATGCATTCGATGGACTTCCACGCCGCGATGGTTTCGCCGCAGGACAAGTATCGCTCCATCGCGCCAGGCCAGACGATTAGCTTCGAATTCACGGCCAATTATCCCGGCATTTTCATGTACCACTGCGGCACGCCGATGGTGCTCGAGCATATTGCGTCGGGCATGTACGGCATGGTGATCGTCGAGCCGCACAGCGGCTATCCGACCAAGGTGGACCGCGAATACACGGTCGTGCAGAGCGAGTTCTACACCAAGCTGGACCCGCAGAAGCGCAAGGTTGACGGCCAGCCGCTGTACGTGCTCGATGGCGACCGGGTTCGCGCCAAGGCGCCCACATACACGGTGTTCAACGGCCGCTACAACGGCATGGTCGACCATCCGCTGCCGGCCAAGCCGGGCGAACGCGTGCGGCTGTTCGTGCTCAACGTCGGGCCGTCCAACACATCGAGCTTCCACGTCGTCGGCACCATATTCGATCGAGTATGGCTCGAAGGCAATCCCGACAACCTGCTGCGCGGTGCACAGACGGTCCTGCTGGGGTCGAGCAATTCGGCGATCGTCGAATTCATCGTGCCCGAGGCTGGCAGCTACATCATGGTCGACCATCACTTCGCCAATGCCTCGCAGGGAGCGATCGGATTGATCGCCGCGGGGGCGCCGGCAAGCGCGGGAGAAAGCGAGCATCACAACATTCCCGCAACCTCGGTTCCCAGCGATCCGACTGCCGTCAAGGGCAAGCTCTCCTTCGACTCGAAGTGCCTCGCCTGCCACTCTATCGCCGGCGGCGACAAGCTCGGTCCGGACCTCTACGGCGTGTCGAAACGCCGCACCGACAGCTGGCTGGCCAAGTGGCTGAAGTCGCCGGAGCAGATGCTGCAATCCGACGCCGATGCGAAGGCTATGCTCGACAAATACAAGGTGCCGATGCCCAACCAGAACCTGTCGGACTCGGAAATCGCCGAGTATATTTCGTACTTCCGTTGGGCCGACACCAATTTGCGGCCGCAGGGCAAGGAGCAGCCGCAGCCGGCCGCATCGGGTGCCGCGCTCCCGCCGAACAAGACGCTATCCGGCTCGCCGGGTGCCGAATCCGCGCCTGATCGTAGTAAGGAGAAGCGATGAAGCCGGGGTGGATAGCGATCGCGGCCGCACTCGCGGCGACTGCGCCGGCAACGGGTCTGGCATGCGGGGCTTGCGACGAGGACAAGATCGCCGCAACCTACGATCACGCGGTGATCGATGCCGCCATCGCGCGGCATCGCCAGGTCGTATTCGTCGCGATCGACGGCCCAGTCGACGCGCAACGGATCGCCGCACGGCTCACCGCAGCCGCGGCAAAGGTCCACGGCGTCCAGGCCGGAACGCTTCGCACCTCACTGGCTCCCCCCGCCTTTTCGTTCGTGCTCGATACGACCCAGACGCCTCAAGCTGCGGTGGCGGGATTCCGCAAGGCGGTCGGCGATTCCGGGACGCGGCTGACCGTGGTACGCATCATGCGCGATGGCGTACCGCAGCAGTCGAATTAACGTATCGCTTTGGCCGATACGCTGAAACTGCATGGGCCGGCAGGTGAGCGCGGCGCGACGCAGGCATTTGCGCTGTGGTCGCTCGGCTTCCGGCCGTTCTACTTGCTGGCCGCAATCTTTGCCTCATTGTCGATTGCGCTGTGGGGCGCACAAGCCGCGGGCTGGCTGACGACACCCTACCTGCGCGGACCGCTCTGGCACGCGCACGAGATGATTTTCGGCTTCACCTTGGCGGTGATGACGGGTTTCCTCTTCACCGCAGTACGGAATTGGACCAGCCGCCCGACGCCGACCGGCGCCTCTCTGGCCGCTCTCGCCTTGCTTTGGGTTGCCGGGCGCGTCTTGGTGCTGACACCGTTCGACGTCGCCGCAGCATGCGCCAATGTTGCCTTTCCGCTTGCGGTCGCCGTCGGAATCGGCAAGGCGCTGGTCGGCAGCGGCAACCGGCACAACCTCTTCTTCGTCGGGCTGCTGGTGATCATGGCTGCCGCGGCGGCGGCGACGCACGCAGCGCAACTGCACATCGCGGCGCTGCCCGCCTGGCTCGGACTCCGCACTGCGCTCGACGTGATCCTGGTGGTGATGACCGTGCTCGGCGGCCGAGTTATTCCGATGTTTACCCGCAACGGCGTTCCCGGCGCCCTCGTGCGCAACAACGTGCTGGTCGATCGCATCGTCCCGGTCAGCGCCGTCGCGCTGCTGGTCTGTGACGTGGTTTCGGCGCCGCCTGTGCTGCTTGCGATCGTGCTCGGCATTGGCGCGGCGGCTCAGTGCGTGCGCGTACTGTTGTGGCGGCCGTGGCAAACCCGACGCGTGCCGATCGTATGGATACTGCACGTCGGCTATTGCTGGATTCCCTTGCATCTGGCGCTGCGCGCCTTGAGCGAATACGATCTGGTCGCTGCGCCGCTCGCCACGCACGCGCTGACTGTGGGCGCGATCGGCGGGCTCACGCTGGGGATGATGACGCGCACTGCCAGAGGTCACACCGGTCGGCCCTTGCACGCCGACGGCTGGGAGATCGCCGCCTACGCCTCGGTGACAGCGGCCGCAATGACCAGAGTGCTGGTTCCTCTCGCTTTGCCAAGCCTCTACAACGCCGTGATCGTGGCTTCCGCCGTCCTGTGGTCGGCCGCCTACGCGATTTACGCCGTACGCTACTGGCCGGTGTTGACGCGTCCGCGCCTTGACGGCAAACCCGGCTGATCCGGCGCGCCGCGAGGGCATCGTCTTATAATGGGCGCCCGCACGCTGCCGAATCACCCACACCGATTTCACGCTCGATAGCTTCCCATTCGCGCCCGAAGGCCGCTGCTGCCGCGCGCCGCCTGTACGTCGATCGATCGGGGATCGTCGCCGCTGCGACGCAAATCACTTCGCCCAATTGCGACGCGCGGCCGGAGGGCGAGCGCATTTCGCTTCTGGTCGTTCACAACATCTCGCTGCCTCCGGGCAAGTTCGGCGGAAACGCCATCACCGAGCTATTCACCAATCGGCTCGATCCGGATGCGCATCCTGATTTCGGCGCGCTTGCGGGAATGCGCGTCTCCGCGCACTTCCTGATCCAGCGCGACGGTTCGCTGCTGCAGTTCGTCCCTTGCGCACTGCGCGCCTGGCACGCCGGAGCTTCGTCGTGGCAAGGCCGTGAACGATGCAACGATTTTTCCATTGGCGTCGAGCTCGAAGGCACCGATCTGCTGGCTTACGCGGATGCCCAATATGCGATGCTCGGCCGCCTCACCCGCGCGCTGCGCCGGCGTTACCCGATCGCGCACGTTGCCGGCCACGACCAGGTCGCGCCAGGAAGAAAGACCGACCCCGGGGCTGCGTTCGATTGGGCGCGCTACCGGCGCCTGGCCGCTCTCGCGTAGTGGTACAGCCTACCGGCTCATTCCAAGGCGGGCTGCGACGCATCGCGGCTCCCCACGTTCCGGCCGTCAGCCGGGCGTCAGCTATTGGCCTTGGTTGCCTTCGAAGGTATAATTAAAGGTTATGCAATTTCTGGTCGACTATTTTCCGCTGATCCTGTTCTTTGTGGCTTTCAAGCTGCAAGGGATTTTCGTGGCGACCGGCGTCGCCATCGCCGCGTCCGTCGCGCAGATCGCCTATGTCCGTTGGCGCCATGGCAAGGTTGCCGCCGTGCACTGGCTCAGTTTCGCGATTATCGCGACCTTCGGCGGGGCGACGCTGCTACTGCACGACGAGACGTTCATTAAATGGAAGCCTACGGTTCTGTACTGGCTGTTCGCCCTCGTGCTGGCTGTCGGCAGGCTGGTTTTCCGCAAGAATCTGCTCGCCGCGCTGCTCAAGGACCTGACGCTGCCCGATCCCATATGGTCGCGACTGACCTGGGGCTGGGTCGTGTTTCTGGCCGCGATGGGGATCGCCAACCTTTACGTCGCGGCCAATTTCACGACCGATACATGGGTCAACTTCAAGGTCTGGGGCGGCATGGGCCTGTTCATGCTGGCCGCAGTCGGGACCGTGGCGTCGGTCGCGCGATACCTGCCCGGTGAATCGTGACCGACATCGCGACGACGCTGCGTTCACGCCTTGCCGACCTCTCTCCTTCCGCGCTTGAAATCCATGACGACAGCGCCGAACACGCGGGCCACGCCGGAGCAGCCGGTGGCGCCGGGCACTTTTCCCTGCTGATCGTGTCGAAGGCCTTTTCCGGAGTTTCGCGGCTCGAGCGTCACCAGCAGGTGCTGAACCGCGTCAACGACCTGCTGCCGCACCCGATCCACGCGCTGTCGATCAGGGCATTGTCGCCAGAAGAATTTTCCTGACGCGGACCGAATTTCTTCCCGGACCGATTTGCTTTACTTCTTTTAATCGACTCACCGACAAGGACTGTCATTCATGTCACAGATCATTCGACTTTTTACCGCGCTCGTCGCAACGTCCGCGCTGCTGCTGGCGCCCGTCGCACTGGCGCAAGATGCCAAAAGCAAGCCGGCGCCAGCCAAATCCGATGCGCCGGCTAAAGGCAAGGATCTTTACTCGCCGGCCTATTTCGACTTCATGCTCAAGCAGCGGACTGCCCAGGGTCAGCCCGACACGCCCGAATTGCGCACCGCCGTTCGCGACGAGCTCAACACGCGCGAGTTGCTGGTCCGCGAGGCCAAGAAGCAAGGGCTCGACAAGAGCCCGGCGCTGAAGACCGAGATGGACCTGACCCAGCAGACCGTGCTGGTCCGCGCATACATGGCCGACTATCTGAAGGCGCATCCGGTACCCGAAGACGCGCTGCGCAAGGAGTACGACGCCATCAAGGGCCAGATCGGCGACAAGGAATACAAGGTTCGCCATATCCTGGTCGACAAGGAAGACGAGGCCAAGGAAATCATCGCGGCGCTGCAAAAGGGTGAGAAGTTCGAGAAGCTCGCAGACCGCTCGAAGGACACTGGCTCGAAAGCCAACGGCGGCGACCTGGACTGGAATGCCCCGGCCAATTTCGTCAAGCCGTTCGCCGACGCGATGGTGGCGCTGCCGAAGGGCAAGTTCACGACGACTCCGGTCAAATCGCAGTTCGGCTGGCACGTCATCGAGGTGGACGACATTCGCGATGCCAAGGTTCCGACGTTCGAGGAAGTCAAGCCGCAACTGGCCCAGCGCATGCAGGGCCAGGTAGTCGACAAGTATCTGCGCGATCTGCGAGCCAAGAACGGCTTCTAAAGCGCCGGCGCGACTCGATGTCGGTGACGAGGGCAGGCAGCGACAGCCTGCCCTTTTTCTTGCGCCGACACGCCGTTGGCGGCGGTCTTTGCCTGGATGCTATTCTTCGCCCTTCGCGAAGCTGAACGACCCATGGCGAAGATTCCGCGTCCGAAAGACTTCTATGCCGGGCTGCTGTTCGTGGCGTTCGGCGTCGTCGCGATCATCATCGCCCGGGATTATCCGCTCGGTACTGCGGCGCGGATGGGCCCCGGTTATTTCCCGCGTCTGCTGGGGATTCTGCTGATCGTGCTCGGCGCCGCGCTGTCGCTCACTGCATTGCGTGGTCATGGCACTCCGCTGCCGGGATGGAAATGGCGGCCGGTCAGTATCGTGCTTCTGAGCGTTGTTGCGTTCGGTCTGGTGCTGACGCATGCCGGATTGGTGCTGTCGACGATTGGCCTGATCGTCGTCGCCAGCACGGCGAGCCGCGAATTTCGATTCAGGGAGTCGCTATTGAGCGGCGTCCTGCTGGCTGCGCTGTCGGTCGGTGTCTTCGTCGTCGGCCTGAAGCTGCAGCTCCCGATCTGGCCAGGCGGCGGCTGACGCCAACCGATGGACGTATTCGGCCACCTCGCGCTTGGCTTCGGCGTCGCGCTGACGCCGATCAACCTGCTCTACGCACTGGTCGGAGTGCTGGTCGGTACGCTGATCGGTGTTCTGCCCGGAATCGGTCCGGTGGCGACGATCGCGATGCTGCTGCCGACGACCTACGGGCTGCAGCCGGTTTCGGCGCTGATCATGCTTGCCGGCATCTACTACGGCGCACAGTACGGCGGGTCGACGACGTCGATCCTGATCAACATGCCGGGAGAAACCTCGTCGGCAGTCACTTGCCTGGACGGCCACCAGATGGCGCTCAAAGGCGAGGCCGGCGCTGCGTTGGCGGTGGCAGCGCTGGGCTCTTTCTTCGCCGGATGCGTCGCCACGGTGGCGATCGCCGCGTTTTCGCCGCCGTTGTCGTCGGTCGCTCTCAAGTTCGGGCCCGCCGAATACTGCTCGCTGATGGTGCTGGGGCTGATCGGCGCCGTCGTGCTCGCGCACGGCACGCTGTTGAAGGCGATCGCGATGGTCGTGCTCGGGCTGCTGCTGGGCATCGTCGGCACCGATGTCAATTCAGGGATGGCCCGCTTTGCATTCGACATTCCGGAGCTGATCGACGGCATCGGTGTGGTCGCGGTAGCGATGGGACTGTTCGGCTTCGCCGAGATCGTCAGCAATCTCGAAAGTACCGAAAAGCGCGCTATCGTGGCGGCCAAGGTCAAGGGCTTGTGGCTGACCGGCAAGCAGCTGCGCCAGGCGGCGCCTGCCGTGCTGCGCGGCACCGCGCTAGGATCGGTGCTGGGACTCCTGCCCGGTGGGGGTGCGATGCTCGCCTCGTTCGCCGCCTACACCGTAGAAAAGAAGGTCGCCAAGGACCCCAGCCGCTTCGGCAAGGGAGCGATCGAAGGCGTCGCCGGTCCCGAGTCGGCCAACAACGCCGGTGCGCAGACGTCGTTCATCCCCTTGCTTACCCTCGGCATCCCGGAGAACGCCGTGATGGCCCTGATGGTCGGCGCGATGACCATCCACAACATCCAGCCAGGGCCCCAGGTGATGACCTCCAACCCCTCACTGTTCTGGGGATTGGTCGCATCGATGTGGGTCGGCAATCTGATGCTGGTCGTCCTGAACCTGCCGATGATCGGCATCTGGATCAAGCTGCTGCAGGTGCCGTATCGTCTGCTTTATCCGGCGATCCTGCTTTTTTGCGGCATCGGTGTCTACTCGACCAACAATGCGAGCTTCGACGTGGTGATGACCGCGATTTTCGGCTTCCTCGGGGTCATCTTCGTCAAGCTCGAATGCGAGCCCGCCCCGTTGCTGCTCGGGTTTGTGCTCGGACCCCTGATGGAGGAAAATCTGCGTCGCGCGATGCTGCTCTCGCGCGGCGATCCAACGGTCTTTTTGACCCGGCCCATTTCGCTGGCGATGCTGATCGTTGCGGCGGGCTTGCTGCTGCTGATCATTCTTCCGAACTTCCGCAAGACGCGCGCCGCCGCGTTCCAGGAAGAGACCTGATGTGCGCAAACGCGCAAGTGAGACGACGATGACCGATCCGATGGTGCCGGAAGCGATCGCACGCGATTCCCGCAGCCAGGGAGAGGGCTTCGACTGGAGCCTGCCATACCGGTCGCGCCGGCAGCCGATTTTCGCGCGCAATGTCGTGGCGACCTCGCAGCCGCTTGCGACGCAGGCAGGGATCGCGATGCTGCAAAGAGGCGGCAACGCCGTGGACGCGGCGCTGGCAACCGCGATCGCGCTCACCGTCGTCGAGCCCTGCAGCAACGGCCTGGGCAGCGACCTGTTCGCGATCGTATGGGACGGCGCCGCGCTCTCCGGGCTCAACGCTTCAGGACGCGCACCCGAGGCGTGGACGCCGGAGCGCTTCGCCGGCCTTGACGCGATGCCTCGCGCCGGTTGGGACACGATCACCGTTCCCGGCGCCGTGTCCGGCTGGGTCGCGCTGTCGCGCCGGTTCGGCAAGCTCCCTTTTGCCGACCTGTTCACGCCTGCGATCCGTTACGCCGGCGAAGGTTATGCGGTTTCGCCGGTCGTTGCCGAGAAGTGGGCCAAGGCCGTGCCGATACTCGGCCAGGTGGAAGGCTTCGCCGAGCACTTTCTCCCGCGCGGGCGGGCGCCGGCGCCCGGGGAGATTTTTTCTTCCGCGGCGATGGCGCGATCGCTGCAGAAAATCGCCGCCAGCGGCGGCGAGGCGTTCTATCGCGGGGAGCTGGCGGAAGCGATGGTCGCGCACGCCCGCGCGAACCGGGGCGCCCACACCCTTGCCGATTTCGATGCGCATCGGTGCGACTGGGTAACGCCGCTGGCGCACGATTACCATGGCCATACGATCCATGAGCTGCCGCCCAATGGCCAGGGCATCGCGGCGCTGATGGCGCTCGGCATCATCGAGAATTTCGATCTCGGTGCGCACCCGGTCGATGCTGTCGCGACGCAGCATCTGGAAATCGAGGCGATGAAGCTAGCCTTCGCCGATGTCTATCGCTACGTAAGCGACCCGGCGTCGATGCGAGTGACACCAGCCCAGCTGCTCGATCGCGGATATCTGTCGGCGCGGGCGCGTCTGATCGATCTCGGCCGCGCGCAGGACTTCGGGTACGGCACGCCGCCGCCCGGCGGAACCGTCTATCTCGCTGCGGCGGACGAAAGCGGCATGATGGTGTCGCTGATCCAGTCGAACTACATGGGCTTCGGTTCAGGGATCGTCGTGCCCGGCACCGGCATCAGCATGCAGAATCGCGGCACCGGATTTTCACTGGAGCCGGATCATCCGAACCTGGTCGGCGGCGGCAAGCGTCCGTTCCACACGATCATCCCCGGCTTCGCCACGCGCGGAGGGGCCCCGTATGCGGCATTCGGCGTGATGGGTGGGCCTATTCAGCCGCAGGCGCATCTGCAGACGCTTGTGCGGATGATCGACTATCGCGGCAATCCGCAGGCGGTGCTCGATGCGCCGCGATGGAAAGTCAACGGCGGTTTGTCGGTCGACCTCGAGGTGGATGCGGCGGCATCGCTGCGCGATGGCTTGCGCGCGCTCGGACATACTTTCGCGTCCGTTCCCGATTCATACATGGATTTCGGCGCCGGTCAGTTCATCGTGCGCGCCGAGCACGGCTATATCGCCGGATCCGACCCGCGGCGCGACGGGCAGGCCGCCGGCTACTGATCGCCGTCAGAGCGTCTTACGGTTCGCCGCGTGCCTTGACGGCGGATAGCGGCAGCAATGCGGGGAGCTCGATGCGCCGGCGTCCCGGCTCGACGCTGGTCAGCGCGTCGGTCGCGAGCATCGTCGCGAGGCTGCGGCGCGTCAGCTCCTGATAACTCTGCGTCCCCTCGACTTTCCAGGCAAGCTCCTGTTCGGTCAGCTCGCGGACGATCCTTGCCGGCACGCCTGCGACCAGCGTGCGCGGTGGCACGATCATGCCGGCCTTGACGAATGCCATTGCCGCCACAATGGCCGATTCGCCGATCACTGCGTTGTCGTTGATCACGGCGTTCATGCCCACCAGCGCGTTGGCCTTGACAACGCAACCATGCAGGATCGCGCCGTGGCCGATATGCCCGTTGTCTTCGACCACGGTGTCGGTGCTGGGAAAACCGTGCATCACGCATGAATCCTGCACGTTCGAGCCGGCGCGAAGCTCGATGCGGCCAAAGTCGCCGCGCAGCGATGCCGCCGGTCCGACATAGCAGCCGGGGCCGACGATGACGTCGCCGATCAGCACGGCGCTGGCGTGCACGAACGAGCTCGGATCGACGACCGGAGTCACGCCGTTGATAGCCCAGACTTTCATCGGCGTTGTATCTTCCGGCAGCACTCGCGCGGTCCGAATCGCATGTCCGCCCTCATCCGATCCAGCGCCGCGCGTTGCGGAACATGCGCATCCACGGCGAGTCCTCTCCCCAGTCGCCCGGATGCCACGACATCTGCACGCTGCGGAATACGCGCTCCGGATGCGGCATCAATATGGAAAAACGCCCGTCGGCCGTCGTTAACCCGGTGATGCCCTGCGGCGACCCGTTCGGATTGTACGGGTATCGCTCGGTCGCCGCACCGCGGTTGTCGACGAAGCGCAAGGTCACCAGCGCTTCGGCCGCGGCCTGCTGCCCGGCATCGCGGAACTCGGCGTAGCCTTCGCCATGGGCGAGCGCGACCGGTATCCGGCTGCCTTCCATTCCGGCGAAAAACAGCGATGGCGAAGGCTGCACTTCGAGCAGGATCAGTCGCGCCTCGAACTGCTCCGAGCGATTGCGGACGAAGTGCGGCCAGTGCTCGCTTCCGGGGATCAGCTCATGCAGGTTGCTCATCATCTGACAGCCGTTGCAGATGCCGAGCGCAAAGGTCTCGGCGCGCGCGAAGAATGCGGCGAACGCATCGCGCGCGCGCGCATTGAACAGGATCGATTTGGCCCAGCCTTCGCCGGCGCCGAGCACGTCGCCATAGGAGAATCCCCCGCCGGCCGCGAGGCCCGCGAATCCGGCGAGCGTCTCGCGGCCGGCGATGATGTCGCTCATGTGCACGTCGTAGGCCGCGAAGCCGGCGCGATCGAAAGCGGCTGCGAGCTCGACCTGGCCGTTGACGCCCTGCTCGCGCAGCACCGCCACGCGTGGTCGCACGCCGGCGGCGATGTAGGGCGCGGCGACGTCCTCGGACGGATCGAAGCCGAGCATCGGCGCGAGGCCCGGATCGTCGGCGTCGGAGATCCGCTCGTATTCCTGGTCGGCGGACGCCGGGTTATCGCGCATCCGCTGCAGCGCATGCGTCGTTGCCGACCAGGCCCGATGCAATTCGATGCGGGAAGCCTCGAACTGCGTCGAGGAATCGCCGAGGATCCGTATACGGCCATTGGACGTCGGCTCGCCGACACAGATGCAGCGCAGTCCGGCGGCTTCGAACGCAGCGACAACGTCGTGCCGGTCGGCGGCGCGAACCTGCAGCACGGCCCCGAGCTCCTCGTTGAACAGCGCTTCGGCGGCAGAACCCGGCAGCTCGTCGATGCAGATCTCGAGGCCGCAACGCGCGGCGAGCGCCATCTCGACCAGCGTCACGAACAGGCCGCCGTCCGAGCGGTCGTGATACGCCAGCAACTTGTTCTGCGCATGCAGTGCCTGCACGGTCGCGAAGAATGCGGCGAGCGCCGCAGGATCGTCGACGTCGGGCGCGACATTGCCGAGCTGACCGTATACCTGAGCCAGCGCCGAGCCGCCTAGCCGGTTCTTTCCGTTGCCGAGATCGACCAGCAACAGCACCGAGCCGACGTCGGTACGAAGCTCCGGCGTCAGCACGCGGCGCGCGTCGGCAATGGCGGCGAACGCCGATACGATCAGCGACACCGGCGCGGTTACCGCCTTGTCGACGTTGCCGTCGCGCCACGAAGTCCGCATCGACATCGAATCCTTGCCGACAGGAATACTCACCCCCAGCGCCGGACAAAGATCGAGGGCGACAGCGCGCACCGTGTCGTACAGCGCGGCGTCCTCGCCCGGATGTCCCGCCGGTGCCATCCAGTTGGCCGAGAGCTTCACGTCGCGCAACTGGTCGATCGCGGCGGCGGCGATGTTGGTCAATGCTTCGCCGATCGCCATGCGTCCAGACGCCGGCGCGTCGATCAGCGCCAGCGACGTTCGTTCGCCGATTGCCATCGCTTCGCCGGAATAGCCGTCGAAATCAAGCAGGGTCGCAGCGGCGTCGGCCACCGGCACCTGCCATGGCCCGACCATCGGGTCGCGCGCGCTCAAGCCGCCGACGGTCCGATCGCCGATCGTCACCAGAAAGGTCTTGTCGCCAACGCTGGGCAGTTGCAGCACGCGGAATGCCGCGTCGGCGAGCTCGATCTGGCGCGCATCGAATGGCGGAAGCTCGCGCTCGAGATGCACCGCTTCCCGCGTCATTCGCGGCGGTCTACCCAGCAGCACGCCCAAGTCCATGTCGACCGGCTGGCTGCCCAGGGCGCGGTCGGTGACGGCCAATCGAGGCTCGGCGGTCGTGCTGCCGACGACGGCGAATGGACAGCGCTCGCGCTCGCAGATCGCGCGAAAGCGATCGAGCGATGCCGGTCCGATCGCCAGCACATAGCGCTCCTGCGCCTCGTTACACCAGATCTCGCGCGGCGACATGCCAGGCTCCTCGGACGGTATCGCCCGCAAATCGATGCGCGCGCCGCGCGGCTGGGCGCCCGGGCCGCCGTGCACCAGCTCGGGCAGCGCGTTGGATAGGCCGCCCGCACCGACGTCGTGAATCGACAGGATCGGATTGTCGTCGCCCGATTGCCAGCACCGGTCGATGACTTCCTGCGCGCGTCGCTCGATCTCGGCGTTGCCGCGCTGCACCGAGTCGAAATCGAGGTCGGCCGTATTCTCGCCGGTCGTCATCGACGATGCCGCGCCGCCGCCCAGACCGATCCGCATGCCGGGTCCGCCGAGCTGGATCAGCAGGGCATCGTCGGGCAGCGCGCGCTTGTGCGCATCGCGCGCGGCGATGTTGCCGATGCCGCCGGCAATCATGATCGGCTTGTGATAGCCGCGCACCTCGCCCGCGACCTTTTGCTCGAACGTGCGGAAGTAGCCGAGCAGGTTCGGCCGTCCGAATTCGTTGTTGAACGATGCGCCGCCGATCGGACCGTCGAGCATGATGTCCAGCGCCGATGCGATGCGGTCCGGCTTGCCGTAGTCAATTTCCCACGGCTGCGGCAGCGCGGGAATACGCAAGTTCGACACGGTGAATCCGGTCAGGCCCGCCTTCGGCTTCGCGCCTATGCCGGTCGCGCCCTCGTCGCGTATTTCGCCACCAGCGCCCGTCGAAGCTCCTGGAAACGGCGCGATCGCCGTCGGATGATTGTGCGTTTCGACCTTCATCAGCACGTGAGTCATCTCGGCGCGCGCCCCGTAATGGCCGTCCGGACCGGGATAGAAGCGCCTGGCGGTCGCTCCCGCCATCACCGCGGCGTTGTCTTCGTACGCGACGATCGTGCCTTCGGGATTGGCCTCGTGCGTTCGCCGGATCATTGCGAACAGAGACAGCGGCGCTCGCTTGCCGTCGATCGTCCAGTCGGCATTGAATATCTTGTGCCGGCAGTGCTCGGAGTTGGCTTGCGCGAACATCATCAGCTCGACATCGGTCGGATTGCGTCCCGCGTCCCGGAAACTCGCCGCCAGGTAGTCGATTTCGTCGTCGGACAGCGCGAGGCCCAGAGCAGCATTCGCTTCGACGATCGCCTCGCGTCCGCGGCCGATCAGCTCGATCGATTCCATCGGCCGCGGCGGGACTCTGGCGAACAGGCGCGCAGCGTCGCTCAGAGCCGGGAATACCGCCTCGGTCATCCGGTCGTGCAGCAGCGGCAATACCGCCGCGCGATCGCCGGCGGCCAGTGGAGCGCCTTCGCGCGTGCTGATCCGGTAGGCGACGCCGCGCTCGATCCGCTCGACCGCCGCCAAGCCGCAGTTATGCGCGATGTCTGTGGCCTTGGATGCCCACGGTGAAATCGTACCCGGACGAGGCAGCACCAGCAGCAACTCGCCGGCCGCGTCATCGCTTGCATCGCGCGGTCCGTAGGTCAGAAGGCGGTCGAGCGTCGCCCGCTCGGCCCCGGTCAATGCATGCGAAGTTCGTACGAAATGCCAGTAGACGGCGGCGACAGCGGCGATCCGGGTCCCGGTGAGCGAAGACAAGAGCTTGGCGACGCGAAACGACGACAGGGCATTGCGCCCGCGGAGCGAAAGAAGCTCGGCCATCGATACGTGGATGCGCGTAAAACCGGATTATACGCCGCTTGCCCCGCCATCGGCGGCGGTGGTTTCGACGAATCAGCGGCCGGCGCCGCGTGGCGCCGACAGCGTCAGTGCTGCAGGATTTTCGACAGGAACAGCTGCGCGCGCTCCGACCGCGGCTTGCCGAAAAAGTCGTCCTTGCTCGCGTCCTCGACGATCCGTCCCTGGTCCATGAAGATCACGCGATGCGCGACCTTGCGCGCGAATCCCATCTCGTGCGTGACGACCATCATCGTCATGCCTTCCTTGGCGAGGCCGACCATCACATCGAGCACTTCGTTGACCATTTCCGGATCCAGCGCCGACGTCGGTTCGTCGAACAGCATGCAGATCGGGTCCATCGACAGGGCCCGCGCGATCGCAACGCGCTGCTGCTGGCCGCCGGAAAGCTGGCCGGGGAACTTGTCCTTTTGCTCGATCAGGCCGACACGGTCGAGATACTTGAGGCCGCGCTCGATCGCCTTGTCCGGCTTGCGGTTGAGGACCTTGATCTGCCCTATCGTCAGGTTCTGGGTGATCGTCATGTGCGGGAACAGCTCGAAGTTCTGGAACACCATGCCGACGCGGGCACGCAATTTGGGCAGGTTCGTCCTGGCCGCATTGACCTTGGTTCCATCGACGACGATGTTCCCCTTCTGAAACGGCTCGAGCGCGTTCACCGTCTTGATCAAAGTCGACTTGCCCGACCCCGATGGGCCGCAGACGACGATCACTTCGCCCTTTTCGACCTTGGTCGTGCAGTCGGTCAGCACCTGGAACTTGCCGTACCACTTCGAAACGTCGTTGATCTCGATCATCGGCATGGTGCGAATCTCCCGGGCGTCGCCATCAACGGATGATGGCGATGCGTAGCTGCAGTCGCTTCACCAGCTGCGACAGCAGGTAACTGATAATGAAGTAGACGAGCGCGGCAAAGATATACATCTCGACCAGGCGCCCATCGCGCTGGGCAATCTTGGATGCGGCGCCCAGAAAGTCGGTGATCGACAGTACGTAGACG
>Ga0207641_10002939_pt1 | contig 15412 bp, 16 predicted proteins | sample KBSSwiS62_FD_184306 | JGI IMG/M metagenome (GOLD analysis project Ga0207641, IMG submission 184306) | Switchgrass rhizosphere microbial communities from Kellogg Biological Station, Michigan, USA - KBS Switchgrass S6-2 (SPAdes) (version 2) | ecosystem: Host-associated > Plants > Roots >... | reverse complement strand
CACTCGTTTGCGAACTTCGGAATCAAAGGGACACTAGCAATCTATGATTCTAGTGCGGTTTTTGGATTTGACGTTCCTACACAAACGCGCGGCTATAATGATAGGAACTTCAAATCCACCGCACTAGTCGCGGTGCCCGTCTCCGTCAACGCGACAAGGCGGCGGTAGCGTCGCCACGGATGATGACGTCGCCGTTCTGGTTGACGGCGGAGAACTCGCAATCGACGAGCCCCTCGCCCGCGACCTCGCGCTTCCCGATCACCGTGGCGCTGCAGGTCAGTACGTCGCCCGGCCAGAACCGCGATGCGAAGCGGATGCGCAATCCCCGCAATGCGCCGTCGCCGAACCAATCCGTCAGCAGCCGGGCACAATAGCCGCCGGCCAGCATCCCCATGCCGAACACCGCCTTGTTGCCGCTGGCCTTGGCATAGACCTCGTCGTGATGATTGGGATTGAAGTCGTGCGATGCCCCCGCATAGCGCACGAATTGCGTGCGCGTGAGCGGGCCGCAGACAAGGGGCGGCGGTGCATCACCGATGTTGATCGATGGGAACGAGGGTCGATTGCTCATCACTCGGCGATCCTCTTGCCGGTCTCGACCAGGGTGCGCCGGGCCACCTGCACCTTCTCGCCGCGCTGATTGTGGAAAGTGGTTTCGATCACTGCGATCTGCAGCTTGCCGGCACGGCGGCTTTCCTTCTCCGTGATGCCTGCGATGCGTTCCTGCGCGGTGAGCACGTCCCCCGCCACGATCGGCGCAAAATACTCGAACTCCTGCTCGCCATGGACGATGTAGCTCCAATCCTTCACCTTGAGCGCCTCCGATGCCGCCTTGGGCTCGTAGAGGAACGTGCGCAGCATCGTCGGCGGCGCCAGAACGCCCGCAAAGCCCATCTCCGCGGCGTAGTCGGGATCGCGATAGATCGGGTTTGGATCGCCGATGGCGTCAGCGAATTCGCGGATCTTGCCGCGCTCGACATGGAATTCATAAGACGGAAGCGTCTTGCCGGCGGCGCCTGCGTCCATGCTCTTTCCTTCAATCCTTGTTGCGTAAATCCACAACGCGTTTCGTCTTGATCGACTGCTCGTGGTCGTAGATCGCTCCGCGCGCCACGAATTCAATCTCCGGGCGCAGCGACACGGCCTCCCGCACGCGCCGTATCACATCGTCGCGCAGACCGGCATCCGCGTCCCGCTCAATACGGATCACCAACCGCTCCATGGCATCCGGCGCGCCGGCATCGGCAAACACGACCTGGAATTCGCCGAGCTCCGCCATGGCCGAGAGCGTATCAACAATGACATCGGTGTTGACCAGCATTCCCCGGCATTTGACCAGGTTGCCGGTGCGCCGCGGCGTCGCAACCACCCGCTCGCCCGCGCGGCCGCAGATCGGGCACGGCGTGCGCGACAGCGTGACGATATCGCCCACGAGGTAGCGCAACAACACGGTGCCGCGACGATGCAGATGGGTGATGGCGAGCGCGCCGCTCTCGCCGTCGCCGAGGCTTCGGCCGGTGTCGGGCTCGACCACTTCGAGATGGTAGAGATCGGGCACGAGGTTCTGCTGCGCCGCGCCCTCGGCGCATTGCACCAACCCACCCTGCATCTCGGTGAAGGCGTAGCGGGCGCGGATCGCGATCGAGGGCGCGCCCACGCGGGCGAGTTGGGAGCGTAGCGTGGCGCGTAGCATTTCGCCGACCGGCTCGCCCGAGGTGAGGACCAGCCGTACGTCGGAAAAGTCCGAGCCCTGCCGGCAGGCTTCGTCAAGGAACCGGCGGATGAAGCTCGGCACCCCCCACAGCACGGTGGGACGGAAGCGCGCGACCGTCGCCAGCGCGTCGGCCAGCGAATTGCGGACCTTGAACTCGGAATTGGCCGAGCCGGTCAATCCGTGCACCACCGGCAGGCCCGCGATCATGGTGGAGCGAATAACACTCAGGAACGCACCGGTAGGAAAGCCCGCCAGCGGGTAGAGGTTCGCCACGCGATCGCTCGCGGTGAGACCTTCTGCCTCGTTGCAGCGGCGCGCCTGGTCCCAGATGGCGTAGGCATCGTGTGTGGTGTTGTAAAACGGCGACGGCCGCCCGCTGGTCGTACCGGTGGTGTAGGCGATGTCCCACAGCACGTGCTCTTCCGGAGCGCAATTCGCCGGCAGGTCCTGCGGCCGCAAGCGGAACGCCTCGGGATCGGAGATGTAGTCCTCCTTGCGGGTCAGCGGCAGCGCCGAGAGATCGTCGAGCGAGCGGACATCGTCCGCCGAAACGCCCAATTCGCGAAGCCGCACGCGATAGAACGGGTGGGCGGCCGCGACCGCCGTGAGCGTTCGCCGCAGCCTTGCCGCCCCGACGGATCGAAGATCAACCATGACGCAGCATTTCGTCGGCGCGCCCGCCCAGGATGGCATCGCGGGAAGCGCGCGAGATTCCGAGCCCCTCGACACGGGCAACGCAGCCGAGCTCACCCATGTCGAATGGGTAGTCGCTGCCCATGAGAACGCGGCCGGGCCCGACCGCCGCGATGAGGAACTCGAGCGCGCGCGGGGAATGCAAGATCGTGTCGTAATGCAGGCGGGATAGGGAGTCTTGCGGCGACCCTTGCAGGCGCGCCTTCGCCTCGTCGCGCACGCTGAAGGCATGCATGAAACGTCCGGCTTGATACGGCAGGAAGCCGCCGCCGTGGCACAGGCAGAAATTGATGTCGGGATAGCGCTCGATTACGCCGCCGAAGACCAGCGCCGCGCCGGCCATGGTGGTCTCGAACGGCAATCCGACGGAGTTGCGCATATAGTACGACTTGAGCCGGTCGCCCGGCAGGATTTCGCCATGCGGGTGGACGAGAATGAACGCCCGCAATTCGTTCGCCGCCGCCCATACCGCCTCGAGCGCGTGATCGTCGAGGTTCCTGCCGTTGACGTTCGAACCGATCTGGGCGCCGCGCAATCCGAGTACCCGCATGGCGCGTCTGAGCTCGTCGGCCGCCCGTTGCGGATCCTGCAACGGCAGGGTGGCGAGCGCCACGAAGCGATCGGAATGGCGAGTAACGACGGCAGCGATCTCGTCGTTCTGCAGCACGGCGCACGCGGCGCCGAGCGCCGGCTCCACGTCATAGAAGAACGTGTGCACCGTGGCGCAGATCGCCTGCATGTCGATGCCATGCTGGTCCATGTCGGCCAAGCGCAAATCGAGGTCCCAGCATTCCGGCGGCATCGGCCGCTGCACCACTTTGCCGGCGATCTCCATGGTGGTCGAGCCGTCGGCTTGTGCGATCAGCTTCGGCGCCACGCGCGCCGATTCCCTGCCGAGCTGCCGGATCGTCTCTTGCGGCAGCATATGGGCGTGGATGTCGATGGTGCGGCTTCGTTCCATCGTCGGTACCATACCAGCACTCCACGACGTCATCTCTCATGTGAGCCGAGCCGGGTCTGCATCGATCTGCACCGGCAGAGAGCACCGCCACGCGCACGTCTTGGCCTTATTATGGTCTCAGCGAAATGGACAGGCCGTGCCGGCGCCGTGGGGTGTCTTGAGTTGGACCAGGAGCATCGCGCAGGGTTCAGCGCCGATCTGCCCGGAACGGTGGCCTCGGCCACCGTCGACCGAGCGGGTGTCGATATCCTGTCCCCAATGGATGTCCCCCGGACCCATTTCGACCCGCGAACCATCCTGCGTCTCGATGAACCAACGGCCCGACAACGGCACCACCCACTGCGGCCTCGGACTCTCATGCCACTCACCGACCCAGCCCACGGGGAGGACCATGAACAGGATCGCCGCCACCTCGTCCGGGATTTGTCGCAGCCACAAGGGCGCCGCCTGGCCGCCGACGCTCTTCATTTCGAACCCGCCGAGCGCGCAGGTCGCCAGACTGCTGGTGCCGTTCGGCCCGGTCCACAGGCTGTAGTAAGGCACCTGCGGCTCGCTATCCTTGTCGTGTCCGTCGCTGCGCGCGGGCCCGAGAGGTGGCAGCGTCATCGGCATGTCTCCATGGTGAGTGACGAAATGGGCATGCGAGCCCAGCGACCCTTAAAAGCCGCGAGCCGACGTCGAGTGGATTCGCTCCGGTCTGGGGCGAGGCGTAATCTGAACGCGGGCGGTCGAAGCGGCGGGGTGTGGCGAAGGCCCTCAACCCTCGCCGCGGACGCCGCATCAGCCTTGTTCGAGAACGGGAGACGACGCATGACGTTCACGGTCCGGAGCAACAGCTTCAACGACGGCGACTATCTCGCCAAGACCCACATTCTGTCGGCCGCGTTCGGCTTCGGTTGCGAGGGCGACAACCAATCGCCGCATCTCGCCTGGTCGGGCGCGCCCACCGGCACCAAGAGCTTTGCCGTGACCTGCTTCGACCCGGATGCCCCGACCGGCAGCGGCTTCTGGCACTGGCTGGTGGTCAACATCCCGCCTAGCGTCACCGAACTCGCGCTGGACGCCGGCAATCCGCAAGCTCCTAAGCTGCCATCGGGGACACTGCAGACGCGCACCGATTTCGGCGCGCCGGGCTATGGCGGTCCCTGCCCGCCGCCGGGCGATCACCCGCACCGCTACCTCTTCACCGTGTTCGCAGTCGGCGCCGACAAGCTGCAGGTTGGCGCCGATACCTCAGCGGCGGTCATCGGCTTTCAGCTCCATTTCAATACGCTGGCCAAAGCCGCGATCATGGGACTCTACAAACGCGGATCGGCTTGATCGATGGGGCGTCGCTGCCCTCACGCCGCCGCCCGGGCCTCGTCGACCATGGTCGCGGAGATTTTTTCCGCCACCATGATGGTCGGGATATTGGTATTGCCGCGCGGCGCTGTCGGCATGATCGAGGCATCGATGACTCGCAAGGCGGCGATGCCGCGCACCCGGCCTTCGGGGTCGACCACTGCATCGCGGTCGTTGGCGCCGCCCATGCGGCAGGTGCCGACCGGGTGAAACGTGCCGGCGACGTTCTCGCGGATATGCGCCGCAAGCGCATCGTCGTCCGCCACCAGGGTCGCAAGGTCGACGCGCCGGTCGGCCAGGGTCGAGAAGATCGGACCGGCGAGCGGCGGCACGAGATCGATGAGCGCCGCGATCACCGCGCTCTGAATCTTGTTCGCCGGCGTGATGCGGTTGAGGCGGCGCAGGCGGTCGGTGAATTTCACCGGAAAGGTCACGCCAGTCATGGCGCGCACCTTCTCGTGCGCCAGGACTTCGACCGCGCGGCGGAAACCCTGCATGAAGCGCTTGAGGTCGAGTTCGTGCCCGGTGAAGTTGAATTCGACGCAGGGCGGGGTGGCGGCATCGCCCTTGACCAGCGAGACCCGGCCGCGCGCCATCGGCTTGAGCAACGTGGGCGCGAGATTGGCGACCTGGAAGCCGAGCGGACTCCACGAGGTCTTGCACTGCACGTTGATGTACATGTCGGTCGGCGGCGCGCCCGCTAGCCCGGAGGAATAGCGGAACGCCGTCATGGGATGCGGCCGTAATGACGCGGCCTGCCGCGCGTTGCGATTCTGCAGCAGGCCGACGAAAACGATGGCGTGGTTGGACAGGTTCTCGCCGACGCCCGGCAGATCCGCGCGCACCTCGATGCCATGTTCGCGCAGGTGACCGGCGGGCCCGATGCCCGAGCGCATCAGGAACGCAGGCGAATGCACACCGCCGGTGGACAGAATGATCTCGCGCGCATTGAACTGTCTCGCCTCACCGCCGACCTTTACGGTCACGCCGGTGACGCGGCGTCCGTCGAACAACAACGCCGTGACAGTGGCGCCATTGACGATGGTCAGGTTGCCGCGGGCGCGCACCGACGGATCGAGATAGCAGATCGCCGCCGACGCGCGCTTGTCCGGCCAGTTGCTCATCGGCACCGCGCCATAGCCGTCGCGGAAATCCGCATTCATGTCGGCGATGAACGGGATTTGGCGCTCCTGCGCGAACGCATGCACCGCCTTCGACAGCGGCGCCCAGTCGTCAGGGCTGGTACGGCGAATCGGCACCGGTCCGCTGCGGCCATGCATTTCGCCGCCGAAATCCAGGTCGTTCTCGAGCTTGCGATAATACGGCAGCACGTCGTTCCAACCCCATCCGGCCGCACCGTGCGCCTCCCATTCGGCGTAGTCGTCCGGCGTGCCGCGATACGCCACCATGCCCATCACCGAGGAGCCGCCGCCCATGATGCGTCCCTGGGAGAAGCCGACCAGCGGGGAATTCTCTTTGCGGCGCCAATGCACCTTCAGGCCAGGCCAGAAATAGGCGTCGTTGTAATAAGAGGTGGCGTAGGTATCGAGCACGTCGCCAGGTTCTTTGCCCGGCGGCGTATCGGGGCCGGCCTCGAGCAGCAGCACGCGCGTGGCCGATCGCGCGGAAAGCCGATTGGCCAGCACGCATCCGGCCGCGCCGCCGCCGATGATGATGATGTCGAAGCTGTCGCTCATGTGATGGTTCGCCGATTGACTGACTTAGATGTTTATGTCCCGGACTGCGATCCCGGAAACCGTTCCGATTAGTGGCGGCCCCGAGATCAGCCCGGCGCGCTCTGCACGCTCCAGCCGGCGCGTGCGCCGGCGCTGCACCGGGTCCAGGAGATGACTCGCCCTACTTTTCCCCGATCCCCGCGCGCTCCACCAATTCCTTCCACATCGGGACTTCGCGGACAATGCGCGCGCGCAATTCGTCGGGCCCCTCGTACCTTACCGCGAAGCTCGCCTTGAGCATTTTTTCGCGCACATCCGGCTTCTGCAGGATGGTGCGGGTTTCCGCCGCAAGCCGATCGATGATCGGCGCCGGCGTTCCGGCCGGTGCCAGGAACATCTGCGAGGTGTCGACGACGGCGTTGGCAATGCCGGCCTGCTCGAGCGTTGGAACGCCCGGCAGATCGGGCCAGCGCTCCTTGCCGGTCTGTGCCAACGCCTTGAGCGTTCCGGATTGCATGTGACCGATCAGGCCGGCGACGCTCACCGAGGCAAGGTCGGTGGTGCCGGCGATCGCCGCCTGCGCCGCCGGCGCGGCGCCCGAAAACGGAACATGGATCAGATCGATACCGGTCCGCAGCTTCAACAGTTCGACGGCGAGTTGCGACACGCTCCCCACACCGGGGCTGGCAAACGTGAGCTTGCCGGGCGCGGCCTTCGCCTTCGCAATCAGATCGGACATCGAGACGATGCCTGAGGCCGGCCGCGTCAGAATGACATTCGGCGAATCGCCGAGATACGCGATCGGCGCAAAATCCTTCGCCGGATCATAGCCGACCCGGCCGACGCTCGGATTGATCAATACCACCCCCGAGGCGACCACCAAGGTGGTGCCATCGGGCGCGGCGCGAGCGCCGGCGGCCAGCCCGATATTGCCGTTGGCACCCGCCCGGTTCTCAACGATCACATTCTGTCCGAGCGCCGGCGCAAGCTCGGCCGCGATCAGCCGGCCCAGGAGATCGTTCGAACCGCCAGGCGGGAAAATGACGATGAGCGTGATGGTCCGATCCGGCCAGGCGGCGTGCGCTTGCCCGGCCGTCAGCGCCGCGAACGCGATGATCGCCGCGCGGAGCGCCGGCGCGATCGTCCGCCCAAGCCGTAGCGCGGCTCCTTTCGCAGTCCATGCCGGCGGCATGTCTGGCGCCTCCCTAGTTGATTCCGTTTCTTGTGTACCGATTGAAGCATGACGGGTCGGAACGGCAAAGCCCTCCCGCGCCCGGCGCGTCGGCCATTGCGGCATGACGGCTGTCAAAATCGCTGCCATACTCAAGTCATAACAAGACACTTCGGAGGAAGGCCCAATGTCCAATGTCCCGTCGAGCGGGCTGCGCGTCCCGTGGATTTTACGGCGTACGCTGCTGGCAGTGATCTTGATCGCAGCCGCGGGCGCGGCATCTACCAGCGCACGCGCAGACTATCCCGAGCGTCAGATCACCATGATCGTGTGCTTTCCCGCCGGCGGCGGCACCGACATCGCCGCCCGCCTGATCAATACCCAGCTCGGCGAAGCGCTGGGCAAGCCTGTCATCATCGAGAACCGCGGCGGCGCCGGTGGCAATATCGGCATTGCGGCGGCCGCCCGCGCCGGCGGCGATGGGTATACGTTGTTGGTCTGCTCCAGCGCCTACGTGGTCAATCCGAGCCTCTATGCCCAGGCGACCTACGATCCATTCAAGGATTTCGTCCCGGTCATGGTGATCGGCGCGTCGCCCAATGCGTTCGTGGTCCCGGCGCAGTCCGATATCAAGACCATGCCGGAGCTGGTCGCCAAGGCGAAGGCCAACTCCGGCAAGCTCAACTGGACCAGCCCCGGCGCGGGCACCACGCCTTATCTCGCGGGTGAAGTGCTCAAGCTGCGGACCGGCATCAACATGCAGCACATTCCGTTCCCCGGCGCGGGCCCGGCGACCACGGCCGTGCTCGCAGGCCAGGTCGATCTTTACACCGCCAATATCGGATCGCTGATGGGCCTCATCGATGCCGGCAAGGTGCGTCCCATTGCCGTGACCTCGAAGGAGCGCTGGCCCGATCTCCCCAACGTTCCCTCGCTCGAAGAGCTCGGCATCAAGGACGCCGTCTCCGATACCTTCCAGGCCGTCTACGCTCCGGCCGGAACGCCGCAGCCGGCGATCGATCGGCTGGTGAAGGAGCTCAATGCGATCCTCGCGCGCCCCGACGTGCGGGAGAAATTCGTCAAGGCCGGCCTTCCCGTGGTCGCCGAGGGGCCTGACGTGTTTCGCGCGCGCATCGCGCGCGAGGTTCCGATGTACAAGGAGATCATCGACAAGGCCGGACTGAAGATTCAATGATTCGTTTGTTCCGACATTCTGGGTGTCATCGCCCGCGCAGGCGGGCGATCCAGTAATCGCCACCAGAGAATGAGGCATCCTCTCGCCGCGACTGCTCGGACCGCGAGTACTGGATGCCCGCCTGCGCGGGCATGACCGCACCAGGCAGACCGACTGAATACCAGGGAAGTAACATGCCAAAACCGCTGGCGGGAATTCGGGTCATCGAGCTCGCGAATTTCATCGCGGGCCCGCTTGCCGGCACGCTGCTTGCCGACATGGGCGCCGACGTGATCAAGGTCGAACCGCCGCAGGGCGACATGGGCCGTGCGACGCCGCCGATCCGCAACGACGAGAGCGTGAGCTTTGTCGCGCTCAACCGCAACAAGCGCAGCCTCGTGCTCGATCTCAAGCGACCACAGGCGATCGAGATCCTGCTGAAGCTCGCGGGCAAATCGGATGTGTTCCTGGAGGCGTACCGGCCGGGCGCGCTCGACAAGCTCGGGCTAGGGGCCGCCGCCGTGAAGGCGGTACAGCCGCTTATCATCTACACCTCCGTATCGGGCTTCGGTCAGACCGGGCCCGATCGCCGGCGCGCCGGCGTCAACCTGATCATCGAGGCGTTCTCGGGCGCACTGTCGGTGACGGGCGAGCCCGGCAAGATGCCGATGCGTCCGGGCGTGCAGACCGCCGACGTGTTCGGCGCCCTGTTCGCGACCTACGCGACGCTCGCGGGATTGGTGGGCGCCGCGCGTAACGGCGAAGGCCGCATCGCCGATGTCTCGTTGGTGGAAGCATCGATCGCGGCCGCCGCCTGGGAGGCGGCGGAGTACCTCGAGACCAACAAGGTGCCGCAGCCGCTGGGCAACCGTCACCGCCTCAACGCCCCCTATCAGCTGTTCGAGACCAGCGACGGGCGTTATCTCGCCATCGGCACGCCCAACGATGCGCTGTTCGGCCGGCTGATGCAGGTGCTGGGACTGGAGGCGCATTTGAACGATCCGCGCTTTTCGTCCTATGCCAAGCGCAAGATCAACGAGAATGCGCTGCTGCCGCTGGTCGAGCCTGCGGTGCGCATGCGCGACTCGGAGGACCTGGAGCTGGCCTTGCGCGTGGCCGGCGTACCGTGCGCGCGCGTGAACAACTTCAAGGAAGTCTTCGACGACCCGCAGATCATCGCACGCGGCGTGATGCAGGAGATCGAGCATCCGCGGCTCGGCCGGATGCGCACGACCCGCAATCCCGTCCTGCTCGATCATGACGGACCGGAGATCGACCGGCATTCGCCGATGCTCGGCGAGCACTCCGAACAAGTGCTGCAGGAGCTCGGCTATTCCGGCGCCGAAATCCAAGACCTGATCGCAGCCGGCGTCACGCGAATGGCGGACCACCGACACTCCATCCGTCATGCGCGGGCTTGACCCGCGCATCCAGCCTCTTGCGAAAATGGAGGGATTGCCGGATCAAGCCCGGCAATGACGGACTTCGGAAGGATCAAGGACCATGCCGCTTGCACGCAGCTTTCTCTACGTTCCGGCAAATCGCGAAAAGTTTCTGGAGAAGGCCATCGGGCTGCCGTCGGATGCCTTCATCTTCTATCTCTAGGATTCCGTGCCGCCGGCGGAGAAGGCGAATGCGCGCACCGGAGTGCGCGCCTACGCGGGAAAGATTTCGGACAACCGGGTCTGGGTGCGGGTGAACGCGCTCGACACCGGTCTCGCCGAAGCTGATCTCGATGCCGTGATCGGCATCGCCGGCATCGCCGGACTTTTTCTGCCCAAAGTGGAGACGCGCGAGGAGGTGGCGCGGTGGGACGGCATGATCGGCGCGCTCGAACATGCACGCGGCGTCAACCCAGGCGCGCTCAAACTCGTGCTCTCGATCGAGAGCGCACTCGGCGTGCTCAACGCCCATGTCATGGCGACCGTGGCCGCGCGCGTCGTTTCGCTCACCTTCGGCGGGGCGCAGGACGGTGATCTCAACACCGATCTCGGCTGCGCCTGGTCGATCGACGGTCCCGAGATGCTGCACGCACGCGCGCACACGCTGCTGGCCGCGCGCGCCGCGCGGTTCGACAGCCCGCTCGACGGCGTGTTCGCCAATGTGCGCGACGCCGAGGGCTTCGAGCGCGACACCGCGCTCTCCCGCCGGCTCGGCTACCGCGGGCGCAAGCTCATTCATCCCGCGCAGATCGAGCCGTGCAACCGGCTCTACCGCCCGAGCGCGGCAGAGCTGGACTATTACGCCCGTGTGCTGGAGGCATTCGACCAGGCGGTCGCGCAAGGCAGCGCCTCGACCACCGTCGACGGCCGCATGATCGACCTTGCGATGGCCAATGCCGCGCGCCGCGTGCTGGACGCCGAATCGGCGTGGAAAAAGGCGGGATAGGTTTTGTGAGGAGCGAAAAGCGGATGGCGTCCGCCTTCACATCAACAAATTACCGCTTGGCCCTGCCAAAGGGGGCCGTGTCCTGCTCGAACAGCTCGATGACGGTGCCCGGGCCGCACTCGTCCGCGAGTCCGACCGTGATGCGCTGGCCATCAGCGGTGCGCACGCTGGCAATGCGGCGCGGCTGCCAGTCGGTTTGACCCAGCATGTGCCGAATGGTCGAAATCTCCTCCACGACCGCTTCGTGGACCCGGTCGGGCTCGAAGCTGTCGGCATGACAGCGCGCACACAGCAGCCGCTGCGGAAAGAATCCGGTCCCACACTTCACGCAACGCCAGATGCCGACGCCTGGAGTCATGCCGCTACCACGATGATTCTCGTGTCCCGGGTGAGAAGCGCAGCGGAACGAGACCCGGGACCCAGCGCAAGATGCGCGAAGCGCAATATTGTTTTGAGAAGGGTCCGGGGCACGAGGGCCGAGCATAGCTGTTCCGAGTTCATTCCATCCGCTCCAGGATGGCGGCCGCCGCCGTGCCGCCATAGCGATACATCGTCATGCCATACCCGCTCGTCACCGCGAGCCGGGCGTCTTTCACCTGCCGCGCACCGGCGCGATGCTGCAACTGCAGCACGCCTTCGGAAATACCGTTGAGGCCGCCGGCCGGTCCGCCCGGCTGTCCGGCGGACAGCATCCCACCCCAGGTGTTGAGCGGGAACCGCCGTTCGCCGATGTCATGGCGCGCGAAGCGCGCGAGGTCGTTGCCCGGGATCATGCTGAGATCGTTGAGCTGTGCCAGCACCATGGTGGGATAGTCGTCGTAGATCGAGGCGATGTCGACGTCCTCCGGCCGCACGCCGGCGGCCTGCCACAGCTCGCCGGCAAACGTGCTGATGCCGGTTTGCAGGCCATCGCCTTCTTGGTTGTCGTAGTTGAAGCTCGCGCGATGGGCGCGCACGCGCACGGGCGCGCGGCCGGGCGGGCAGCGATCGGGGTGAGCGATGACGATGGCTTGCGCGCCGGCGACCACGGGCACGCAGTCGTAGCGCGACAGCGGATCGGCCACCAGCGGCGCGGCGAGATACTCCTCCATGGTCATCGGCGCGCGGTAGACGGCATATGGATTGTTGGCGGCCCAGGCACGTTGCGCGATGGCGAGCTGGCCGTAATCCGATTTCTGCAAACCGTAGCTCTTCATCTGCCGGCTGGTCACCAGCGCATAGACGCCGTTCGGCCCGCCGTGACCGAGCGGCGCGAGGTGCAGTTGCGTCACGATGTTGAAATTCGCGGCGACCTTGGCATAGCCGCCGAGCCCGGTGGCGTCGCCACCCACGACCAGAATCGCCGACGCGGCGCCGCTTTCGACGCCGCGCAGCGCGTGCCCGAGCATGTTCATGGCGGAGCAGCCGCCGTTGGTATCCTGGACGAGCCAGCGCAGCGACAAGCCCAGTTTCCAGGCGATATCGACCGCGGCATCGGGTGCGAGCGAGAACGAGGCCAGCGCCATTCCGTCGATCTCATGCGCATCGATCTCGGCGTCCCTCAAGGCGGCCACGACCGCGTCGCGAATGAAGGTGTGCGTCGATTGTCCAGGTTCCGGCCGGCGGGTATAGGCCGATTGCCCTACGCCGATGATGGCGGCGTTCGTGTGCATGATTTTGTTCCGGCGGCGCGTTGAGAGACGGCGGCCCCGATGTTAGCCTGCCAATAATCGCACGCGAAGCCCGTTCACGAGCTAAAGGATTCGCGCGGCGCCTCGTTTCCTTCCTCACCATCCTGCCGAGGTAAATGGATGACTATTGGTGCGCGCTCCTTCGCGCTTGACGCAGATCGGCGCCACGATCTGGAACGGTGCCCCTTCCCCGCCTGGGGAGAGGGAGCAGGCCGAGTTCGCTGCTCCACGGTGCCGGTATGATCCGCGCAGCGATCGTCGGCCTGGGGCGCTGGGGGCGCTCGCTGGTCACGTCGGTGCAGGGCAAGAGCGACGACATCCGCTTCGTCGCCGCCCATACCCGCACGCGCGCGACAGCGGAAGACTTCTGCCGCGACCAGGCCGTACCGCTCGCGGACAGCTATGAGCAAATCCTCGCTGACCCCGGCATCGACGCAGTGGTGCTCGCCACCCCGCACACCCTGCATGAGCAGCAAGTCCTGGCAGCGGCCGCCGCCGGCAAGCATATCCACGTCGAGAAGCCGATCACGCTCGACCGCGGCAGCGCGGGTGCGGCGGTCGAGGCCGCGCACAAGGCAGGCGTCGTGCTGGCCGTCGGCTACTGCCGGCGCTTCCATCCGTCGATGGTGGAGCTGCGCCGGCGTCTTAGGGATGGCCGGCTCGGCACCGTCGTTTCCATGGTGGCGCAGCACACCACCAGCACCGGCCAGTTCATACCACCCGACAATTGGCGCGCCGCGCCGGATGAAGCGCCGGGCGGCGCGCTGACGGCGGTTGGGGTGCATTCGCTCGACCACATGATCGAATTCGCCGGTCGTGTGCGTGACGTGCGCTGCGTCACCGCCCGCAACATTCCCGGCCCCTCCGACGATACGACCACGGTCATGCTGCATTTCGACAGCGGAGCCACCGGCCTCATCTTCTGCTCCGTGGCGACCGCCACGAATTTCAGCTTCACGCTCTACGGCAGCAAAGGATTGGCCGAGATTTCAAAGCCTACCCTGGAGAGATTGCGCTTCGTGCCGACGTCGGAGCATGCGCCGACCGGCCCGGTGACGGCCCCGGCCGACGAAACCAGCGAGCACGCCGGCTTCGACATGCTCAACGCCGAGCTCACCGTATTCGCGCGCGCGATCCGTGATCGCAAGCCATACCCGGTCCCGATCGACGAGGTGCTCCATGGCATGTCCGTGTTCGACGCCATCGTGCGGGCGGCCCGGTCCGGACAGGTCGAGCCCGTCGCCGACCTGCCTCGGCGCGGGTAGAGTGGATACATCCGAGCAAACGTCCAGGAGCGCTTATGGAAAAGCTCATCATCACGGTCGCCTGCGACTCGCGGACGTCCTACCCGCACAACCCTCTGTGCCCGACGCAGGAGGACGTCCCCGGGGTGGCGCAGCAGTATATCGACGCGGTCAATGCCGGCGCCGCCATCGCGCACATCCATGGCCGCCGCACACTGGAGGAAACGATCCAGCCCGACGGCCGGCAGGTGTCGCGCATCCATCACGACGACTGGAAGCGGCTGCAGGACGCGATCATGAACAGGGTCGATCCGATCATGCAGTTCGGCGTGGCGTCGGCGCGCATCGAGGAAAAGATCAAGCTGATGGAGCTCGGGCCGGACATGATGGCGGTCTGCTTCAACGCCCATGACGAATATTTCCAGCCCGAGCCCTCGCTGCCGCCCAAGCGCATGATGGCGATCCATCCGGTCGAGGAGCTTATGGCCTATGCCAAGGCCGCCGATCAGCACAAGGTGAAGCTCGAATGCGAATGCTTCACGACAGGCGCATTCTGGCACCTCGAATTCGTGCGCAAGCAGGGTTATTTGAGGGACAAGACCTACACGACGCTGTTCATCGGCTGGCCCGGCGGCACCTGGACTCCACCGACCGAGCGCGCCCTGCAGTTCATGGTCGACAATCTTCCGCAGAACTGCATCTGGAACGTCAGCGTGATGAACCCGGAGAAGCAGTGGTCGATTCTCGCGCTCGCGGTGGCGCTCGGCGGCCACGTGCGTGTCGGCTATGAGGACAATCCGTACATGGCACCCGGCGAATTCGCGAAGAATAATGCGGTGCTGGTGGAGCGCATGGTGGGGATTGCGCGCGGGCTCGGACGCGAGATCGCCACGCCTGACGAAGCGCGTCAGATCCTCGGCCTTGCGCGTCCGCAGTGAGCCGGATGCCGGCTCGGGCCTCCTCATGCAGGGTGAGGAGCGTTGCGAAGCAACGCGTCTCGAAGCATGAGGCCACCCGTCCTTCGCGACGGGTGCTACGCCGCCTCCCCAGGACCAGGGTGGAGTGAGGTATCGCCACGCATGAAAAGCGGTTTGCATTGATGAGAAAGCGCAGGATCGGGACTTCTGCGCTCGAGGTGTCCGTGGTCGGGCTCGGCGGCAACAATTTCGGCGGCCGCATCGACTTCGCGGCATCGGAGCGCGTGGTGCACAAGGCGATCGCGCTCGGCGTCAACCTGATCGACACGGCCGACAGCTATGGCAACAGGGGCGGCTCCGAGGAGGAGCTCGGACGCATCCTCGGCGACAAACGCAAGCATATCGTGCTGGCGACCAAGTTCGGCCTGCCGATGGATGACACGGGCGCGCTGCAAGGCGCATC
>Ga0207641_10002934_pt1 | contig 15421 bp, 24 predicted proteins | sample KBSSwiS62_FD_184306 | JGI IMG/M metagenome (GOLD analysis project Ga0207641, IMG submission 184306) | Switchgrass rhizosphere microbial communities from Kellogg Biological Station, Michigan, USA - KBS Switchgrass S6-2 (SPAdes) (version 2) | ecosystem: Host-associated > Plants > Roots >... | reverse complement strand
GGCGCTTCGCAATGCCGAGTCGCTCTTCATCTTTGGACCGGGAGAGGCGAAGGGCGAGTTGAAGAAACGGCTGGTAAAGAACAATCGCGGCGGACGAGTCGTCGCGCTTGAGACGGTGGACAAGATGACCGATCGGCAGATTGCCACCAAGGTTCACGAGTATTTCTCACGCTCGGCCGTCCGACGGGTTGACATACGGCCGCGCCGACACAGGCCTCGAAGCCAAAACCTGGACAGCGCTCCGAGGTGAGGAGTGGCCCCCCAGGTTGGCAGCGCCGGTAGGTCTTGCGAGAGCGCTTGCCTTGTCGGACCTTCTTATCGCGGGCGCTGAGCCAGGGGTCCGCGACCGCTTTGAACGTTCGCTCGGGCAGGTTTTCAGCCAGAGTAAGCCGGAGAGGGCGACGGCTTCGGCGTTCATACAAGCTCCGAAAACAATACTTCAGTTTGACCGCCAGGGTCCGATTGAGTCGGACCCCGGCGGGCAACGCCTCCAGGCTCAGGCAGCGCGTCGCTGTCCGGTAGACACGCAGATCGCGGCGAGTGTATCCCCAACGTGTGCTTCGCTGACTGACTTGTTGGTAGCTCCGTGCTCACGGACTGCCTCTCGGGCGAGATCGGCGAGGGCAATGATGCCGATCAGAGCGCCTCGATCGTCGATCACCGGAAGACGGCGAACTCGCGCGCGACGCATGGTGCTTTCAACATCAGACAAGGCGTCTCGTGCACTGCATGCCATCAGTTTCTTGGCCATTGCATCGGATACGTGCAGGTCGTGGAGCGGCTTTCCCTGGAACAGAGCCGACATGCAGATATCTCGATCCGTGATCACGCCCACGACTCGATTGATGCCGTTGCCTGTGCATACTGGCAGACACCCGCAATCCCCCTCCCACATGAGGTGGGCGGCCCGCTGGAGCGTGTCTTCGGGGCTGCATGATTTAACGTGCTTCGTCATGAGATGTTCTACTTGCATGAGAATATTCCTATGTCCGCTAAGTGAATCCGCCCGCGACACAGCTGAGTCATCGCGTTGGCAGGTCTGAGTGCATAGTGAAGCATGTCGAGGATCAACGGTCGGGGCGCTGCCGCACCTTGCGCCGGTGTGGTCCTATGCACGCACTGAACGGCGCCTGTGGTCGGTGGCGCGCACGCTACCTGCGCGTGCTGTCGGATTCAGTCGAGCCCTTTGAGAAGGGCAGCAAATTCCTTTCGACGGGATTTCGTGCGCGGAACGAGTCCTCGCCATCCGGATCCGGCGAGTCGCGCTGACGGCTTGTTCTCAGTGCGCAGCAAGCGAAGGTGCCTGAAGGCATCGTGTCGTGGCGTAAGCTTTCCAGTCAGTTGCTTCAACCGAGAGATAATCTGTGTGACTGTCTGCATTTCCTGGACCTCTCGCTGAAAGATCGCAGCGTGCGCGGCCGGGTCATCGCGCTCTGTTCGGCGCCGCACACAGGCGCCACAGTAAAGGCCCCTGACGAGCAAGCCTCCGGTTGTAACAGTCGAACGAGGGGGGTGGCTTCACCCGAAGCGTCGCCTTGGGGTCCACATAACAGGCGTGTGTTGAAGCTCGGCCGCAGTAAATGTCAGATTCTGATGGGGCCGCGGCTGTCGCGGATCGGGGCAGCCGTTTGCAATGTCGGACCGCCGCGGAAATGCCCACCCGGCGCACGCCCTGGAGGCTGGCGATCGCGCTCTGAGAAGGATCTCGCCGATGTTGGCGTAGTCGTTCATCGTGAGCAGGCATCGGCGGCGGTGTTCTTGCACGCTACAAAGCGTGTCTGCGCACAGACGGCCGCGGCAGTCTGACGCAAGATGACGATCCTCTGCCACGGGCTCCTGTGGCGAGATGCCGCACCGGCGCACGTCCGTCCGGAGGCGACTCCCCACAAACACTCATTATGCCCAACCGGAGATGTATATCTTGAAGACAACCAATCTGCTGGCCGCAAGCGGCCTGGCGATGCTCGCTCTCTTTGTGAGCGTGACATCCTTTGCCGAAAGCAAGGCAAAGATCGATGCACGTGCCAGCGAGGCGCTGGCGCAGTTCTACAAACTCAACCCTTCCAACGAACAGCTCGCGCAACGAGCGTCGGGCATTCTGATCTTTCCGGAAGTCACCAAGGCGGGCGTGGGCGTCGCGGGTGAGCATGGGAACGGCGTACTCCAGGTCCACGGCAAGACGGTGGGTTACTACAGCTCCACAGCTGCCTCCGTCGGCCTGACGTTGGGCGTCGGCAAGCGCAGCGAAGTCATCATGTTCATGACACAGGAAGCGCTGGATCACTTCACGAGTAGCAAAGGATGGCACATTGGAGCCGACACGGGGATCGCCATCGCCAAGACAGGTGCCGGTGGTGAGTACGACAGCGAGACCCTGAAGAAGTCCATCGTGGGCTTTGTATTCGGCGAGAAGGGTTTGATCGCGGATGCGTCTCTCGAGGGCTCCAAGATCAGCAAGATCAAGACGACCTGAGTCTTGCGGCATGCTGATTGATGCACCTCGCTCGTGGCATCAATCAGCGCGCTGGGAGGCTCTTCCGTCCCAGCAGATGTCAGAATGAAAGCTTTGGTCTATTTGGGTCCTGGCAAGAAAGCGCTGCAGGAGCGCCAGAAGCCTGACATTACCCTGCCCACGGACGCAATTGTCAGGGTCACCCACACCACCCTCTGCGGAACAGATCTGCATATTCTCAAGGGTGACGTTCCCACGTGTGGGCCGGGACGCATTCTGGGTCATGAAGGCACAGGGGTCGTCGATAAGACGGGGCCTGCTGTCACGGCATTCAAGGCGGGAGACCGTGTGTTGATCTCCTGCATCAGCGCCTGTGGCAAGTGCGCTTATTGCCGCAAGCTGATGTACTCACACTGCACGACTGGCGGCTGGATCCTCGGCAATCGCATCGATGGCACGCAGGCGGAGTTCGTCCGCATTCCTCATGCCGATAGCAGTCTCTATCGCATCCCGGAGGGCGTCGCCGAAGAGGCGCTGGTGATGTTGAGTGACATCCTACCAACCGGCCTCGAGTGCGGGGTGCTAAACGGCAAGGTTCAGCCGGGCGGCGTAGTGGCCATCGTCGGGGCCGGGCCGATCGGGCTCGCGGCGCTGCTCACCGCGCAGTTCTACTCGCCAGCGCAGATCCTCATGATCGATCTCGACGATTATCGCCTCGAAGTTGCGAAGCGGTTCGGCGCCACTGCGGGCATCAACAGCGCCAACGGAAAACCCGCGGAAGCGGTCATGAAGATGACCGGCGGGCGCGGTGTCGACACGGCGATCGAAGCAGTTGGCATTCCGCAGACCTTTGAGCTATGCGAAGAAATCGTCGCGCCCGTCGGGCGGGCGCTGAAGGTGATCCTGACCGCATAGCGAGTGACCACACTGCTGCCGCCAGATCATTCAATCCCGCACGAGCGTATGTCGCCAACCGCACCGACGCGGTCTGACCAACGATTCAACCTCAGAGAATTAACGTCAACGAAAGCATGGAGCCGCCGTCATGAATGCTGTCACGTCGTTTCTGGTGCGCGTCATCGCAGGTGTCGGCGCGGCCCCATCCGCTTGGCACATGCCCTGACTCAATCAGTCGATGGGTTGCTGCCGGTTCGGGTCGTCAGCGGCACCGGTACTTTCGGTTTCCAGCTCAATGCTAGCTGACGGGCGGATCTCTACTTGCTGCCTTCAACCGGCTGACCCGTGTCCTCATCGATTGGGTGTGGCTCATCGATTGGATCGGGCTCGCTCGGTGGTGGGTCGTCGATCTCGTCCGGCGGTATTGGCTTGCGATGGTGGGTCATTGCGATAACCCTCGTTGGTAGCGCTACGCAGAAACGATCGTGCGCTGCCCACGGGCGCTTTGCCAAGGCCGGTGTGAATGCGGTCCCACAGGTCGCTCCGTCCACCCCCTTGGTTTGTAACCCACCCGTCAATGGCGGCACCGATCGCAGGGGGCGGTAGAAGGACAGCGCCAAGCTCCGAGCCGGCGATTGCCAGAGGCGACATCCAGTGTCGGTGAGAAGAGTTGAACGGATTCATGATCCATGCTCTCAATCTGTGATTGGCTGATCTGAGCCGGGATTTCAGTCGCCGGGCGTCGAACCTGAAATATTCAAAGTAACTGAGTTCTCGCCTTCCAACACGATGCAGTGGCCACCCAGGCAAGAGCTGAAGATGCCTCCTCCTGAGAGCGCGGCCTGATTGTTGACTACAGCATCGTGGGAAAACGTAACCATGCTCGCGGGCTCTCCTTCACCCCCCGCCGCAACCCATATCCCGCCACCGTCCCCATCTGCAGTGTTGTCACTGATGGTCGTATTCTCGATCCGACTCCGCGTAGCGTACTCGATGAAAGCGCCACCACCGGCTTCCGCGTGGTTGCCAACGAGGCTGCTGTTGCTGATCAGTGAGTGAACCTCGGATTGGGTGTGCAGACCGCCGCCTGAGAGGGCGCGATTGCGGGCGATCAGGCAACGCTGGATGATGAGCGATCGAAACGAGGTGCTGGCATCCGCGGTACCTTCGAGCAGTGCATCGATTCCGCCACCGGACTGTGTCGCCCAATTCGAGACAATCGCACTATCGGTGACCGTCAGCACGGTCCCCGCGACCATGATTCCGCCCCCCGTGTCGTTTCGGCCATGAGTAATGGTCAATCCGGACAGACTCACAATTTGGGAGCCGGTTCCAAAGGGTAGCGGCAAGATCGAAAACACAGGGCCTCGAAAGCGTCCGTCGACGGTTGTCTGATTTGAGGAGGCGCCTTGAACGGTCAGGTCCTTGTTGTTGATATCCACATTTTCGAAGTACGTGCCGGGACCAATCTGAATTGTATCCCCGGATCTTGCAGCGTCGACGGCCATCTGTATCCGCTCGAAACGACAGCCCTGCTTGCAAACATGCAACACCATGCGGTGCCGATCGCTCACGTGGGCGGCAAGCGAAAGGCTTCTCATCGATAGAGTAAGGAAGAAGAGCGCGCAGATTGAGAGATTGGCGGTCAAGTGAAATTTGCAACGCAAGTTCATTACACCTCTCCCCTTATGTTTGATTGAGATTGACAGGATCGCGCCACACCGCCGGTAAGTACATACGTACATATGCAGAACGGTGCTCTCAAATCCAATGAGCTCCGACTTGTACACTCGACTAGAGCAGGTCTGCCCCGGTTCCGTCTACGGCGAAGCGCTCATTCCCGGCAGTTGAGCCGGGCAGCTGACTCAGCAGGCGACAGACTTCAGTGTCCTCCATCTGATCGAACTGCTCATACCATTCATCAACGAAGGACGGGACACGCGGAATCCTCACGATGACGATATCGTCCGCTTCGCTGCGGAGGCTCGAGCATTCCGCGCCAGAGTATCAACCAGGGCGCCGAGCAGATCAAAGCGAAGCCCGGATATTCAGACTGCATCCGTCTGATCTGTTGCTCAGCGCTCAGCACCGCTGGCATGACGCGGTCCGCGATAGTATGGAGCCCCGTGCCGATCGGTCCGGTTATACTACGGCGGTTACTTCCACAGTGGATGGCGGATGGCACGCGGTCCGCCTTTGGTGCCTGCATGATACAACCGGCAACCGGACGCAAGCGCTTTACGATGATCCGCGAGTTTCACCTGGCGGATTGGTTTACTCTCGGCAATGCCGTTTGCGGCACGGCCGCGTTGTTTTCAGTCATCAGTTACGTACAGACCGGCATTGTTGAACACCTCTACTTCGCTGCTGCGCTCGTGTTCGCCGCCCTGATATTCGATGTGTTGGACGGGCGGATTGCCCGATGGCGCCAAAAGTCATCCTCGATGGGGCGAGAGCTGGATTCTCTGGCGGACGTCATCTCCTTCGGGGTTGCGCCGGCAATGATGGGGTACGGCTGCGGCCTGCAAGGCATGTACGATCGCGTCATCCTGGCGTATTTCGTTGCCTGCGGCGTTTCCCGACTGGCCCGTTATAACGTCACTGCTGATGCTTTGTCCGAGGGTACCGGAAAGGTGGCGCATTTCGAGGGTACTCCGATCCCCACCTCCTTTTTTCTGGTATGTGTACTGGCACTTGGTGCAGTGATGGGAGCCGTGGGTGAGCACGTTTGGCTGGGGAGCGTGACACTCATCGGGTATGTGTTACATCCATTGTCGATACTTTTCGCAATATCGGGGACCCTGATGATCAGTCGCATTCGGATTCCTAAGCTCTAGCGATGACCCGTTCGACCGCCTTTGCTATTCCCGTTCTACCCTACCGCCGCGGCTCGAGTTTCGATGCGAAGCCTATGACGCCAGCGGTAATCGGTCGACCCAGGGCGGTGGCTCGAGCTCGATATACTCCTAATCGAACTCGAGTAACCGCCTGAGCGCAGTGACCGGCGCATTGGTTCGGACCAATACATACGACAACGCCGGCAACACTCTGTCTGACGGTGGCCGCACCTTTACCCATAACAGCGCCCGGCGAACGGTCTCCGTCTCTGGAGGTGCCGGGATGGGCGAGTACTCGTACGATGCACTGGGCCAGTGGATCCGCAAAATCGACCCCAGTCGTACCTTCCCAACCCACTGAGGAACTCTCAGCCACTCGTTGCGACCATTCAAGCGGCGTTCGATTTTCCGACGTTTTTCAAACGTCCTAGTTTCGCGGCGGCTGTGCCTCAGCGCGTGACAGGTAGTCTGCAATGGCTTCCCGTTGAGGCGGGCCAAACCCGGCAGTGAATCCGAGGACAGACGACTCTGCCTGGTGGCGATGGCCTATTGCGAAAGTGTTCAGCTGAGCCAGCAGGTAGGTGTAATGTTGCCCTGCCAGCTTCGGAACTGGCTCGTCTTCCCTGCCTTGCCCCTGCTTTCCGTGACACTGGGCACAGTTGGCTTCGAAGAGATGTTTGCCCTTCACGAGCGAGAGGCCAACGCCGTGCCCTGGGTCTCTCACGACTTGGGCGGCAGACAGGTATGCCGCGAGACCCCGTATTGCCTGCGGATCGGATATGCCCGGAGCGGAAACTTCATGGTGCATTGTGGAGCCGACACGATCCTGCGTGAGGAACTCGGCGAGCTGGGTGACGAGGTAGAACTCCCGTTGGCCGGCCAGTGCCGGAATCTCTTCATCTGCAATTCCCCAGGCCTGTTGCCCATGGCAGCTCGTACACTCGCTCTGATACAAAAATCGGCCCCGCTCTCTATCGGGAGTGGTATTCATTGCGCGGCTGATGATGTCGTTGCTAGCGGGCGGCTGTGCTCCGCTGACGGTTTGCAGCGCTCCGACGATGCCAGCAAAAATTGTGGTGGTGAGGAGGCAACGGATGGGCCTCACTGATTTACGCCTCATCCGACCAACTCCTTCGCCGCAGCGCGAGCCCCAATTTCTTTCTTCAGGCAGTGGTCCGATCTCATGCTGGTGTCGTTTCCGCCGCGGCAAATGCGATGGCGACTACGCGAGTTGTCGAAGGACAAATTCCGGCCTTCATGGTGATCCCCCCGACTTGCCGTCAATCAGACCATAAGAAGCGACGCTAGTCGCTCGGAGCGTTCTGCCAGATTCTGTAGACTGAGTCTGGTCACAATTCGGTAACAACGAATCACAGTCGCGATTCGCTCCAGGGCATGCGCGATGAGAATTACTTGGGGTATGGTGATGCGGCGGCGACCTGCATCGCTCTTGATATAAACACTGACGTCCCAAGGCAGGCGGGCTGCGACTTGTCTTTGAGTTAGATTGGCGTCGATCCGACAAGTGCGGATCGCAGCCGCGACTGCCTCATCCAAATAGCTGACCGGTGAAGATTTCCCCGTCAGCGTGACCCTTGAAGTTGGTTGCATGATGCATGTGTCGCCCTTTACGAAGTTTTAGATGCGCTTCTGTGGTCGATACGCGGGGGCGCCCCTGGAGCAATTCATGTTCATTGCTCGCTGACTTACTTCAGCAAAAAGCGCGGAGTTTTTACACGGACAAGAGTCGACTGTACGAAGCTTCATTGCCCCGCCGAGCCGCCTGCATTTCAATCGACCTGAAGTGAACAGGTCAGCGGCTACATGAGCAAAGGCGAAAAGAGCGGTTACTGCAGCTCACGACTTCACGCGCGTCGAGAGCGTCATCGGCGTGGTTTCGGTAGACCGCGCGAGCCGGTGGAACGAAATTAAAAAACCGAAAGTTAGATCCAATGTGGGACCCAATCTAGGACCCAGACTATTCGGGGCATGAGACCCAGTGGGCAGATCGTCGTTAAATCGCGCGAAAATCAATGGTCGGGGTGAAGCGATTTGCGCTGTTCCTGCAATCCTAGTGCGGGTTCGCGTGCAGTAGTATCAGCCTAGTTCAAGTGCCTTGAGGCTGCATTCGATGACGCATCTGCTTCCTCCAGCTAAATTCTGAAATTTGAATCTAACCAAGTTTAGTTTTTTCGGTCTATTTTCAAGCGAACCTTCATCCGCTCCTCAGCGTCCAAGAAGCGGGTCATGTCGCAATCGATACAATAGACTTCGATGTGTTCCTGTTTGTCTAGTAAGCGATACAGCTCGTGTCGTCGCCACCTCTGGGAGGGTGACTTTTTGCATTTGTGGCATACCGCCGCGAATATGAATTCGTCGTCATTCACTACTGCTTCTCGGCGAGTTGCGCGCTCACAAATGCGATCGACGCCGTGTTGAGAATCACGTCGCCACCTCCGAACATCGCGTCGGACCTCAGTTTAATCAAAGGAAGCGACGCTTCGATGACCTTTGCGGCTCCATACTCGGTGATGACGCCGCCGTCCCTGCCATCTTCCCACATCTTGACCTTGTAGTACTTACCAACCTCGAACATGGAATGCTCTCCTGTGCGTCTCTCGCCCTTCCGTCAGTCGCGTGGTAACCATCCCTTGGCATTGCGTTCGGGGATGGGCAGTCCCTGTTTCTTTAGCTTGCGAGTCACTGCCGCTTCGAACTGCGGAGCCCAACCGTCCCAGTTACCGGCGTAGCAACCACTGCAAACCGTGATCTGATATCTGGCGATGTGCTTGCCGTCATACACGTTCGGGCCAAATTGGAATTCTTGACCGCAGGCATCGCACGCGCTTATCAATTTCGGTTGTGGCACTGTCATGTTTTCTACCCGACTTCCGAACCGCGCGCAGAAACATGTCCCGGTATTACCGCGCTGCTATCAAACCCCGCTGAGTTGACCGGATTCGGCGACGCGCGGGTCTACTTTGCTAACCCGTTAACGGGTAAGGCTTCAGCGGCCTTCTGAACTTCCGCCAGTGAGTTCAGCAATACCGCATTACGAAACATTGCCGAGCTTTGAATTGCGCCATGGTACGGCCAATATTGATCTGGCTGCTGCATGGCGTACGTCATTCCGCGACCAGGAGGCATCGCCGGTGCACTGGGCTCCACGAATACCGGCCGAGGTCGCGCACTCTCCGGGCCGTCGGCAATCTGTGATTGCTCGGGGTCATCAGGGCGTTTCGCAGTGACCATAGTGGGCGGTGCGGCTCGAGTGGGTTCGTGCGTCCCAGTCGCTGTGCATATCCCCAGCGCGCAAAGCGCCAAGGCTCCTAGATTCGCATTATCAAGCTTGCGCAGCCGCAGTTGGCGCGCAAGTTCGTGGATATACATCTGCGCTCCTACAAGTACCGAAAACCATATTCGGTTTCCCGCGACCTAGGCCGCTAACGCCTCCCAGCCGTGCTCAGTGGTACCAAACAGTTGCCTGTCAGTGGTTGACTCGTCCATGGCTCTCAATTGCTCCGCAAGCTTACGCACGTCTACTTTCTTTGAGATGTGACCGAGATAGAGTACACGCAGCAGCAATTCCGCGGGCCCCGGGATGGGGCACTCGCTCTTTTCCCAACGTGCCACCGTTTGATCAGTCACCCTCAGTAGATCGCCAAGTTCGGCTTGCGTGAGGTCCATTTCATGGCGCAGGAAGCGGACCTCCTTTTCATTCAGCGCCTTCTTGCACGTTGCCAGGTGTACACCGATCGCGCGGTGTAGGCCATCCATGTCGTGTATGACAACGCCAGCACCATATTCCGTGTCGGTGCGCTCGTATCCGCTGGTCAGGTAAACGTCATCAAGGCCACACATCTTGTAGTGGTAGGGCGGCTGTTCCGCTGCTTTCCCGTATTTGAACTCTTTCATCGCCGATCCTCCCATTCCGTCGTAACGAGTACCAAGCGACTATTTGCAACAAGAACCGTGACCACTCCCGCAACCCTTCCAGACTTCATCAGTCGCACCAACTTTATCTTCCAGTCTCCAGCCTTTTCCGCCTCTAGCGGCTCTTCTTCAACGTCGCCGCTTCTCAAAATTCGAAGTACCCCGTCTGCATCGATACCTCTCTCAGCCATGCGCTGTTGGATGTGGTCGGTCCACACCAGATTCTTCGAGTCCGCGGCCAGTTCCCTGACGCGCTGCTGGCCCTTCGCTGCCGAGAGGCGAAATTTCACCACTTTCGAGACGGCTGGCTTCCGCATTTACCTATCATAATGATAGGTGACGTCCAAAGCGAGCAAAAGTTCCAAATCTGAGAGATCACGGCCGCCTACTTTCGGACCCGAGACCAGCCAATCTTGCCCGCGCGGAGCGTAACCTGCTGATTTTATTTTGTTTGCGAGGAGATTCCCCTCTCCGGGGACACCGTTCGTTCTGGCACCCGCGTCGCGGTCAGAAGCGTCGACTGCGCTTGAGACCACCTTTTCAAGGGTCCGCACCCAATCCATGAAATGGGGCATCGAGCGTATGGTAATCCGCGGACGGTAACCGAGAGCGATGCACTAGCCGTGGCGCCAAATCGCAAATAGGCCTATGGAGACCACAAGAATTCCAGCTGCAGAGAGCCACAGCAGAAACGAGAGGACATTGAGTTCCGGTATTGTTTGTAGACCAAGTTCATCACGAATTGAGATCATTTCGGCGCGAGTGTATCGAAGCATAAAAGCTCCATAGGCGAAAAGCAGTATCAAACCAACACCCAGGGCGAAAGGAATGAAGAGGCCATCCCGAGACATCTCATCTCCGCGATGAGCCAAAGCGTAGCTGACGATCGCGCCCGAAATCGCGTAATAGGCTGCATTCATCTTGAGTGTGAGGTCCAGATAGTGCTTGTAGAGATCGACGTGCAGCTTGAACTGGCGCCACAGTAGCTCTCGACGATCCATTTTGTCCCTCCGTCCCGCGAAGTTGCGGCGTGGCGTTGTTTCAAGCATAGCAGGCGGTTCCGGGTGGGCCATTTGAGTTGTTCCTGCAGTTCCGGTCCGAGTCCGGGTGAGGTAGTTTGAGTTGCTGAGATAGCGGCGCCCGCGGCGAGTATCAGTCGCCACGGACGCCTAACCAAAACGAGCCCCAAGGAGGCCCGAAATGGCTACCCGCAATTCTAACGGGGTGGAGCAGCGGCGTGCCCGTCTGGATGGCAACCGACCGCGCACCCACCTGAAGCATTTTGGCTGCAATGCTGGCGATGCGCTCGACCGCCACTCCCGTGCACGGGCTGGCTGGCCGACGACCGACACCCACACCGATCGACAAGAGAATCAGGTGGGGGATGCGCCATGACCGAACGCGTATCTGCTCATCAATCCATCCCTCTGCTCAGGAGCAATGAGGAGCAACTGGCGAAGATCAGACGGCAGCTCGAAGGGATGTTTAGAGAGCTGCGTCTGGTTCAAGATGTCATCATGGTCTGCGGCGATGTTCGCGAGTCCACCGGCTCTGATCTCGACAGTGAAGTTGAACACGTCCTGCGTCGCTGCGGCTCCGATCGTCTGTTGAGTGTGTTGAAGGTGCTTACCGAAATTGTTGAGCGCTTCGGCGGCAAGACTGAAATGTCTGAAGCGCGCCAGGAAGTGCCATGAGCGGCAGGAAGGTGAAGATTCGGCCGCGGCCGACGCGCAAGGCGCAGGATGGCGGACACCGCCCCAGCAATGAAGATATCGAAAACATTAGGCTCTCACTGCTCGGCGTCGTGGCCACATGCACGCTGGTGCGCTCGTCGTTCTCGGCCAGCCGATGCACAGCCATCGTGTTGACTCGCGGCGCTCTGCAACCTCTCCGCGAGGCATTGACACTGCTCGGGGAGAAAGACCCCGACTTCTCGATGGCTGAGTACCGCCGCCCACACATCAGCAGGGAGCGCCGCGAATGATCTCGATTCACACCTGGGTACTCGGCTGACGTGGCGACGAAGGTCCTGCATTTCCGCTGGGCGATGCCAAGCCAGAGTCGAGGTGCGCCAAGAAAGTCGGCGCGCCGCTCTTCCGCTGCTGCAGTCTTCATCGGCGACAACAGGGGGGCCGTCACTGCACTCCGCAGTGCCGGCCGCAATAACTGCAGCAGCCACACAGCCTTGCACGATACGTTGGCGCCTGCTACCTGCGTGATGATGGCCTGCTGTCGACGTCGCTGCGATGGATTGAGGCCGAGCCAGCCGAACGCGCCCCGGCGGCTCACCGCCGATGGCGGGACAACTGCAGCAACAATGCGTATGGGCACCATGGTTCATTGATTGGAACTCACGCCAAGAACCTATGTCATAGTGTCGTTGCAGCAGGGACTCGGATGTCTGACGACACGGAGCCCTGGGCGCCGGGCATAAGCGCCACTTCGAGTGAGGACTATCCTTCGTCGATGCCGTACCCATTCGGAAGCCCACGAGCGCACGGTCCTGTAAGCGCTCTCCTTAAAAAAGATAGGAACGGACCGACCTAGACACGCTTCGGTTCCTTTGCGCGTGTCGGCTCAGAAAATGGGCTGGAACCTGATCAGTTAATCATCGCAGCGCTCTAGCTGCCCAACGATCCATCATCCTTCCCGGCCATCGTGGCTGCAGCGATCCGCTGCGGCTTGGTCGTTCATTTCTATCTCGACCCTACCAACAGGTCTTCTCTCGCACTTCCCCGCCAGAGCTCCCAACAGGGTAGTACGGCGGGCGCCTCATCTGAGGCAACAGGTGTCTGAGCACCTGGCCCTTGCCCCTTCCGGGGATCTCGCGTTGAGCGTTTGCGCGAGGCGGGCTTTCGGCAGATGCAGCCCACGTGGCTAAAGGCAAAGCACATCGATTCACTGGTGACGCTCTGGTTGGCGCAAGATCTGGCCGCCGGCACCCTCAAAAATCGGCTGGCGCATCTGCGCTGGTGGGCGGAGAAGATCGGCAAGGCCGGCCTGATCCCACGCGACAACGCGGCGCTGTCCGTTCCCGAGCGACGGTTTGTCACCAACGAGAGCAAGGCTCGGCAGATCGGCGACGGTCTGGAACGTATCTCCGACCCCTATGTGCGGATGAGCCTGTTGCTGCAGGAGGCATTCGGTCTGCGGCGGGAGGAGTCCATCAAATTCCAGCCCTCCTAGGTGTGCCGAGTCCCGGTTCGACGTGGAGGCGAACGACGCGCCGGTGCAAAGGGTGGATGGGTCGGCGGTCCGTGTGATCCTGAAAAACCCGCTGTACTGCGGTCGGCTTCGCTGGAACGTTTCGCAATTCGTACGCGATCCCGACAGCGGCAAATATAAACGCCGCAGGCGTCCGAAAGCGGAATGGGTCGAGAGCCAAGAGGAAACTCTGCGGATCATCGCTGACTCGGTGTTTGAGCAGGCGCAGGCCCGAACACGTGTCACGGCGAACAGCGACAAGAGATTGAAGAGCGGCGGCAAGGCAAAATATCTGCTCAGCGGCTTGCTCGTGTGTAAGGTATGTAAGGCGCATTACGTCATTGCCGACGCGCGCAGCTACGCCTGTAGCGGTCACTGGAACGGTCGTGCGTGTTCCAACCATATTCGAGTGCGACGTGATTCCATTGAACGGGTCATCCTGGGTGGAGTTTGCCGCGACCTGTTGGCGCCCGAGCGCGTGGAGCAAATGGCGAAGGAAATGCGTGCCGCGTATGTCGAACGGATGCGCGAGATTGCCGCTCGGGTTGAGTTGTTGCCGCGTGAGGTCGAGGAGTTGGACGCTCGTATTGGTCGCTTACGCGAGCGCATGAAGGCTGGCGATCCTGACCTGACCGTCGACGAATTACAGGTAGCCATCGATCGTGCTGAATCCAAGCGCCGAGAACTACTCAGTGAACGTCCGACCGAGAGTGAGAACACTCGCGTTTTAGCGATGCTACCGCGCGCCGCTGAGCTATACCGCGACCAAATCGAGCAGGGGTTAGGAGGCGATCCCGGCGCAGCAACCAAGGCCCGAACCATCCTGCGCAGCATGCTCGGTGAAATCATGCTCTCACCGGGCGAGGATGGTTCACTGTGGGCGGAGTATGGAATGCAGCCAGCAGCGTTGCTGCAGGGTGCAGTGCCCATTCGGGCACATAGGTGACACTCCATTCCGGGCACATAGGTAACACTTTCAGGCATTTGGGGGTACCCCAAATGCCGTGGCGGGAGTGTTGCAAGATGGACGAACGACTGCGGTTCGTGGCCCGGTTGCTGGACGGGGAGAAGATGGCGGTGCTGTGCCGGCAGTTCGATATCTCTCGGAAAACAGGCTACAAGATCTTCTCGCGCTATAAAGCCTGCGGGATGGAGGGGCTGACCGATCGGTCCCGTCGCCCGTACCGGCAAGCCAATCAGCTGCCGTTCCAGGTGGAAACGCTGATTGTGCAGCTGAGACGGGAGCATCCCAGCTGGGGAGCTCCGAAGATCCGCGAAAAGATCCGCCGGCTGCACACGGAGATCTCCTTGCCGGCCATCAGTACGGTGCATGCCGTGCTGGATCGCAACGGCCTGGTGAACCGCACTGGCCGCCGAGCTCACTACTTCGCTGAGGGTACGCAGCTTTCCAGGCCCACGCAGCCCAATGAGTTGTGGTGTGCCGATTACAAGGGCGAGTTCATGCTGGCGGATCGGCGCTACTGCTACCCGCTGACGATCACCGATTTTGCCAGTCGCTACCTGTTGGGTTGCGATGCCTTGGAAAATACTCGCGGTGAATACGCTTTTGCCGTATTTGAAAGGGCTTTCAAGGAGTTTGGACTGCCGCTGGCCATCCGCACGGACAATGGAATTCCTTTTGCCAGTCGCACCGCATTTTTCGGCCTGAGTCGTTTGTCAGTGTGGTGGTTGCGCTTGGGGATCAGCATCGAACGCATCGAGCCCGGTCAACCACAACAGAACGGACGGCACGAACGGATGCACCTGACGCTGAAGAAGGAAGCGACCAAGCCGCCGGCGAAGAACTTCCTGCAGCAGCAGGGCAAGTTCGATCGATTCATGGACTGTTATAACAATCAACGGCCCCATCAGGCGTTGAACATGAAGTACCCCGCAGAGGTTTACAGGCCCTCAGCGCGGGTCTACGCCGGCTTGGAAGAGTTGGAATATCCCTTTCACGATCGCACCATCCTGGTCACCAGCTGCGGGCGCATCTGCATCGGTCGACGCAAGATCAACCTCAGCTGCGTGTTCGCCGGTCAGCGCGTGGGAATCAAAGAGGTGAGCGAAAAGATCTGGCTGGTGAGCTTTATGAAGT
>Ga0207641_10002932_pt1 | contig 15425 bp, 14 predicted proteins | sample KBSSwiS62_FD_184306 | JGI IMG/M metagenome (GOLD analysis project Ga0207641, IMG submission 184306) | Switchgrass rhizosphere microbial communities from Kellogg Biological Station, Michigan, USA - KBS Switchgrass S6-2 (SPAdes) (version 2) | ecosystem: Host-associated > Plants > Roots >... | reverse complement strand
GCAACGGCGGCGGCACCTACTCCTACTGGAAGTACCCGACCAACCCCGGCGTCTTCGGCCAGGGCCAGTCCGACGGCCCGAAGACGACCACGCTGAACCCGAAGAACGGCGACGTCACCAACGCCGGCACGCAGCCGCTGGCGACCTTCCGCGCCGAAGGCGCCGAAGTACCGAGCTGGTGCCCGCCGCTCTACTCGGTCGAAGCCTGCGCGACCAAGAACCCCTTCGGGCTCCCCCCGGTCGGCTACGAAAAAGCCTTCCAGGGCAGCCTCAGCACGGTCGGCCAGGCGCTGACCACCTCACCCTGGGGCACGCTCGACCAGGGCGGCAACGCGGTCGAGTGGACCGACACGATCGCCCCCGCGCCGACCGGTTCCAGCAAGGGCAAGGTCTGGCGCCGGCTGCACGGCGGCATCGCCAACTCCACCGCCTACCAGCTCTGGATCTCGGCGGTCGGACTGCAGCCGCAGGACAACTCGTTCGGTACCGCGACCTACCCGTGGCTCGGCTTCCGCATCGGCGCGGTCGGCGACCTCAAGGTCGGCAAGCAGCGTTAGAGCTCGGAGCGGCCGGGCGCCTCGGCGCCTGGCCGCGCTTGGCTACTTCAGCGGGTGCAGGCGGGTCTTTTCGACCCGGGCCAGTTTGCGTTTGAGCCGCTGGAACTGCTTCTCCTGCGCCTCGGTCCGTTCGTAGCCTTTGTAGGCGAGGTTGGTCTGCTCGAGCGGGTCCGTCTTCAGGTCGTACATCTCCCACTGCGGCGGTTTGCGTTTGCGAACCTGGCCGGAGACGTCGTGGTATTTGGCCAGCTTCCAGCGCCCTTCGCGGATGCTGACGATGTGGTTCGGCGGTTTCGGGTAGGGCGGCTGCTTCTGCCCTGACTGGAAGTCGTCGTAGGTGAAGACGACGTAGTCCTGGACGCCCTTGGCGCTGTGCGGCTGCAGGACCAGCTTCGAGTAGTCGACCCCCTGCCAGTCGGCTCGGGCGCTTTTCGGCGCCGCCGCCAGGCTGGCCAGCGTCGGCAGGAAGTCGACGTGGGAGACGAGGGCGTCGGTTTCGGCCGGTTTCGGGAACAGCTTCGGGTTCGAGTAGACCAGCGGGACCCGCGTCGCCTCCTCGTAGAAGTTGAAGTTCTTCTGCCGCATGCCGCCGTGGGTGAGGCCCATCTCGCCGTGGTCGGCGGTGCGGACGATCAGCGTGTCCTCGTAGAGCCCGTTCTGTTCGAGCTTGTCGAGGACGTTGACCAGGTAGCTGTCGGAGGAGCGCATCAGGTTGCCGTAGTAGTTCAGGTAGGCCTGCTTTTCGGCTTTGCTTTCCGGCTTGCCGGTGAGGTTGAAGATTTTTAGGAATTCCGCCTGGACAGTGGGCTTGGTCGAGAGGTCTTCTTCGTTGGTCTTCGGCAGCCCGATCGAGCCCTCGAGCCAGGAGTCGTCGTAGCCCGCTTCGTTGAAGGTCTTGCTCGGGTAGAAGAGGACGTCGTGCGGGTTGACCAGTGAGATCACCATGAAGAACGGCTGTTCCTTGGCCGCGTTGGTGTCGAGGTACTGGAGGACGCCTTCGTTTTCACCGGTGCCTTCGGAGTCGACGAAGCGGCCGTCGTTGTCGGGGAAGCCGCCTCCCGCCTCGGGCACGCTCTGGTTGGCGCCGGCGTCCGGCGGGTTCCAGCGGTCGAAGCCGTACTTTTCGAGGTCGGAGGGTTTCGCGTCTTCGGGCGTTTCCGGCTTCGAGCAGTGCCACTTGCCCTTGTAGATGACCTTGTAGCCGGCCGCCTTCATCACCGTGGCGAGGTTCTTCAGATCGGTCGGCAGGTTGACCTGCGGGTAGCCCTTTTCCGCCGGCATGTCTTCCTCGAGCGTGTATTTGACCCCGTGCTGGGCGGGGAAGTAGCCGCTCATCAGGGTCGAGCGGGCGGGGGAGCACATGCAGGCGTTGGTGAAAGCGCGTTCGAAGCTGAGCCCGTGCTGGCGCAGGCGGCGCATTCCCGGCAGGTTCTGGCGCAGCCAGTTCGGCGGGAAGTGCTGGATCGCCCGTTCCTGGTCGGTGAGGAAGAGGATGATGTTCATCCCGGCGACGTCGCCCTTCCTGCCTTTGGCGGCGGCGAGCGCCTGCTCGATCCCGGCGCCCTGGGAGAGCAGCAGGGTCCCGGCCGCGGCGGCGCCCGAGCCGAGCAGCTGTTTACGGGTGAGGCCGCTCTGGCGATCGTCCGAGTTGCTCATTTGTTCCTCCGGAAGATGTCGACTGCGTTGCTGGCGAACGAGGTCGAGTAGACGTTGCGGCCGTCGGGGCTGACCACGATCGAGCCGGCCCCGCGCAGTGCCTGGGCACGGGTGCAGCCCGGCACCGACTTCGGCGCGAGGCAGCCGGCGCGCCCTTCCAACTGCGCGACTTCGCCCGACTTGTTGCGGCTGAGGGCGACGATCGCTCCGGTGGCGAAGGCGGCGACGTAGACGTTGGCCCCGTCCGGGGAGACGGCGAGCCCCTCGGGCGCGCTCAGCGCCTGGCCGAAGGAGCAGCCGACGGCGCGCAGCCAGACCAGGCAGCCGGCGGTGCCGGTCTTCTGGGTCAGCCCCCCGGCCGGGATGGCGCGGGTGAAGGAGGTGACGCTGTTGCTGAGCAGCGAGGTGACGTAGACGTCCTTGCCGCCGGGACTGACCGCGACCGCGTTGGCGCCCTTGAATTCATAGCCGTTGGTGCAGCCGGTGAGCGGGGTGCTGACGAGGCAGCCGCTGCCGTCCGTGGCCTGGGCCAGGGCGCCGGTGGTGGGATTGCGGGCGAGGACCGCGACCGCGTTGGAGGAGGCGCTGCCGGTGTAGACGCCGGTGGAGGTGACCGCCAGCCCCTCGATCGCCCGCAGGCCGATGCCGACGGCGCAGCCACTGACGGCTTCGGCGATGCAGCCGGTGGTGCCCGACGGCTGGGCGAGGGCGCCGGAGCTGGGGTCGCGGTTGAAGGTCACGACCGCGTTGCCGGCGAAGGCGCCGACGTAGACGTTGAGCCCGTCGGGGCTGATCACGACCACGTCCGGGTCGATCAGGGCGCGGCCGTTGGAGCAGTCCGGAACCGGCAGGCCGGAAATGCAGCCGAACCCGGCCGGCAGCTGGGTCAGGGCGCCGTTCTTCGGGTTGCGGGCGAAGACGGTGAGCGAGCTGGCCCCGCGCGAGGCCACGTAGACGCTGCGGCCATCGGGGCTGACCGCGACCGAGTTGGGGCCGACGAGCCCGACCGCGGCGGCGCAGCTGCTCGGCCCCTGGGTGGCGACGCATCCCGCCGGCCCCTTGGGCTGGGTCAGCTCGCCGGTCTTCTTGTCGCGCCGGAAGACCGCGATCGCGTTGCTTTTCGAGGAGGCGACGTAGACGTTCCTGCCGTCGGGGCTGACCGCGATCGCCCGCGAGCCGAAGCCCACGCCGGCGCCCTTGAGGGCGCGGGCCGTGCCGCACTTGCCTGAGGGGGCGGAGCGATCGACCAGGCAGCCGGCGGCGCCGGCGAGCTGGTGCAGCGCGCCGCGGGGCTGCGCCGGCTTGCTCTTGGGCTGCGGCGACGTTTTCGCTTCCGGTTTAGCCGCGCCGCCGGCGGCAGCCGGGAGCACCAAGGCCACCAGCAGGGCGAGCCCGATAAGCAGCGGCGAAGAGGAGTGGTGGTGGGTGGAGGAGCGCATATGCCGGGTCGATCTCGCTGCCCGCATAGCGGTCCACAGCCGAGCTCGCCGCGAGCATAGAACTCGCCTCGGGCGTTACCTCAGTTTTCCCGTGGAACCAGATGCTCGATCTCGAAGCCGTGCTCGTCGCGCAACCGCGCCGCGATCAGCGAGCGGTGACAGGCGATGGCGTCGCGCTCGACGCAGAGCAGCGCCGCCTTGTTGGCGCCGATCCACTTGACGATCGGATCGAGGTCGACCGGGTCGAGGATCTGCTCTGTATATAGACGCGCGTACTCGGGGGCGAGGACCGTGCGCGAGCGCTTGCCCTCGCCGCGGCGGTCGTCCTCGCGGTATTGCAGCTCGCGCATCGCCGTCGTCGGCGCCAGCTCCTTCAGATGGGTGTAGCCGACCCCGGCCTCGCCGAGCGCCGCCTGCAGGCGGGCGGCGTTGGCCCAGGCGTACTCACTGCCGCGCACGCCGCGGCGCTGGCGCACGTCGAGGACCAGGCCGACCTCGGCCGCGGCGAGCGCCGCCAGGAACGACTCGCGGTCGAAGCCGTAGACGCCGATCGTGGCGATCGCGGCCACGACAGCTCCCCGCCTCAGCCCACCTGCTCGGTCGGCCGGATCAGGATCTCGTTCAGGGAGACGTGCCAGGGGCGCGTCACCGCGTAGGCGATCGCGTCGGCGATGTTATCCGCTTGCAGCATCTCCATGTCGGCGAAGCGCTCCCTCGTTTTCTCCCTGATCCCGTCGCGGATGTGGTCGGAGAGCTCGGTGTCGACGGCGCCGGGCTCGATGATCGTCGAGCGCACCTTGCGGCTGGCGAACTCCTGGCGAAAGGACTCGCTGAAGGCGCCGACGCCGTGCTTGGTCAGGTTGTAGACGCCGGAGCCGGAGCGGGCGATGCGGCCGGCGACGGAGCTGATGTTGACCACGTCGGCGCAGCCGCGCTCGGAGTCGGCGGCCGCGGCCAGCAGGTGGGGGAGGGCGGCGTGGGTGGTGTTGATCAGGCCCTTGAGATTGAGGTCGATCATCCGGTGCCACTCCTCGGTCGGCGCGTCCTCGATCGGCCCCAGCAGCATCTGGCCGGCGTTGTTGACGACGATGTCGAGCCGGCCGAGCTCGGTGACGGTGCGCTCGACCGCCCCGATCGCCTGGTCCTGATCGGTGATGTCGGACTCGATCGCCAGGGCGGCGTGGCCCTCGGCGCCGATCTCCCCGGCCAGCTTCTCCAGCCGCTCGAGCCGGCGGGCGGCGACGGCGACTTTGGCGCCCTGGGCGGCCAGCGCCCGCGCGGTCGCCTCGCCGATGCCGCTGCTAGCGCCGGTCACCAGTGCCACGGTTCCGTCAAGTGGGGTCGTCATTCCGGAGCTTCCTTTCGTCGATTTCGGGTCGCAGCTACCCCGCCTGACAAGTTCCCTACCCGCTGATAGCGTCGCAGGCCTCGTCTCGTCCACGATCTGGGGAGTTCTGGCTTGAGAAAACTGGCCGCGTTCTGCTTCGCCCTAGCCTTCGTCTTCTGCCTGGGAGCCGCGCCGGCCGGTGCCGCGATCAGCTTCGACGACGGCCCCGACACGGTGGTGACGCCGAGGTTCGAATGGAACTTCGGCGATGCGGGGGGCAATCCGGAGCGGGTCGAAGGGCTGAAGCTGCGTGAACCGAGCGAACTGTTCGGGCCCAACATCGCCGCTTCGGGCAGCGGTTCGTGCGGCGACCCGGGCGAGTTCTGGGGACAGTCCTACGGCAACGCCGACGGTTTCGGCCCGGGCCCGGTCGTCGGCGGCAACCGCGGCGATTGGGTCCAGCGCGGCGGCCGCAGCCTCGAGATCAACTCGGTCGCGCCGACGATCTGCTCCGGGGACGAACCAGATCCGATCCCGGTGCGCACCCGCTACACCTTCTTCGACACCGGCCCGGCGGCGAACATGGTCCGGCTCGAACGTCGCTTCTCCTTCGCCCCCAATCAGGAGGCCTACATCGTGCAGGGGGTCCGCGCCTACGTGCCGCGGCTCCCCGCCGGCACCTACAACCAGGAGATCTTTCCGAACGCGTCCGGGACGGGCCTGATCACGGAAGGGATCTGCAACGTCTGCATCCACAAAGACGACTGGAACAAGACCTGGGTCGCCCTCAACGCCTCCGGCTCCAACGCCGGCATGCTGATCCTGCGCGACCCCGGCAACGCCAGCCCGGCCAGCATCACGCTCGACTACGACGGCTCCTCGGGCTCCAACAACACCGGGATCACCCTCGACCGCCCGGCTCCGGCCAGCTGGACCGGGCCGCTGACCGAGACCGAGTACCTCTGCTTCTACGACGCCGCCTCGTGGCCGCCGGCAGAGCGCAGCGCCACCCGCCTGCCGGATGGCTGCGCCCCGGCGACGCCGCCGATCAACACCGCGACCCCGGCGATCTCGGCCGGCGCCGGCAGCCCCCGGGCCGGGGAAAATTTCTTCGCCGCGCCGGGGAAATGGGACAACGCCACCGCCGCCTTCGGCTACCAGTGGTCGCGCTGCCTGGATGAGGCCTGTCAGCCGATCTCCGGCGCCAACGGCACCTCCTACACGGCGACCGCCGCCGACGCCGGCAAATCGCTCAAGCTACGGGTCACCGCGACCGCCCCGGGCGGCGAGACCGACTTCGCCGAGAGCAACCTCGCCGGCAGTATCAGCGGCCACGTCTACGCCGGCAGCAAGGACCCCGCCAACCTGGTGCCGTTCGCCCAGGTCCAGGTCTGCCGTCGCAGCGGCAAGCCCTGCCGCTCGACCAGCGCCGATGCCGGCGGCGCCTACACGGTGCAGGCGCCGCTGCTCGGCAAGTTCCGCGTCACCGCCTTCCCGCCCGCGGGCTCGAAAGCCGTCGCACACACGCGCTCGACGATCACCCGGGTCCGGGCGGAAGTCGATGCCACCAGCCAGGACGTCGTCCTCGGCGTGGTCAAGACGCCGCCGCCGCAGGTCCAGTTCACCGGCTCCGGCGTGCGCGGCAACAGCGCCGAAGGCATCCCGGTCGTGCACTGGCAGGAACCGTTCGTCATCAACTACGAAACCGACATCGACAACGAAGTCGAAGCGCGGGTCGACTTCCCCGACGGCCAGCAGCTGCGGGTCGATCCCGAGCAGCCGGTCGAACCGAGCCCGAAAAATCCCGAAAACGGCATCTTCAGGTTCTCGATCCAGCCGCTCTACCCGAATCACGGCGCCGCCCGGGTGACGATCTTCGTCCGCGGTCAGCGCAGCGAGGCCCAGATCGAAGCCGAAGAAAAAGAAACTGAAGAAGAAGAAGCCGAAGAAGAAGAATCGGAAGAAGAAGAAAACGAAGAAGAAGAAGAAAACGAAGAAGAAGACGAAGAACCTGAAGAAGACGAAGAAACCGAAGACGAAGAAACCGAAGAAGAAAACAACGAAGAAGACGAAGAACAGGAAGAAGAAACCGAAGAAGACGAAGAAAACGGGCCCGGCAACCCCGAAGAAATCACCTTTCCGATCTACATCGACCCGAGCGGCTTCGTCCACACCGTGAGCGGGGCGCCGCTGGGCGGGGCGACGGTGACGCTCCTGCAGTCCGCGGACAAGGCCGGCCCCTTCACGGCCGTCCCCGACGGCTCGGCCGTGATGTCGCCGATGAACCGCCGCAACGCCGACCTCAGCGAAGCCGACGGGCACTTCGGCTGGGACGTGGTCGCCGGCTTCTACAAGGTCAGGGTCGAGAAGAGCGGCTGCCACGCGCCCTCGCAGCCGGGCCAGCCCGGCGTCGAAACGGCGGTGATGACGATCCCGCCGCCGGTCACCAACCTCGATCTGCGCCTGGAATGCGAGATCCCGGCGCCGGCCCCACCGGTATCGCCGCGACCGGCGCCGCCGTCGCTGCGCGCTTCGCTGTCATTGCCGGGCGGAGGCCGGGTCAAGGTCGACAAGAAGGGCGGCTTCAAGCTCAAGGGCGCGACCGCCGGCTGCCCCGCCGCGAGCTCCGGTCCATGCACGGTCACCCTCGGCGTCAGCGCCGCGCCGCCGCCGAAGAAAGGGAAAGGCGGCAAGAAGGCCCGCCCGAAGACCCTGCCGCTCGGAACGGCGACGATCTCCGTCGCCGCCGGCGCGACGGTGCCGCTGGCGGGCAAGCTCTCCAAGAGCGGGCTGCGTCAACTCGTCAAAGCGGGCCGGCTGAAGGCGACGCTGACCGTCGCGGCGCGGGTGCCCTCCGGCGAGAGCAGCGGTGGCAGTCTCAGCGCGACTCTGCTGGCGCCGCCGAAAACGCCAACTCCGCGGCGCTGAGGTGCAGCTGCTCGACCCGCTCGCGCTGGCCGCTTGCCTGCTCCGCCATCGCGGCGAAGTCGAGCTCGTCGTCGCGAGCGCCAAGGCTGTGCTCGAGTGCCCGCCAGAGCCGGATCTGCCCGGTCAGGCCGAGATATAGAAGCTCCAGCTCGACCATGCGGCTGAGCGGGGCGTAGCCGGTCAGCTGGCCGTTGAACTTGAAGCGGCCCAGCTTCTCGCCGAGCCAGGCGCCGGCCGGCTTGAGGCGATCGCGAGAGACCCCCAGTCGCTCCATCGCGTCTTCGAGGGTCTCGCGATCGGCTTCGATTTCCTCGCACAGCGCCGCGGTCGGGGGACCGAAGACCGGGTCGTCGGCGTTATTGGAGCGCAGCCGCCGCGCCAGCTCGACGCCCCCGGCCGATCCCGCCAGGTGGTCGTTCAGGTAGATGGAGAGAGGGTCGCTCACAGTGCCCCTCTACCCCGGATCGCGTTCGAACATGTTTGGCCGGCATCCGGTGGTACGGTCGCCAAAGCCAGATGAACGCGAGCACGGGAGAGACGAAGACGGTGCTGGTCACCGGCGGCTCCGGGTTTCTCGGGGGCTGGTGCCTGGTCGAGCTGCTGCGGCACGGCTACACGGTCCGCACCACCGTGCGCGACCTCGCCAAGGAAGCGGAGGTCCGGGGCCGGGTCGCGTCGCAGGTCGACGCCGGCGAACGGCTCTCCTTCTTCGCCGCCGACCTCGGCCGGGATGACGGCTGGACTGAGGCGGTGGCCGGCTGCGACTACGTCCTCCACGTCGCCTCGCCGTTCCCGCCGGCGCAGCCGAAGGACCCGGACGAGTTGATTGTCCCGGCGCGGGAGGGGACGCTGCGGGTGCTGCGCGCGGCCCTCGACGCCGGCGTCGAGCGGGTCGTCGTCACCTCCTCGGTCGCCGCTGTCCGCGGCGGCGTCACCAGCGCCCCGGCGCCGCTGACCGAGGCCGACTGGACCGACGGCGACAACACCGCGCTGCAGCCCTACACGCGTTCCAAGGCACTCGCCGAGCGGGCCGCCTGGGACCTCGTCGACGAGCGTGGAGAAGCCGCGAAGCTGGCGGTCGTCAACCCCGGCGCGATCCTCGGGCCGGTGCTGGGCGCGGAGAGCTCGACCTCGCTGGCAATGGTCGAGCGGCTGCTGAAGGGGATGCCGGGGACGCCGCGGATCGGCTTCAGCGTCGTCGACGTCCGCGACGTCGCCGACCTGCAGATCCGCGCGATGACCGCGCCCGAGGCCGGCGGCGAGCGCTTCATCGCCGTGGCCCGCTTCCAGTGGATGGCCGACATCGCCGCGGTCCTGCGCGAACGGCTCGGCCCGGCCGCGGCAAAGGTGCCCAAGCGCGGCGTCCCCGACTTCGTCGTGCGGGCGATGGGGATCTTCGACCCAAGCGTGCGCTCGGTCGCGAAGCAGCTCGGCGAGAAGGTCGAGATGTCGAGCGCCAAGGCCGAATCCACCCTCGGCTGGCTGCCGCGCCCGCTCGAGGAGACGATTGTCGACTGCGCTCGCAGCCTGGGCGCCGAGAGGGAGGACTGACCATGGCAACCGTGCTCTGCGTGCTCTACGACGACCCGGTCGACGGCTACCCGCCCTCCTACGCGCGCGACGACGTGCCGAAGATCGAGCGCTACCCCGACGGCCAGAGCGCGCCGACGCCGGCGGCGATCGACTTCACCCCCGGCGAGCTGCTCGGCAGCGTCTCCGGCGAGCTGGGGCTGCGCGATTTCGTCGAGTCGCGCGGGCACCGGCTGATCGTCACCACCGACAAGGACGGCCCCGACTCGGTCTTCGAGCGCGAGCTGCCGGAGGCGGAGATCGTCATCTCCCAACCCTTCTGGCCCGCATACCTGACCGCCGAGCGGATCGCCAGGGCGCCGAAGCTGAAGCTGGCGCTGACGGCCGGGATCGGCTCCGACCACGTCGACCTCGAGGCGGCGAGCGGGCGCGGCCTGACCGTCGCCGAGGTGACGTACTCGAACAGCATCAGCGTCGCCGAGCACGTGGTGATGATGATCCTCGGCCTGGTCCGCAACTACATCCCCTCCTACCAGCAGGTGGTCGAGGGCGGCTGGAACATCGCCGACTGCGTCTCCCGCTCCTACGACCTCGAGGGGATGCAGGTCGGCAGCGTCGCCGCCGGGCGGATCGGCACCGCGGTGCTGCGCCGGCTGAAGCCCTTCGACGTCGGCCTCCACTACACCGATCGCCACCGGCTGCCGGCGGCGGTCGAGGAGGAGCTGGGGCTGACCTTCCACCCCGACGCCGGGTCGATGGTCGGGGTCTGCGACGTGGTCACGATCAACGCGCCGCTGCACCCGGAGACCGAAGGCCTCTTCGACGCGGCGATGCTGGCGAGGATGAAGCGCGGCGCCTACCTGATCAACACCGCCCGCGGCAAGATCTGCGACCGCGACGCGGTCGCGGCGGCCTGCGAGAGCGGCCAGCTGGCCGGTTACGCCGGCGACGTCTGGTTCCCGCAGCCGGCGCCGCCCGACCATCCCTGGCGCTCGATGCCGCACCACGGGATGACGCCGCACACTTCCGGCACCAGCCTCTCGGCCCAGGCCCGCTACGCGGCCGGGACCCGCGAGATCCTCGAGTGCTGGTTCGACGGCCGCCCGATCCGCGACGAGTACCTGATCCTCGACGGTGGCGCCCTGGCCGGCACCGGCGCCCACTCCTACAGCGCCGGCAACGCGACCGGCGGCTCAGAGGAGGCGGCCCGCTTCAAGCGCGGCGGTGCGCCCGAGGTCTGAGGGGCGGGCACGGCCGCACCGAATCGAAATGCGCAGCGCGGTTTTCTTCATTCGATTCGGTTTCGACAAAATGGGGGAGCAGGATGCGGGGGAGAGCGGGAGCGATTATCTGGCTGGCGGCTGCGGTTCTGTGCTGCGCGCTCGCGGGTCCCGCTGTCGGGCGCGCCGCCACCGAGCCGACGAAGCCGACCGAAGTCGCGGCTCTCGGTGGCGGCGTGGGACCGCTCACCCTGGGCCCCGGGGGAGCGCTCTGGTTCGCGGACGGCGGGAAGCTGGGGAGGATCGACGCTGACGGGAAGCTGACCGAAGTGCCCCTGTCCGAAAGCGTCGGCTCCCTGCAGGGCATCGCCGCCGGCCAGGAAGGCAACCTCTGGGCGACGAGCGGGAGTGAGGTCGATCGGATCACCGTCACCGGCCAGGTCACCCGCTTCCCGCTGCCGGACGGCAGCGGGAAGGTGGGCCCGATCGCCGTCGCCCCGGACGGAACCCTGTGGTTCACGGCCTGGGCGTCCGAGCGGCTGAAGGAAAGCTCGTTCGGCGAGGCCTACGTGATCAGCATGCGGCCGGGGGGCGGCATGAACCGTTACCCGCTCCCGGGGTCGGCGCGGCAACGGGACGAACCGCCGGCGTCGATCGTCGCCGGCCCGAACGGCGACGTCTGGTTTACCGATCCGGCCTTCAACCGGGTCGGCCGGATCACGCCCGACACCAAGCTGACCGAGTTCAGCGTCCGGCTCCATCCCGAGGTGCTGGCCACCGACGGTGCGGACGGGGTCTGGTTCGTCGGGCTCGGTGGCCTCGGCAAGGTCGACGCCAGCGGCCAGGTTCAGGAGCTCCGAACCGGCAGCTTCTCCGGTCTCTTGATCGGCAGCGCCTACGGCGCCGTGGCCGGGCCCGAAGGAGACCTCTGGTTCATCGGCGGGGCGACCCGGGTGATGCGCGTGACTCCGTCGGGCCAGCTGAGCGTGGTCCGTGGGCCAGGCGCTCCGGCGGCGGCGCATATCGCGCTCGGGCCCGGGGGGTCGATCTGGGTCAGCACCATCGCGAATCCGATCAAAGGCGTGACGGCGGCACCGCTGCTGCGCTACGCGCCGGGCCTTCCCGGGATCGAGGTCACTCCCGAGATCGCGACCGTCAGGGACGGACAGGTTCAGCTGCATCTCTCCTGGTGGCGGCTCGCCGGGCGAGTGCTCCGGCGAAGCCAGGATCATCCTCGGGCGCAATAGCGTCGCCTCGACCGCCTACCGCCTCGCGGCCAGCTCCGACGGAACGGTGACCCTGGCGCTGCCGGCGCCGGAGCGGCGCCTCCTGGCGCAGAGCGGATACGAGCGGGTGTCGGCCTACGCCTCAGCCGACGGCGGCTACGGGGGGTTCGCTCAGCTGGTTCTCCGCAGCCCGCACCCGCCGGCGCCCCGGCCCGGCAGGCCGCTGTTGATGCCGCTGCCCGAAAGCATTCGAGCGGGCGACTTCGTCTGGGGGCCGGACGGTGCCATCTGGACCGGAGGCGACATCGGCCGCTTCAACCGGATCACGCCCGACGGCCACGCTTCGACCATTGAGGTTCCCGCTCTCGACGCGGAGCCGGGCCCGATCGGCTTCGATCCTCGGGGTGGCCTCTGGTTCGTGAACTACGGCGACGGCTTCTACAACCAGGCCGAACCGGTGCTCGGACGGCTCGCTCCCGACGGGAAGCTGACGCAGGTGAGGCTGCCGTCGGGGCCCCGGCCAGAGGGAGGAGCCGTGGTCGGCGCCGACGGGAAGGTCTGGGTGGTGCGCTCCGAGTATCCCGATCGCGGCGAGATCGACAGGGTCGGCGCCGACGGCAAGGTCAGCCGCTTCTCGGTCGGCGTCGAACCGGGGCCGATCGTCACCGACCGCCGCGGCGGCGCCTGGTTCGTCGAGTCCGGTCCGCGGATCGTCCACCTCACCGCTTCCGGAAAGAGGCGCGTCTTCCCCGTTCCCCACAGGGGGTTCGTCGGCGACCTGGCGCTCGGTCGCCACGGCGACGTCTGGTTCACTCACTGGAACCGGCGCTCCCTGCCACCGGCGATCGGCCGCATCACCCCGAGCGGGCGGATCAGCGAGCGCACGGTGCGACACGTCGGCAGTCCCGGATCGATTCTCGCCGCCCCTGACGGGAATCTCTGGTTCACGACCCAATTCCCCCGTCGCATCGTCCGCATGACCCCGCACGGCAAGCTCAAAATCTGGCGCCGCGGGGCCGCCGCCGCGGGCACGATCGCACTCGGCCCCGAAGGGAACATCTGGTTCGGCGCCGGCGACCAGAACACGCTCGCGGCGTTTCGTCCCTGAGCCGGCCGATATCGCCGGGGTAGCATGGCGCCATGAAGATGCGCGCCGCGGTTCTGGAGGAGTTCGGGCAGCCGCTCGGGGTGCAGGAGGTGGAGCTGGCCGAGCCGCGCGCCGGCGAGGTGCTGGTCCGCCTCGTCGCCTGCGGCGTCTGCCACACCGACCTCTACACCGCCTCCGGCGCCGACCCCTCCGGCTACGCGCCGGCGGTGCTCGGGCACGAGGGGGCGGGGGTGGTCGAGCGGGTCGGGCCCGACGTCGCCTCGCTGGCCGAGGGCGACCACGTCGTCACCCTCTTCTCGCCCCAGTGCGGCGAGTGCGTGCACTGCGTCGACCCGCGGACCAACCTCTGCATGGCGATCCGGGCCGAGCAGAACCTGGGGCACCTGCCCGACGGCAGCACCCGCCTCTCCCGCGGGGGCGAGGAGATCCGCCACTTCATGGGCTGCTCGACCTTCGCCGAGTACACGGTGATGCCGGAGATCGCCCTCGCCAAGGTCAACCCGGAGGCGCCGTTCGAGCACGTCTGCCTCTTCGCCTGCGGGCTCTCGACCGGGCTCGGCGCCGCGATCAACACCGCCGCGGTGACCGCGGGCAGCACCTGCGTCGTCTTCGGGGCCGGGATGGTCGGCCTCGGCGCCGTCGCCGGCTGCCGCCTCCAGGGTGCCGAGCGGATCGTCTGCGTCGACCTGTCGCCGGAGCGGCTGGAGCTGGCCCGCGGCCAGGGCGCGACCGACGTCATGGTTGGCGGCGAGGACGCGGTCGAGGCGATCCTCGAGATGACCGGCGGCTTCGGCGCCGACTACACCTTCGAGGCGACCGGCAACGTCAAGGTGATGCGCCAGGCGGTCGAAGCGGCGCGCATGGCCTGGGGGCTGTGCACGGTCGCCGGCGTCGCCGGCAGGGGGGAGACCCTGGACATCGTCCCCCGCTTCCTGATCACCGGCCGCCGCGTCGCCGGCTCCTCCTTCGGCGGCGTCAAGGGTCGCGACCAGGTCCCGGTCCTGGTCGAGCGGGCGCTGGCGGGAGAGATCGACGTCGAGCCCTTCATCTCCCACCGCATCAGCCTCGACGAAGTCAACCGCGGCTTCGAGCTGATGGAGGCCCAGGACGGCATCCGCAGCGTGATCGAGTTCAGCTAGGCACGGCCGCGAGGGCGCCGGGCCTGCAGGCGCTCGCGGGCGGAAGGCTGCTCCGCCTTCTGCTGGATGTACTGCTGCGCGACCGAGGCGAGTAGGGCGACGAACACGCCGATCCCGGTGAGGATGTAGAAGATCGTGAAGATCTCGGTGCCGGGGGTGGTGGGGTGGAGATCTCCGTAGCCAACCGTGGTCAGGGTCACGACCGAGAAGTAGAGGGCCTCGACGATGGTCCAGTCCTCGAAGCGCCAGTAGAAGATCGTCCCCGTCAGCACCAGGGCGGCGGCGACGAAAGGCAGCGCTTTGGTCTCGGGGTCGCGCATGACTCCGGCGACGGCCCGTGCGAGTCCACGAAAGGCGAGCGCCAAGGGCAGCATGAGGGTGGATTCGCCGACTGCATGCGGTTTCCTGGCCCTCGCGGTCGTGGCGACTTGACATGTGACTAAAAGGTCACCTATAGTCCGGGCCATGGACGAGGTCTTCAAGGCGCTGGCCGACCCGACCCGGAGGGGGCTGCTCGACGCGCTCTTCGAGCGGGACGGGCAGACGCTGAGCGAGCTCGAGGGCCGGTTGCCGATGTCGCGCTTCGGCGTGATGAAGCACCTCAAGCTGCTGGAGGAGGCGGGGCTGGTGACCACCAAGCGTCGCGGTCGCGAGAAGCTCCACTTCCTCAACCCCGTCCCGATCCGGCTCGTCTACGAGCGCTGGGTCAGCAAGTACTCCGAGTCCTGGGCCGCCGGGCTCAGCCAGCTCAAACACGACATCGAGGAGGAACGGTCATGAGCGAGAGAGAAGCGTGGGAAGTGGTGGACGGGCGGGCGATGTCCGTCTTCGAGATCTACATCAAGACGACCCCGGAGCGGCTCTGGGAGGCGATAACCGATCCCGAGCTGAGGAAGAAGTACAACTTCGGGGTGGGGGTGGAGTCGGACTGGACCGCCGGCTCGGAGTACCGCTCCGAGGCCGGGGGAGGGTTCGCGATCGCCGCCGGCGAGAACCTCGAGGTCGAGCCGCCGCGCCGGCTCGTGCAGAGTTTCCAGGCGCTCTGGAGCGAGGACGTGAAGGCGGCCGGGCACTCGCGGGTGACCTGGGAGATCGAGCCGGTCGGCGACTCCTGCCGGCTCGTGGTCACCCACGACCAGCTGCCCGAGGGCGCCAACAGCGAACTGTTCGGCGGCTGGGGGATGATCCTCTCCGGCCTGAAGACGCTGCTGGAGACCGGCGAGACGCTGACCACCCCAGGCTCGCTGCGCTACGCGGAGGCCGCGGGCGGATGGGACGGCTGAGCCGGCTCGCCG
>Ga0207641_10002930_pt1 | contig 15444 bp, 10 predicted proteins | sample KBSSwiS62_FD_184306 | JGI IMG/M metagenome (GOLD analysis project Ga0207641, IMG submission 184306) | Switchgrass rhizosphere microbial communities from Kellogg Biological Station, Michigan, USA - KBS Switchgrass S6-2 (SPAdes) (version 2) | ecosystem: Host-associated > Plants > Roots >... | reverse complement strand
TCGTGCTGACCGGCGGCGGCGCGCTGCTGCGCGGGCTCGACGAACGGCTGCGCAACGAGACCGGGATGCCGATCCACATCGCGGACAACCCGCTGCACTCGGTCGCGATGGGTTCGGGCAAATGCGTCGAGGAGTTCGAGGCCCTGCAGCAGGTCCTCATCTCCGAACCGCGGCGGTAGTAGTCCGGGAGCTGGGTTCGCCGGTCAGCTGTTGGGCCTGTCAAAACTGGTGGCCACTATGGCGCCGGTCGAACAACGTCTATCGGAATCGGACGGAACGGGAACGCTGGTGTGTCCCGGTTCGTCCGTGCCGTGGGACGGTCCCGTGCGACCGCCGAGCGCCTTCGGCGTGAATGGGCGCGATTCTGGTTAGTTGTTTCGTCAAAGGCCATGCACGGCTCGCGGCCGGCGCGCTGGCCGGGTGCGGTACCGGGCGCGGGGCCGGTGCCGGGCGAGGGGAGTGAGGGATCGTCGTGGGTCGTGACCTCAGACGTTCCCGAGTCGTCGTCGCCGTGCTGCTCGTCCTGACCTTCCTGCTGATCACGGTCGACTACCGCACCGGCGAGAGCAGCGGCGGCCCCCGCGGGTTCGTGCACGGCGTCGTCGGCGGCATCGAGTCGGGCGTCACATCGGTGACGCGGCCGATCGGGCGGACGCTGTCGTCGCTGTTCCACCCGAACCGCTACCACGACCGCGCCGACAAGCTGGAGCAGGAGAACGCCGTCCTGCGTCGCCAGCTCGCCGACCAGGGCGCGGTCACCCAGCTCGCCGGCCAACTATCCGCGTTGCGGCTGCTCGCGGACAAGGGCCAATACACGATCGTGCCCGCCCGGGTGCTCTCGATCGGCGATGTCAGCGGCACCGACTGGACGGTGACCGTCAACGCCGGCAAAGCCGACGGCCTGTCCGTCGACAAGATCGTCATCAACGCCGAGGGCCTGGTGGGCACGGTCGTCTCGATGACCGAGCACACGGCGGTCGTCCGGCTGTTCTGCGACCCGCGCAGCCGGATCGGGGCCCGCCTCGAGGGCACCCAACTGCTCGGCGCCGTAGCGGGGGGCGCCGGCCCGGACAAGCTGACCTTCACGCTGTACGACGCGTCCTACCAGGTCCGCCCCGGGCAGCGGCTGGTGACCTTCGGCAGCCTGGACTACGTCGCCGGCGTGCCGATCGGTGAGGTCACCAAGGTCACCGAGGTCGGCGGGCTCTCCCGCACCGCCGAGGTGAAGCCGTTCGTCTCGGTCGGCACCCTCGACCTGGTCGGGATCGTGATCGGCGAGCCGGCGACGGACCCCGGCGACCGGGTGCTGCCGCCGCGGCCGGTCCCGGCCAGCCCGCCCCCGGCGCCCTTCGCACCGCAGCCCCCGGCCGGCACGGCGCCCGCGACGGCCAGCCCCGCCGCCACGCCGGCCGGGGCGAGGTGACGCGGTGACCGTCCAGATCTGGGAGCCGGACCGCGACGAGGACAGCCTGCACGGGCCGACCTTCGCGGCGGTCACCTTCCTGCTGCTGGCGGCCGTGATCGCGCAGGTAAGCGTGGTAGCGCGGCTGCCGCTGCCCGGCGGGCGCCCGGACCTGGTGCTGACGCTGCTGGCCACGGCCGCGCTCGTCCTCGGTCCGGTCAACGGCGCCGTGCTCGGCTTTGTCACCGGGCTGTTCGGCGACCTGTGTTCCACGCACGTGCTCGGCGAGTCCGCGTTCGTGTTCCTGCTGGTCGGCTACCTCGTCGGCCTGATCGCCGACGCCACCGAACGCTCGGCCCTGGTGGCCCTGGCCGCCGTCTCGGGCGCGGTCGCCGTCGGCACCGTCGCGGACGTCGCCGTCGCCGTGCTGCTCGGCGCCGACGGCCTCGCCAGTCCCGGCCGGACGATCGTGCGCGCGTTGATCGCCGGCCTTTACGCCGTGCTGTTCGCACCGTTCCTGTTTCCGGCGCTGTCCGCCGTCGCCCGCCGGACCAGGCGGGTGAGACGCAGGTGAACGACCGTCTCCGGCTGCGCCTTGTCATCCTGCGGGTGCTCGCCGTCTCGCTGCTGGTGACGCTGGGCGCGCGGCTGTGGGTGCTGCAGGTGCTCGACGGCGCGCACTACCGCAGGGTCGCCGAGGACAACCGGGTTCGCGAGGTCGTGACGCCGGCGCCGCGCGGGCTGATCCTCGACGACCAGGGCAAGGCGCTGGTCCGCAACCGCACGTCGCTGGTCATCTCGGTCAACCGGTCGACGACCGACCGCCAGCGCGACGGCGGCAGGGCGGTGTTCGGGCAGCTGTCCTCGGTGATCGGCATGTCCGTGGCCGACATCGAGAAGAAGGTCCGGTTCTGCGGGCCGAAGGTGCCGCAGCCCTGCTGGAACGGCTCGCCCTACCAGCCCGTCCCGATCGCCAAGGACGTCACGCCTCAGCAGGCCCTCGCGGTCATCGAGCACCCGGACCGGTTCCCCGGCATCACTGCCGATCTCGAAGCCGTCCGCGAGTACCCGTACGGCCCGCTCGCCGCGCACGAGCTCGGCTACCTGGCGCCGGTGACCCAGAGCCAGCTCGACGCCCAGGACGCGAAGCTGAAGGAGGAGGGCAAGCCCAGCTCGGACGGCGTCTACCACCTCAACAGCCTGGTCGGCGTCGCCGGGCTGGAGTCGGTCTACGACTCGGCGCTGCGCGGGACCGATGGTGTCCAGGGCCTGGAGGTCGACCGGTTCGGCCGGGTCGCCGGAACGGCGTCGGACACGGCCCCGGTCGCCGGTGACGACCTGGTCCTCAACCTCGATCAGGGCGTGCAGGCAGCCGCCGAGCAGGCGCTGCAGAGCACCCTGGAGAAGCTGCCCGGGGGAGCGAAGGCTCGCACCGGGTCCGCGGTGGTGCTCAATGTCAGGACCGGCGGCGTGATCGCGCTGGCCAGCCTGCCGTCGTATGACCCGTCGGTGTTCGTCGGTGGCATCTCCCAGCAGGACTACCAGGCGCTGTCGGACCGGGCGAACGGCATCCCGCTGCTGTCCCGGGCCTATCAGGGCTCCGGCCCGGCGGGTTCGACGTTCAAGATTGTCTCGACCGCGACGGCGATGACCGACCTGGGCGCGAAGCCGAAGCAGACGTTCCCGTGCTCGCCGTCCCTGCAGATCGGCGGCCAGACCTTCCACAACTTCGACGGCGAGTCGGCCGGGCCGATCACGCTGCACCAGGCGCTGGTGATCTCCTGCGACGTCATCTTCGACCAGTTCGCCTACGACGAGTGGCTGCGGGACGGCGGCCTGCGCAACGGCAAGGGCCCCTATCGGCCGGCCGCCGAGAACTTCGTGAACATGGCCAAGGCGATGGGCTTCGGCTCGAGGACCGGTCTCGACCTGCCCGGGGAGACCGCCGGCGCCGTGGTTGGCCGGGCGGACGCGGTGAAGATCTGGGACGAGCTGAAGGCCTCCTACTGCCGACGGGCGCAGACCGGCTACCCGGAGGAGAAGGATCCGGCCACCGCCAAGCGCTACCAGCAGTACGCGGCCGAGGCGTGCGTCGACGGCTACCTCTACAACGGGGGCGCCGCGGCGCAGTTCGCCATCGGGCAGGGCCAGTACGTGTCGGTGAGCCCGCTGCAGCTGGCCGTCGCCTACGCGGCGATCGCCAACGGAGGCACCGTCTACGAGCCGCAGCTCGCCAAGGCGATCGTCGACTCCGACGGCCACGTCGTGAAGCGGTTCGACCCCGTGGTCAAGAACAAGCTCCCGGTGCCGCAGGACGTGCTGGCCTACATCCGGGATGCCCTGCACGGCGTCACGACCGAGCCGGGTGGTACCGGCACGGGTGTGTTCGCGGACTGGCCGAACAACATCATCCCGATCGGGGCCAAGACCGGTACGGCCGAGGTCGAGGGCCACCACGACACGTCGTGGTTCGCCTCCTTCGCGCCGGCGAACGATCCCCAGTACGTCGTCGTCGTGCAGATCCCGGACTCCGGCCAGGGCGCCCTGTACGCCGGTCCGGCGGTGAAGTCGATCTATCAGGCGATCTTCGGGGTCGGCCGGCCGGCCGCGCTGCCCGGGGGTCTGCCGCCGCCGTCGCTGCCGTCGGTGGATCCGGACACGGCAGCCACGAACCCGCAGGCGGCCGGCGGTGTGGCGCCGGCCGTGGCGGTCAGCCCAGCCGCCGCCGCTCCCCTCGGCGGCACCGGGACCGTCGAGCCGGCCGGCCTCGGCGCCGTGCCGACCCCAGCCTTCGGACCGCCGGCCGCAGTGGGCGTCCCGGCGGGTACCTCCCGCGCCCCGCCGTAGACCGGCACCGGGCGGCCGGCGCGGCGGTCGACCCGCCTGGCCAGACGTCACCTGACGGACTCGAGGACATCGGACTCACAGGCACAGAGCGGAGGTACGACCGTGGACGAGCTGGGATCGACCGCCCTGCGGTCGTCCCCGGTCGCGCTGCGCGGAAGGATCGGCCAGCTGCGCGAGCGGGCGTCCGGCCGCCACTCCCCGTTGCGCCGGCTGGACTGGCCGCTCGCCGTCGCGGTGCTGGTGCTGTGCCTGGTCGGCTCGCTGCTGGTCTGGTCGGCGACCAGGCAACGGCTGTCCGACGCCGGCGCCGACCCGATGTCGTTCTTCAAGCGCGACCTGCTGAACCTGGCGATCGGGCTGGTGCTCGCCACCGCGGCGATGCTGCTGGACTACCGCCTGCTGCGGGCCTATGCGCCGTTCGTCTACCTGGCGTCCCTGGTCGGGTTGGTCGCGGTGCTCGTCGTCGGGAGCACGATCAACGGCGCGCATTCCTGGATCGTGCTGCCCGGCGGGTTCGAGCTGCAGCCCTCCGAGTTCGCCAAGGTCGCGCTCATCGTCGGCATCGCGATGATCCTCGGCGAGAAACGCGACAGCCGGGACGGCGTCCGCGCCACCCGTCCCGGCGACGTCGACGTGCTCGTCGTCCTGGTCCTCGCTCTCGTGCCCGTCGGCCTGATCATGCTGCAGCCCGACTTCGGCACGGTCATGGTGCTGGTCTTCGTCATTCTCGGCCTGCTCGCCGTGGGTGGGGCGCCGCGTCGCTGGGTGCTGGGACTGTTCCTCGGCGGCGTGCTGCTCGGCGCGGCGATCATCGGGTTCCACCTGCTGAAGCCGTACCAGGAGGCGCGGCTGACCTCCTTCGTCTCGGCCAACTCGGCGACGAACTCGACCACCGGCTACAACGTCGACCAGGCGAAGACCGCGATCGCCAACGGCGGCCTGTTCGGCCGTGGCCTGTTCCACGGCCAGCAGACGCAGGGCCAGTTCGTGCCCGAGCAGCAGACCGACTTCGTGTTCACCGTGGCCGGCGAGGAGCTTGGTTTCGTCGGCGCGGGCGGTGTGCTGCTGGCGCTCGGCGTGGTGATGTGGCGCGCGCTGTCGATCGCCCGGGACTCCGACGACACCTTCGGCGCGCTGATCGGCACGGGCGTGGTGTGCTGGTTCTCCTTCCAGACCTTCATCAACGTCGGCATGACCCTGGGGATCATGCCGGTGACCGGCCTGCCACTGCCGTTCGTGTCCTACGGCGGCTCGTCGATGTTCGCCCAGATGCTCGCCGTCGGCCTGCTCCAGAATGTCCGCCTGAGATCCCGCACGGACCCGTACGCCCTTTAGCCATGCGCCGTCCCCACCTGGCGAGGCGCGCGGGTGGGTGGGGCCCGCGTGCCCGCTAGGCTGGAGGGCATGTCCGGACAGTCGCTGTTCCCGCGTCTGGAGCCGCTGCTGCCCAGGGTGCGCAAGCCCGTGCAGTACGTCGGCGGCGAGGGGAACTCCACCGTCAAGCCCTGGGAGTCGGCCGCCGTCCGCTGGTGCCTCATGTACCCGGACGCGTACGAGGTCGGCCTGCCCAACCAGGGCGTGCAGATCCTCTACGAGATCCTCAACGAGCAGCCGGACGTGCTCGCGGAGCGGACCTACGCGGTGCTGCCCGACCTGGAGGCGCTGCTGCGCGAGCACGCGGTGCCCCAGTTCACGGTCGACGCGCACCGCCCGGTCGGCGAGTTCGACGTTCTCGGCGTCAGCTTCTCCACCGAGCTCGGCTACACGAACCTGCTCACGGCCCTCGACCTCGCGGGCATCCCGCTGCTGGCGGCCGAGCGGACGGATGAGCACCCGCTGGTCATTGCCGGGGGGCACGCCGCGTTCAACCCCGAGCCGATCGCCGACTTCCTTGACGCCGCGGTACTTGGAGACGGGGAGCAGGCCGCACTCGACATCACCGGCGTCATCCGGGCCTTCAAGGCCGCCGGCTCGCCTGGCGGGCGGGTCGAGCTGCTCGCCAGGCTCGCACGCCGTCGTCTCGTCTACGTGCCGGCGTTCTTCGACGTCCGCTACGGCGCCGACGGCGCGATCGCCGCCGTCACCCCGAACCGGGACGACGTCCCCGCCCGGCCGAGCAAGCACACCCTCGGCGACCTGGACTCCTGGCCGTACCCGAAGACCCCGCTGGTTCCGCTGACCGAGACCGTGCACGAGCGGATGAGCGTCGAGATCTTCCGCGGCTGCACCCGGGGCTGCCGGTTCTGCCAGGCGGGGATGATCACGCGGCCGGTTCGGGAACGCTCGATCGACACGATCGGGGCGATGATCGACGCCGGGCTGACGTCGTCCGGCTTCTCGGAAGTCGGCCTGCTGTCGCTGTCCAGCGCGGACCACAGCGAGATCGGCGAGCTCGCGAAGCAGCTCGCCGATCGCTACGAGGGCACGCACACGTCGCTGTCGCTGCCGTCCACCCGGGTCGACGCGTTCAACGTCACGCTCGCGAACGAGTTCTCCCGCAACGGCCGACGCAGCGGCCTCACCTTCGCCCCGGAGGGGGGCTCGGAGCGTCTTCGCAAGGTCATCAACAAGATGGTCAGCGAGGAGGACCTGATCCGCACCGTCAGCACCGCGTACGCGCAGGGCTGGCGGCAGGTGAAGCTCTACTTCATGTGCGGGCTGCCGACCGAGACCGACGAGGACATCCTCGGCATCGCCGACCTCGCCCGCGAGGTGATCCGCGCCGGGCGCAAGGCCAGCGGCCAGCGCGACATCCGCTGCACCGTCTCGATCGGCGGATTCGTGCCCAAGTCGCACACCCCGTTCCAGTGGGCCGGGCAGGCACCCTGGGAGGTCACCGACCACCGCCTGAAGCTGCTGCGTGAGACGGTCCGCGCCGACCGGGAGATCGCCCGCGCCGTCGGGTTCCGGTATCACGACGGCCGGCCGGGGATCGTCGAGGGCCTGCTCGCCCGCGGCGACCGCCGGGTCGGCCGGGTGATCGAACGGGTCTGGCGCGACGGCGGCCGGTTCGACGGCTGGAGCGAGCACTTCTCGTTCGAGCGCTGGGAGCGGGCCGCGACTGCGGAGCTTTCGCCGCTCGGGGTCTCGCTCGACTGGTTCACCACCCGGGAGCGCCCCGAACGCGAGGTGCTCCCCTGGGACCATCTTGACTCTGGCCTGGACCGCGACTGGCTGTGGTCGGACTGGCAGGACGCGCTGCGGGCCGCCGAGCTCGACGACTGCCGCTGGACCCCCTGTTACGACTGCGGGGTCTGCCCGACGATGGGCTCCCAGATCGAGATCGGCCCGACCCACCGCACCCTGCTGCCGATCTCTCCGGTGCCTCCGCTACCGGAGAGAGTGCCAACGGAGAGGCAGGTCGAGGCCGGTGCCGGCGCGTCGTCCTGACGGTCCGCCCCCGCCCCCTCCCGTCGCGCGGGTGCGCCTGCGGTTCACCAAGCGTGGCAGGGCCAGGTTCCTCTCCCAGCTCGACATCCACCGGACGTTCGAGTGGGGGCTGCGCCGGGCGCGTGTCCCGATGGCCTTCTCCGCCGGCTTCTCCCCGCACCCGAAGGTCTCCTTCTGCGGCGGTACCCAGACCGGAGTGGCCAGCGAGGCGGAGTACGCGGAGCTGGCGCTGATCGCCGACGTCGACCCCGAGGCGCTGCGGGCCGCGCTGGACGCGGCGCTGCCGCCCGGCCTGGACGTGACGGCGTGCGCCGTGGCCGCCGGCGGGTCGCTGGCCGCCCGGATCGAGGCGTCACGTTGGGGCATCCGGTTTCCGGGGGTGCCCGTCGCGGAGCTCACCAGGGTGGTGGAGGCGCTGCTGGCGCGCGACAGCGTCGAGGTCGAGCGGACGACGAAGGCCGGTCGCCGGACGGTCGACGTGCGCGGGGCGGTGATCTGCGCCGTTTGCCGTGCGGAGACCGCCGACTGTGCGATACTGGACGTGGTCGTGCGGCACACGACGCCCGCTGTGCGACCAGACGACGTGTTGACCGCCCTCGGCGTGGTCGCCGTCCCGCCGCTGACGTTTCCGGTCCCGCCGGAGCCAACCAGGCTCGAGCAGGGACTGATCCGGGCGGACGGGACGCTGGCCGACCCGCTGCTGGCGGCCCATGCGCAAGGCTGACGTCCGGTCGGTCTCCGCGATGGGCCGTATGTGTCCCGGGGGAGAACCCTGGGCCCCCAACGGGGGCACGGACCACAGCGATCAGGGCCGGTTCGCGCGCCGACTCAAGGCTTGACGCAGGGCGTCGCAGGATTACGGCGGGTACGCCCGCCGGACGAGACAGCGGCTTCTGCGCGGTCGCGACTGCCTGCCGGCGGCGCGCCCGGGAGCCCGGAGGCTTCATATCCCGTGCCCGACGACACCTTGACTCCCAGCGACAACGATCAGACCGCGGCTCCGGTGGCGGAGTCCACCACGCCGCCCCGCCGTCGCCGCGCGGCCGGCCGCCCCGCCGGCCCGCCGGTGGAATCGACGCTCAACCACACGGCCGGCACCGACGACGCGGGCGTCGGCGACGCCGCCTTCACCGACTCCGCTTCCTTCGCCGACGGAGAGTCGGCGCAGGTCGCCTCGACGGGGGCGCAGCCGCGGCTGGCCGCCGAGGAACTGACCGGCGAAGAACCGACCGAGGACGCGGCCCAGCTGGACGCGGCCGGGGCCGCGACCCTGCCTGAGACCACGCCTGCCGACGTCCCAGAAGCTGCGCCCAGCCCGGCCCAGACCACCCAGCCGGCCGGCGTGGAGCCGGCCCAGGCCGCCGCTGCCGCGTCGGTCCAGCCGGAGCAGGCCGAGGCTGACCAGCCGGAGCCCGCGGAGCCGGCCCGGCGATCCCGCGCCCGTCGCGCCGTGCGCGCGGTGCTCGCGCCCGTCGTGCCATCCTCGCCGGACTCCTCGGCCGAGGAGGCCACACCCCAGGTGCCCACACCCCAGGAGCTCTCAGCCCAGGAGCCCACAGCCCAGGAGCCCACCAGCGCGGGCGCGCCGGTGGCTGGCGGGGCGGCCGACGCCACCGGCGAGCCGGCCGAGAAGCCAGCCCGGCGGCGGCCCCGAGCCGCCCGCCGGGTTGCGTCCGCTCCCGCCCCGACCGCTGGGGCCCCCGAGACGTCCGGGACCCCGGAAACGTCCGGGACCCCCGAGACTGCCGCGTCCGCGGACACCGCCGAGCCGGCTGCGGCCGTGGCCTCCACTGCAGGGGACCAGGCCGCGCCCGACACGCAAGCGGAACCGGCGCCGGCGGTCGCCCCTGCCGCTGACGCCGAGCCGCCCGCGGCGCCGCGGTCCCGTCGCCGCCGGGCCCGAGCCGCTGAGCCGCTCGTCGCCGCAACGCCTGTCACCGAGGCACCCGAGGTTGCGTCGCCCGTCGCCGAAACACCCGTGACGCCCGTCGCGGAGCCGACCGACGTCGAGCCCGCCGCAGCGGCGGCCGAGCCGGCGGCGGCGGCAGGTCAGGCCGGCGCGTCCGAGAAGACCACCGCCGCGGAGCCGCCCGCCGCCCCGCCGAGCCGCCGGAGGTCGTCGGTGTCCCGGTCGACCCCGCAGTGGAGCGCGGCCGCCCAGCCGTTCTCGACCGGGTTGGAGGAGGAACTGGTCGCGCCGCGGGTGATCCGCCGGGCGGTCACGGCCGTGACCTTCCAGGCTCCCGACCTGGCCGCCCGCGAGTCGGCGGCCCGCGAGTCGGCGGCCCGTGAGGCCCGCGAGTCGGCGGCCTCGCGGGGGCGGGACCGGGACCGTGAACCCGAGCAGACCGACGAACCGACCGCCGTCACCACCGCGCCCGTCCAGGAGGCCAGCCCGGCCGAGGAGCCCGAGGCCGCCGGCGGCGCGGACACGTCCTTCGACGAGACCGATGTGGCGGGCACGCGGCGGCGGCGTCGCGGCCGCCGCGGGCGCGGCCGGGCTCGAGGCGAGGACGAGTTCGAGGCCGGCGAGTCCGACGAGGTTGCCGAGCCGGCTGCCGCGGATGCCGACGAGACCGGTGACGAGTCCGACGAGGAATCCGACGAACGGCTCGCCGCCGAGGCGGAGGCCGACGACGAAGGTGACGACGACCGCGGCGGTTCGCGCCGCCGTCGCCGCCGCCGACGCCGGGCGACAGGCACGGAGGAGACCGGCGGCTCGCCCGACGACCCGCCGAACACCGTCGTCCACGTCCGCGAGACCCGGCGCGATGACGACCTGGTCCGTGGGGTCAGCGGCTCGACCCGGCTGGAGGCCAAGCGGCAGCGGCGCCGGGAGGGCCGGGACAGCGGCCGGCGGCGCCCGCCGATCGTCACCGAGGCGGAGTTCCTGGCCCGCCGCGAGTCGGTCGAGCGCCGGATGCTGGTCCGCAACGCGGGTGACCGCACGCAGATCGCCGTCCTGGAGGACGGCATCCTCGTCGAGCACTTCGTCACCCGGGCCAGTTCCGCCTCGTACGCCGGCAACGTGTACCTCGGCCGGGTGCAGAACGTGCTGGCCAGCATGGAGGCGGCGTTCGTCGACATCGGCAAGGGCCGCAACGCGGTCCTGTACGCCGGCGAGGTCAACTACGACGCGTCCGGCCTGGAGGGCAGGCCACGCAAGATCGAGCAGGTGCTCAAGCCCGGCCAGTCGGTGCTCGTCCAGGTCTCCAAGGACCCGATCGGGCACAAGGGCGCCCGCCTGACCAGCCAGATCAGCCTGCCCGGCCGCTACCTCGTCTATGTGCCGGACGGGCAGAACGCTGGCATCAGCCGCAAGCTGCCGGACGTCGAGCGCTCGCGGCTCAAGAGCATCCTCAAGAAGATCACCCCCGAGGACGGCGGCGTGATCGTGCGGACCGCCGCGGAGGGCGCCAGCGAGCAGGAGCTCGAGCGCGACGTCGAGCGCCTGGTCGCGCAGTGGGAGGACATCAGCCGCAAGGCGCAGCGGGCGTCCGCACCGTCGCTGCTCTATGGCGAGCCGGACCTGGTCGTCCGGGTCATCCGGGACATCTTCAACGAGGACTTCACCGAGCTGCTCGTGCAGGGCTCCGGCGAGGCCGAGACGATCGAGAACTATGTCGACCTGGTCGCGCCGGACCTGCGCGCCCGGGTTCGCCGCCACGTCGGCACGACCGACCTGTTCACCGAGTACCGGGTCGACGAGCAGCTTGCGAAGGCACTGGACCGCAAGGTGTGGCTGCCCTCGGGTGGTTCGCTGGTGATCGACCGGACCGAGGCGATGACGGTCATCGACGTCAACACCGGCAAGTTCACCGGTAAGGGCGGCAACCTCGAGGAGACTGTCACCAAGAACAACCTCGAGGCGGCCGAGGAGATCGTTCGCCAGCTGCGGCTGCGGGACATCGGCGGCATCATCGTCATCGACTTCATCGACATGGTCCTGGAGAGCAACCGGGAGCTGGTGCTGCGCCGGCTGACCGAGTGCCTCGGCCGGGACAGGACCCGCCACCAGGTCGCCGAGGTGACCAGCCTGGGGCTGGTCCAGATGACCCGCAAGCGGGTCGGTCAGGGCCTGCTGGAGGCTTACAGCGAGCCGTGCGTGCACTGCAACGGCCGCGGCGTGATCATTCAGCTCGACGGTCACCACGTCCACACGCCGGTCGCTCCGGTGCCCGCGCCGCCGCCCCGCCGTGCCGGGCGGCGCGGCGCGATCTCCGCCGTGCCGTCCGAGCTGGACGGATCCGTCGTCGCCGAGGTCGAGGTGGCGCAGGAGCAGCGCGCGGCGGTGGCCGACAACGGCGCCGACGACGAGGCCCTGACTGTGCTCGCGGCCGCCCAGGACGCCGGCGCCGCGCGTGAGACACCTCGGCGTACCCGGCGGGCACGCCGGGCCGCGAGCCCCGTCATCGCGGCGGTTCCCGAGCCTACGGCGATCACTCCTGACGGCGCTCCCGTCCTCGCCGCGGAGGCGGCGGGGTCGGCCGGTGGGGCCAGTGCGCAGCAAGCGGAGGGACACGCGACCGGGTGGCCGGGCAGCATCGCCGCCGCGGGTGACGCCGGTCAGCCGGCGGGCGAGCCCGGCGGCGTCGGCTGGCCGGCCGGTGACGGGGTCGCCGCCCCGGTCGACCTTCAGCAGAACGGCGCGGCGCCGCACGCGAACGGCACGAGTGCCGGCGAGGGCGCGCCGACGGTGTTCGCGAACTCGTCGGACCCGGACAGCATCGCCGTCGGCTCGGAGCCGGGTGGTGGACGAGGCCGCCGGCCGCGCCGGGCCTCCCGCCCGGCCGCGAAGCCGGCGGAGTCGGTGGAGGCCAGCGTCTCCGTGGAGTGACGCTCGGCGCGCAACCAGGTCACCCAGACTCCCTGGCGATGCAAGCCGGCGCCTCGGCCCAGCGGCGTGGCGACTGGGTGGGCTCGCCAGGTCCCTGCCTAGGCGACGTCGTGTCGGGCGGTCGCGCCGCGAGACGGAGCCGGCGGGCCGGGGGCTGGTCCGCGGGTGGTTGTGCCCGCCTGGTCCGCGGGATGTCCCGGGGTGTCCCGGCGGGAGAGCGCGCCGCGGCCCGCTTCGGCGAGCATTCGGTCGAGGGTGTGACGGGACTGCCGCAGCGCGCCGTCCACGGCGACCCTGGCGCGATCGTGGTCGCCAAGCTGGAGCGCGTAGGTCGCGACGACAAGCGTCTGCACGAGGTCGTCCTGGTCGGCGAGCTGGGCCGCGGCGCGTCGCCGGGCGGCGGGCCGCACCGGCCACGCCGTGGGCGTCCCCCCGCCGAGCCGGCTGAACAGGTAGATGGCGACCAGGACGACCAGCGCGACCGCCCCGGCGGTGCTGGCCGTCGCCTCCCATCCCGCCGCGGTCATCCGCCCAGCCCCCTTGACCATGACCGTCCTGCGAGGTGCCGCGGATACCCGGTCGTTGCGTCCATGCTTCCCGGTGGCCCCGGCGGTGGCCATGACACGTCCGGATCACCCTTTTGTGATCATTGCTAGGCCGGGACTCACCCGCCCGGACCTGCTGATGCGCCCATGTGGACCCACCCTCGTCGCGGCGGGCGCGGTTTCGCCCAGGCGGTCGCGATCGCGCCTCGTCGCGGCGAGGCGACGTTCGTTCGACGCCGGCGGTCACGACTGGGCGCCGATCGGGTGGTGCCGGTGCCCACCAACGGCTCGGGGGCCTGTAAGGTGGAGCGACACGGGGTAGGTTTGGTGTCCACTCCGTACGGGTGTGTGCCCGTACCCAGCCAGCGTCAGCGCGGCCGGTCGTCCGCGAGAGCGGGCTGGTCGCGCGAGCAGTGTCGAACGAGCGCTGTCGGCCGGAAGGCCGGCACCGTGGGTCGATGCGTCGAGTGGCTGGGTCGAGGCCGCCGTGTGCGGGTCGTAGGGCACCTTGAGGACAGCTCGCGCGGCGGTCGAGGGATGTGGCGCGCGGGCCACAGCAGCTTAGGAGAACTGGTGTACGCGGTCGTTGCCAGCGGCGGCAAGCAGCACAGGGTCGCCGTCGGCGATGTGGTCGACGTCGAGCTTCTCCCCGGTGAGCCGGGCGCGGCCGTGAACCTGACGGCGGTGCTGCTCATCGATGGTGAGTCGGTCACCACCGACAAGGAGGCTCTCGCGGCCGCCGAGGTGACCGCCGAGGTCGTCGGCGTCGTGAAGGGTCCGAAGATCCGGATCCACAAGTTCAAGAACAAGACCGGTTACCACAAGCGGCAGGGTCACCGTCAGAAGCTGACCCGGCTGAAGGTCACCGGCATCGAGACCAAGAAGGCCTGAGCGAGATGGCGCACAAGAAGGGCGCGAGCTCCTCGCGCAACGGTCGTGACTCGAACGCCCAGCGGCTGGGTGTGAAGCGGTTCGGTGGCCAGTACGTCAAGGCCGGCGAGATCCTCATCCGCCAGCGCGGCACCCACTTCCACCCGGGTGCGCTCGTCGGCCGCGGCAAGGACGACACGCTGTTCGCCCTGGCCGAGGGCCACGTCCAGTTCGGTACCCGGCGCGGACGTCGTGTGATCAACGTGGTGGCCCTGGAAGGCGCCGCGGCCTAGGCGCTCCCTGTCCGCTGGCCTCGGTCAGCCGTCAGGTCCGCGTAACGCGCCGTTCCGGGAAACTTCCCGTCACCCCGTGCCGAGCCACTCGGCTCGGGGTGAGGCGGTCACACCGAAGCCGTGCTGGGCAAGGAGTTCCGCGCCCAGCGCGGCTTTCGTTGTGTTCACCCGCTGGCGCAGCCGCGCGCAGCCGTCACGTCAAGAAAGGGCGGGACCGTGCCCACGTTTGTCGACCGGGTGGTTCTCCACGCCGCCGCCGGGGACGGCGGACACGGATGCGCCTCCATCCACCGGGAGAAGTACAAGCCCCTCGGCGGGCCCGACGGTGGCAACGGCGGCCGGGGCGGCGACATCCGGCTCGTCGTCGACCCGGGCGTCACCACCCTGCTGGACTTCCATTTCCATCCCCACCGGCGGGCCACCAGCGGCCGGCCGGGCCAGGGATCGAACAAGAGCGGCGCCGACGGCGAGGACCTCGTTCTCCCCGTCCCCGACGGCACCGTCGTGCTCACCCCGGACGGCGACGAGATCGTCGACCTGGTGGGCGCCGGCAGCTCGTACGTGCTCGCCCAGGGCGGCCGCGGTGGGCGAGGTAACGCGGCGCTCGCCTCGACGCGACGCAAGGCCCCCGGGTTCGCCGAGCTGGGCGAGCCGGGTGAGAGTCTTGACGCGGTCCTCGAGCTGAAGTCCGTCGCGGACGTCGCGCTGGTCGGCTACCCGAGCGCCGGCAAGTCGTCGCTGGTCGCCGTGCTGTCGGCGGCCAAGCCGAAGATCGCCGACTATCCGTTCACGACGCTGGTGCCGAACCTCGGCGTCGCGCAGGTCGGCGATCTGCCTCCCTACACCGTCGCCGACGTTCCCGGCCTGATCCCGGGCGCCAGCCAGGGCCGCGGCCTGGGTCTGGAGTTCCTCCGGCACATCGAACGCTGTTCGGTGATCGTGCACGTGCTCGACTGCGCGACGCTGGAACCCGGCCGGGACCCGCTCTCCGACCTCGACACGATCTCCAGCGAGCTGGCCGCCTATGCGACCGATCTGACCGACCGGCCGCGGCTCGTCGTCCTCAACAAGATCGACGTGCCCGATGCCCGTGACCTCGCCGAGCTGGTGACCCCGGACCTGCTGGCGCGGGGGCTGGAGGTCTTCGCGCTCAGCACGGCCACCAGACAGGGAGTGCGGCAGCTGTCGCTGCGGCTCGCCACGATGGTGGCCGAGTACCGGCGTTCCTCGCCCGTCGCGTCGGCCACCCGTATCGTGCTG
>Ga0207641_10002925_pt1 | contig 15455 bp, 19 predicted proteins | sample KBSSwiS62_FD_184306 | JGI IMG/M metagenome (GOLD analysis project Ga0207641, IMG submission 184306) | Switchgrass rhizosphere microbial communities from Kellogg Biological Station, Michigan, USA - KBS Switchgrass S6-2 (SPAdes) (version 2) | ecosystem: Host-associated > Plants > Roots >... | reverse complement strand
TCGAATGATCTGCACCATCCTAGTCGCGCCGAGGCACGGCCAATCGAGCAGCAAGAGCTGTTCAACAAGCGTCGCGGGCGGCGTGGCCCGCTCAACCGGAAAGCGAATTATCTGTCCAGTCGACCCTTTGCGCGTTGCCACGCTCCGCGCGGGGCTTCGCATCTTTCCGGACATGTCATGCGGCCACGCGAGCTGCAGCGCGCGCGGCGATCCATTCGTCCACCTCGCTTTCGAGATGGCCGACGGCGCGGCCCTTACCGCTTGGGTTCAGGGAGAAACGGCGCGGGAAAAGATTCTGTGCTTCAAGGTCGCGAAGTTGTCGGTCGCAATAGCCGGTCTTCGCTTCAGTCTCGGGGATTCTGAGAACTCGCATGTCGAGGCTCCATTTGGTTCCGGAGCCAACCATCTATATGCGGGCGCGCAACAACGCATGCAAAGGTTTCAGGAGCTTCTATTGTGGTCGGCCTATAAGTTCCTTTCGCTCAGTGCGGCCTCGACGATGGACCGCACGTCTTTCGCGCTCTCGCTCAAGTGTTCATTCAAGAGAATGTCCACGACCTGATAGAGCGGACCACTCGATCGTGCGTCAACTTCGATTCCAGCCCGCTCCAGTATCGCGGCCAGAGCTATGACTAATCCCTGGCGCGGATGAGCTCGGCGGCCGCGGGGGCGCAATTGCTGCGCGTGAAGCAAGGTGGCATGGAAGGTTCGGAGTTGCCACTCGAAGTTATCTACGGATGGGTTGCCTGCGGACCGGGCGGCGTAATCGAAGAACTCGCGAACGCGACGGCCTTTTGCCTCTTCTTCAATCGTGCAATCCAGAGGGATCTCGATTGCCGAAATGAGATGTTCAGCTAGGCCAAGTAAAGATGGAATAGCATTGCCGATTTCCGTCGGATTGGCCTGTTCAGCGTAACCTGCGCGAGCCACCTGATAGTCTTCTGCGGCCTGGGCGATGTCATCCATAGATGCGGCGGGCCAGACCTTGATAACGTTGGCTCGTGTGCGCTCCGAAAGCGGAAGTATGAATGCAGCGGCCGTACTAGAAAGCGTCGGCGCTTTCATGCCGCCGCTCCCTTCATGGGCACGACATTGTCCGCCGGTGGATTGGAGATGCGCTCGACCAGGTCCGCCAGTGCCTGAAGCGCCTTCTCCTTCTCGGCCCGATATGCAAAGCGGTCATAGACGCCCTCCACACCGGCAATGGTATGGCCGAGGACGCGCTCGCTGATTTCGCTATCCACGCCGGCCCGGCGCATCAAAGTCTTGGCCGTTCGGCGCAGGTCGTGGACTACCCATGGCGCCAATGGCTTGCCCTCGTTGGCCGTGGCCAGCTTCTCATCGAAGTCCGCCTTCAACTTCGCGCCGGGCCACATTGCAGCCTCGTCGCGCCCTGCGAATACGAACGGGTTGCCCTTCACTTCCGGCTGCGCATCGATGATCGCGAGCGCCATCTTCGGAAGGTCGATCAAGCCCGCATTGTTCTTTTCGCGGGCCTCGCTGGCAATGTTCCAGGCGCCGTGGACGATCTCATCACGGCGCATGGTACGCACCTTGTCGCGACGCTGGCCCGTCAGCAAACATAGCTGGAGAAACGCTCCGTATTGACCGGCCGCGCTGGCGGTCTTCCAGAACAGTCTCAGCTCTTGATCGTTGAACTCGCCCCTGGCGTCCTGTCCAATGACGCGGACGCGGGCGCGCTCTTTGGGATTGGTGCGTTTCATGCCCCGCACGATCGGCGAGACGTAATCTTCATCACGCGCCTGGTACCAGGCGAAGAGCTTGGAGAGATATGCGAGGGTATGGTCGGCTTGCGTAGGGCCGCCCATGTCGCCATTCGGCCCCGCCTTCCTGTCCTGAATTTTATCGAGCAGGTCGGTCACCGTGCGTCGGCGGATCTCGACAAAGGGCTCGTCACCCCATTCGGGCAGGACATAGACGTCGAAGGTCCGGCGCACTTCCTTCGCCATGCGCAGCGCCTTTGCGTCGACGTGACGCGCCAGGAATTGCTCGCAGACCTTGCGAAACGTATCCGGCGCCTTCTTTGGCTTGGCCGAAGGGAGCGCCTCCTCGCCTGCCTTGATTCGTTTGACCGCCATGCGCGCCAGTGCTCGCGCGGCGTCGATTGGCATGTCATCGGGATCCCCGATTTGCTTCCACACTTGCTTGCCGTCGGGATTGCGGGCGACGACGGCAAAGGAGCGCTTGCCTTTCGGTGTGACGATCAGAGAGAGCCCAGTGGTTGCTTCGTCGAAAATGACCTGCCGCTTCGGTTTCGCTTCCGCAGTGGCAACCGCCTTCTCGAAGCCTTTCAACAACCATGTCGGCTTGCCCACTGCCTGCTCCTGTCTAACATCTGTCTAACTGCGTCAGCTCCTGTTGCGTTAGACAGGTTCCGCTCAGTTCCGATTAGATGTCAGCATTTCTGCGGATGTGCAAGCGCTCACCTCCAGATAATTCCAGCCCGTTCCGGATACGATCTAGGACTACGAATCTGAGGGTCGGACGTTCGAATCGTTCCGGGCGCGCCAATTTTTCAATAACTTAGCGGAATGTCGGGCCTTCGATCCCAGGCCTGTCTAACATTTTGGCTAACTGGCTCAGTTGAATGCGCGCTGATTTGGCTGCACAACCTTCGACGTGAAGGTCTACAATTTCGACGGCCATACTCCTCAAGGTCGGCTTTCCTCGGCCGAGCAGTCCTTTCGCCTCGCCCTCGATTTCCATGAGGCGGCGATCCGGGCGGCTGAGGAAGTGCGGAATGCATCGCGCGCCCCGATCGCGCCTCTCGTGCCCATGGTCGTCAACTACGCTTTCGCAGCAGAGCTGTATCTGAAATGCCTTTACCGGGGCGCGGCATGCTGGGGACACAATCTCAGGAATCTTTTCGTCAAGCTTCCGGTCAATGTCTCTGACGAGCTTGCTATGCGATATCTCGTTTGCACCGGCCGGCCGCGGGCTGCGATGGACCAAGATCTGAAAGCCCTGAGCACGACATTTCCGGTATGGCGTTACGTGTTCGAGGGTGAAGGGCAGCAGGTGCACGTCAATCTGCTCGTCGGGCTCGTCCAGGCGGCCTTTGAAACGGCCCGGCACCTCGAGCCGGCATGGAGCTTCCATCCGTACGCGGAAGCGCGCTTCCTGGCCATTCAGCCCCACATGACACTGAAGAATCTCGGCGGCGGCCTGTTCGTAAATGTCATTGACGACACAGGCACCCTGAACCTGCCGAATGCGTGATCAGCTGCTGTGAGCCCCCTCGCGGTCTGCATGTTCCCAAGCGATCCGCCGCCGATGGTCACTGAACCGCTCGCCGTTCGGCCGCTCATTGCGAACGCCATTCGTTTTCCAGGGCTTGCAAAGCTTGCACCCCGCCCGTCGATTCCGGGAGCGCCCTCTTTTGTGATGCATGTCGGATCTCCTAGCGGCTCCTATGATAGACCAAAGGCGGTGCCCCGCCAACGAAGCCGGCGGGCATGTTGAACCTGCGATCCACCCGATAAGCGCTGCAATCACGCTTCTCGGGTCAGCCGCCTAGCATTTTCTTCGATCTGATGACGAACCACTTCGGATGACAACCCGGCAACGGTGTCGTCGGCCAGATCACAGATCCGGTCGGCGCGTTCGGCGAGCAGACGATAATAGCCTGCCAGTTCAACCGGGCCGTAGCGTTGAATTTCACCGACGCTGGCGGGCGAAAGGGAATCGAGCCATGACTTAGCAGCCTGATAGATGGCGATCACCTTGCCTGCCAACGAAGTCTCCAGCTCGCCGAGGTCGCCGGCATTAGCATCAAAGACAGCGAAATAGTTATGCGTGGCCATCACCATGAACGGCCGCTTGAGCGCATCCTCGTCACCGCCCACTATCAGATCCGCCTGGGCTCGTAACAGCGCCGCATATTGGTTGATCCGCGCGAGGGAGGAAATCGTGGCGATCTCATGTGCCAGTGCTGCTTTCAGCGCCTCGATGCGCTTCGAACGATAATAGGCCGCCTGGGCCCAGCCACCGCCGATCGCGAGAAGACCGCCGATAATGGCGCCGATCAGTCCTTCGAACATGCAATGATGATGTCATTGATGTAACCCGCCATGCAAGGTCACCGATCGCCCCGCCAGCCGGAGCCAGCGGGGCAGGTTGGCAATGTCGATGCTTTACACCGCTACCGGCTCGCGATGTGCTCTTGGATTTCCTCGCGCATTTGCTGAACTCGCTCGACGATCAACTCAAACATTTCGCCGCCGATGCTGAGGGATTCGTGGTCATCAAGATGAATGAAAAGCTGGGAGCGATGAAGCGTGACCACCATCGCCTCGATTGCTTCGAAACCCGACTGTAAAATGTCTTCATAGATTAAATCGTTCGCAGGCAGTGCGGCCTCCGCCCCCGTTCGCGAAGCGCGCCTTTCCGTCGCCGCCAGCCGCTCTGCGTCCGCAATCAGCGCATCCCAGATTTTCGGCGTGAGTTCGCTTGGTTCGCACTCGGAAATTGCCCCGCGGGCCTCTTGCAGTTTCCATTTCAAGGCAGCCGCGTCCGGCGCGGGAACATCGAGTAGCAACCGATCCATCGCATCGACGTGGGCTGCATTCAGGTCTTCGTCATGGTCATCGACCGCGAGAGCGGCTCTTTTCTCCTCAAAGTCTGCAAACGCAGCATCCCAGGCCCGCCGGGCGGCCCGTAAGGCCGAGCGCTCGCCGATGCCATCATCTTGGCCGCGTTGCGCAGCAATCTTCGTCATCACGTTCATTGCGTCGTTCCTTTCCTCGCTGTGCGGGCAGGTGCTCGCGGCATCGATGGTACCGCCGGTCGCACGCTGGGCGCGCTTAGATTGCGTTGAACGCTTGGGTTTTATGGGCGTGTGGATCATGAGTTCTTCCCTCGGTTCTGGCCTCTGACAGCCGAACCACGTGGCGGACGTGGTGCCGGGAGAGTCAGAGCCGGCCGAGAGACCGGTGAAGCGTTTTCCCCGAAAGGGTCTTGTATGGCGCCCCGCTCCCGACGTAGAACGTCGTTCAGCGGTGGACGCCAATCCACGCTGTTATTCGGCACTTCTTCCCGCGCCAACGGGCAGAAAATGCCTATCTCGGTCCGGGCTCTGACACCCACGGGCCAGATTGCCCCATCGTGATTCGACGCGCAACCCTCCCCTTCAGGGGGAGCCATGGGCCGGGCGGCTAGCTACTTGATCGGAAGCAGGAAATGAGCGCATTGATTCACCGGTTGAATCAATAGCAACCGATTGATTCAAATAATCGTTTGGCGATTAACCATTTTCGTACCGCAGGTTCTTGGCATGAGAACCGTTGCGTTCGTCCTCGCCATCTCCAGCCTGATAATGGGCGCTGCGGCCGTCGCGAGCACTGCAGCCATGATGCGCCAGGCGACGCGTGTTCTAACGGCCGGGCGGTAATGCTGGCGCGGGCTGGAAGGATCGGCCTTTGGTTGATCGTGCTGAACGAGATCCGCGGGATTATCGTCGTAGCCGTCGTCTTATGGAGCTGGTGGAGCTAAGCTAAGCGCCAAACCATCTACGGTCCGCCCTACCATTATGCTGGAAGATCGCGAGCTTTGGGCCTGCGCCCTCCAGGTTGAACGGCAGCACGGAGACGCTGCTCCGCGCTTCGTCGCCGAGCGCATCAGAGCATTAGCTGTTGCCGGGGACGAGGAGGGCATTGCAGCTTGGCAGGCGATTGCCGGGCGGCTCGATAAGCTCCGTCGGGGCACCTCCCGGGAGCGAGAAAAAGGGCGCCGAACGTAAGCCCGGCGCCCGCGACCCGATGAACGGAAGGAACAGCGCCAGAAAGGTGCTGGGAACAGCGCTGTAAGAGCTTCATCGTGCGAATGATTTAAGCATCCGCACACGAGGATGGTTGACTTCGCTTAAATCGCTTGCCTCTGAACGTCGCCATGATCTGTTCCCTGTGATAACCGCTGGCTCGGGGCTCTCGTTGCCATTAATGGACGGCGTAACCAAGAGGGGCTTTGCCACGATGACTGATCCGGCCGGAGCCAAGAATAAAAGTCGGCTTCCGTGGTGGAATAAGGCCTTGTTTGGCATCGCGGCCGTCATCACGTTCGCGCTTGCGATATGGTCGCTATATCTGGGGCGTGCTTCGACCGGGGCGATAGCCGCAGCACTATCATTGGCGTTTGTGCTGCTTCTACATCTTCCCGTTGTCGAAAGTTTCGAGGTGCTGACCCTCAAAGTAAAGCTTAAATCCCAAGTGGATGAAGCCCATGAATTGATGAACCGGCTACAACGAAATGCCGCCATCGGATCGAAGCTAATGTATATACAGCTCGCTTTCATGAACCGAATCGGCAGCATTAGCTGGCGACGAAAGCGAGAGCTAATGCACGAGATAGACCAGATGCTGAACGTTCTCGGAATTTCTCATGAGGAAGTATCTGCATGGAAGAGGCCGTTTCTTAACATAATTTCCTTTGATCTCTTCAGGATCTTCGAGGTCTCATGGCGGCAGCTGGTGTCGGATGGTTTGAGTAAAGCCAATATGAAGGTATCTTCCTATACCGCCGGCAGAACGGTGGATCCGAATGATGCGGAGTATCAGCGCCTTATCGCAGAGGCGAATCGGTTTGCCTTTCAACAACCATCCTTGGAGGATGTTCTTTTCGAGCCGCGGCTAGAGAATTTGGAATCGTTTACGGCGAGCCGCATAGCCAACGCACCCCTTACTGATGCCGAGCGCGCGCAAATCGAGATCATCCGGCGAGAGGTCGTGGATCTGTCAAAGAGCTGTTGGGCAGATGGCACCATAACCAGCGAAGCCGAGAACTATCTCGAGAAATACGGGGAATATACCCGCACCCGGTTAGAAGAACTTCAGCAGGTGGGACGATAGTCGCCGTAATCCAAGCGCCGTTGCCTGATGCGCCTGTTCCACGCCGTTCGCGATTTCCAATGCGAAATCGTTAATGCCGCGCCGCCGAGATTTCGCCGCTATGAAGTGCCGCGATCGATAGAGCGTGCTCGACGCCGGCCGCGATTCCGATGGCGACTTCATTCTCGGGATGCCCCCGCAGCGCCGCGACGAATGCGCCCCCATCGATCTCGCCGACATGGTCCAGGGCCCTGCTCAGCAGCCCGATCGCGAAGATCGCCTCGTTCATGGCTGGCATTTGCGCGCGATTGCGCTCCGTCGCTTCGCCCGTGGCGAGGGTCAAAGCGACCAGGCGATCCATCAGTTCTTTGTTCGCCGTCACGCCCGCCGCATCCCCGCGAAATGACCTTGGCGGCGCGCCGCCTTGCTGACTTTCGAATGCGCAGAGACGTTGTCCATCAGGAAACGTTCGAAGCTCCTCGAATCCATCGCTTTCACGTCCCAATGATGGTGCGTCTCGTGGCGAATGCCTCCAGCCGGGCCGCGACCGAAGGGCAAAGCTCCAGCCGAATTGTCATTCACGCCGCCGCCCTCGATCATGGACCGCATCGGCCGGGCGAGATGCGCAGGGAGCACCATTTCATCCGGGTGCAGATTGTAGAGGCCGCCACGCACCTGCCAGTCGCCACCCTCGGCCGATGCGAGCGGCGCAAATGACATCGCGCTGGCAAGCGCGGTTGCGGCAGCAGCAGGCGCCAACGCCGGCCCGATGATTGGGATCATCGCCGTAGCCGCGTAGGCGCCGGAAGCGGCCACCGCGGCATTCGACGTGACCTGTGCAACGCCCGTCACGGCCTGCTGTGTGCGGCCGAGGATCAGGGCTGCGAGCTGCTTTTCGAGCCATTTCTCGATCATGTTGCCGAGGGCGTCGCCGATCACGCCCGCCAGTCCCTGCCACATCGACTTAATGCCGTTCGCGAAGGAGGTCTGCAGCGTCAGCATTTTACCGAGCGTGCTGCTCCAAGACTGGCTCAGGCTCTGGATGGCATCGAGCTGCAGCTTATGCGTTTGCTCATCGACCTTTCGGTCATCCTGGAGCCTCTTCGCGTTGCCCTGCGCGTTGAGCTGCGTGATCCTATCCTGATGCTGCTTTTCGAGCAGCTCGATCTGCTGATCGATCCTGCGGTAATATCCTGACTTCTCGCCGAGAATCGCACGCTCGTCCTGCAACTCCTTCAACCGGATCGCGTGCTGCCGGTTCTCAAGGTCGACATCGAGCTGATAGAGTTGCGAATTTAGGTCGCGCTGCTGCTGAACTTCCTCATTGGCCGAGATCGCACCGAGCCGCCGCGCTTCCATGATGGCGTCCAGCTTGGCCTGGATGCCCAGCCGAGCGAGATCGTTTTGCGTCTTAGCTGCCTCCATGGCAAGCGCTTCGCTCTGCTTGGCGTCGTCGGTCTCCTGCTGCTGCTTTTCCTTGATGAGCGCCTGCCGGGCGGTGAGATATTTCCGCTCGATCTCCAGTTTGTCCTTCGCGCTCAGGTCCGCGCGCTTGAGGGATTGCTGCCAGAAATCCGCCTCGGACTGGAGCGAATATTGCTGATAAGTGCCCTGTGCATCCTGCTCCATCGCCCAGGCGGTTTTCTTCGCCTCCAACTCCTCATCGAGCTGCTGCGCGATCGACGGCCCCTTTTTCTTGCGGCCGCCGGCGGTCAGATCCGGGTCGAAAGTGCCGCCGGACGGTTTGGAGCTCGGGAGCAAGCCCACCTTGCCGCCAGTCGGGTCGTAGTTGAGCCCATCCATGCCGGAGCCGAAGGAAAGATGGCTCTTCGCGTCATCGGCCAGGGATTTGATCCTGTCGGTCGACGTTTTCACCCGCGCGACGACTGCGTCCAGCCCAGCATTCCAATCGCCCTGGATGGCGCCCCAATTGAGGGTCAATGCATCCTCGACGATCTTGCCGAACGTCATGACGACGGTGCCGGCGATTTGAATGTCGGCCTTGATCGCCTCCATGGCGATCTTTACGCCATCCTTCATCACGTCGAAGGCATCGGTCGCAGAGTGCACGTGCTCGGTGAGCCAGACGAGGCCGCCGACGGCAGCGGCAGCCGCTACCGCGACCCACGTCAGCGGATTGGCCAGCAGCGCGACCGTGAACTCGATCGTCGCGGTAGTCGCGGCCACGATGGCCTCGGTGACGCCGGTCATGGCCGCGGTTACGGCGCCTATGATCCCATCAATCTCGAACGCGGCGGCGAGCCCCATCACGGCTTCACTCGCCGTCACACTGGCTACAGCCGACGCTATCGCAGCGCTGACATATGGCCCAGCCAGCAGCGTGGCTACGGCAGCGGCGATCGGCAGCAGCGTCTCGATATTATCGGAAACGAAGCGGATCACCTCGCCAAGCGGCTCCAGTGCGGCGGCTACGGTGCTGACAACCGTGCCAAGCGTTTCGAGCGTGCCCGTGATCGCGTCGAGCATGATCTTCGCCGTGCCACCCTCCCGATAGCTCTCGATAAAGCCCGAAATCATGGAGTTGAGGCCGTCGGCCGCCTCCTTCAGGACCGGCGCGAAGGCATCCGTGAGCACGTTCGATACGCCCTGCCAGGCGACCTTGCTTTCGTTCGTGGACTCAGCAAGGGCGACGCCCTTTTCGTTGACCTGCTCCAGCCAGTCACGCAGGCCTTTATTCGCGGCGCTGGCGACGAGAACGCCAGCTGAATATTCCTGCGTTCTGCGATCGAGTTCCGCGATCCCCTCCGAACCGCGATCGAGGAACGGGATCATGTCCTTGCCGCTCTTGCCGAAGAGCTCCATCGCCAGCGCGACCTTTTTCGGGCCATCGTCCATATTCTTGAACTTGTCGGCGACAATCGACAGGCGCTCCATCTGCGTGCGCCCGTCGTTCGCGCTGATGCCGATCGCCTTGAAGGCTTCTGCGACCGCGCCGGTGCCGTGCGCGGCTGTCACGGCATTCTTGTCGAGGATCCCCATCGCCTTGGCAAGAGCATCGACGTCCATGCCCGTCTCGGCGGCGGCGGCCTGCAAGCCCTGAACCTCGGGAACGGTCAATCCAAAAGTCTCGGCGAAATGCTTAGTCTTCTCGGCGGCCTCGCCCATATGCTCGGCCCATTCGCTAATCCGCTCAACCGCGAAGGCGGCAATGAAAACCTCTGCGACCTCCGCCAGTGCTGCGCGAAACTCGCCGAACTGGCCAATGGTCTCGCGCAGATGGACGCCAGTCTCGCTGATGCTGGCGGTAATCCCCTCGAAGCCGTGTTTGGACGGCTCGGGGACATGCGAGAGTTGTTTGATCTCCTGAGTGACCAGCGCGACCTTCGCGCGTGCCTTCTCGGCCGCTTCGGCACTGGCCAGCATGCCCGCGCGCAGCTGATCGGTCGCGCCGGTGCTAGCGGCCTCCTTTGCGAAGGCGTTCAGATCCTTCGTGGCCGCCTTGAGCTCGGCGGACATGATCGCGCGCTTCGCCTGAAGATCGACGACGTCCGCGGTAATTGAAACCGAAACATTATTGGGCACAATTCATCCCCTAATTGAGGCTGGCGGTGGCATCGACGGTCCAGGCCAGGAGCGATATGTAAGCGCCATTGTTGTTGGTGCCGCCGCCCCAGCCGATATCAGTGGGCGTCATGAAGGATGCCCGGGTGAAGCTCGTCAGATTCACCCAATTGTCGCCATCAAGGCTGGTATCAAAATAGAGCGTCGTCCCGTCGTCGCGGATCTGGGCCCAGAAAAGCTCGTTGCGAGCCTGGGCGGCACCCCAGGGATCATTGCTGGCAACCGTGCTGTTGTCCGTCGTGACGTTCGTGATTTTCTCGACGCGCGTCCTCTGCGAACCGGTGCCGTTACAGCCGATGCAAGCCTCGATGCCGGCCAGCTTGGTGCCGTCATAGAAGAAGAGGCCCTTGGTCCAAGCCGTGGTCGATGCTTCGCTTGTCGCCATGCCTCTGATGAGCGCTCGCACGCGATAGGGCGTGGAAGGCGCGGAAATCTTCAACAGTCGCCAGTTCAACGTGGTGCTCGGCATCGTGATGAAAATCGGCCCGGTGCTGGTCTTTTGAAGCGCCGTCGACGTGCTCTGGTTCACCCAGGCGAACGATGCCAGCGATGGCACCGTGTAGGTGCCGCCGCCGCCGCCGCCGCTGCCCGCTGGCGTCGCCCATGTTCCATCCCCGCGCCAGAAGGTCGAAGATGAAGCGCTCGAGCCGCTGTTGAGGTGCGACGTGGCGAGATTGCCTTTCACCTGCCTGCCGAGATCGAGCAGGCTCTGAGCGAAAAGCGGTGATGGGGTGAGAGCCAGCAGCGGAAGCAGGAGGCGGAAAATCTTCATCGGTAATCCCTCAATATTGGTAGGTTGCGAGTAGAACGTCGCCCGTATTGGGCGCGGCTGTCATCGTGATCGTCGTTCCCGACAGCGCGTAATCCTTGCCGGAACCGGGCTGCTGCAGCACGCCGTTGAGATAAAGCTGGATGCCCGACGTCGGCGTGTGTGCGAGCGCGAAGGACGTGTTGCTGGCGTTGATCGCGCCGGAAGGAACCTCATTGAAGACGACAGCGCCGGGCGCCCCGAGCGGCCCGATCGTGGTACCGTTGATCCGGCAAAAGAGACCGGCTGTCGTCGTCCAGCAATCCCCATCGACGGGCGATGTAGGCGCGGTGCCGTGCGGCAAGTTGATGGATGCCGCGGCCGCCGTTGCGGCATCGGTCTGTAGAGTGGTGCCGGACGGCAATTGCTTGACCTGCCCGCTCTCGATGACGAGTGGCTTGTCCGCCATGGCCTATCGGCGCCCGTTCATGAGAAATCCATGATCACTGTGGGCGTTCTCCCGGAAGGGCGGCCGCCGCGACGCGATGGAGCGTGCGCCGCGACGGCCTGGATCACCGGGTCCCGCCCCCGGCAACATGGAATTAGGCAGCTTCGGGCTGGGCGAGCACCGCGGCCGTCTCGTCGACGATCATCTTGGCGTTTTGAACCGCCTCTCGAACGTGATGTGGCTCGACATTGTCCCGCTTGCTTAGCAGCACTGCCGAGAGGTTCGCGATTTCGACCGCATCATATTTTGGCATGTCAGGTTCCTTTCATCTCAGGCCTGGGGAAGCTCCAAAAACCAATCATCGGAACAGTCCCCCGCCTGCCTTGGGTCGGACCGCGACGTCCTCGATGATCCGGGGCGCAGCGGGTTCTTCGAGGATCTTGGAACGCGGGGTGATCGAACGTCGGATGGCTTCGACTTCAGCGAGGCGCGTGGCCCGGTCTATCGGCTCTTGCTCGATCGACCGGCGCAAAGCGGCTGCTTCGGCGATCCGCTCTTCGCGCGATAGAGGTACCGGCGACGATGCTGCCAGTGCGCGTTTGACGCTGATGGCATGGGCGATGCGCGCTTCGCGGTCGCTGGCCTGACTGCGAAGCGCTTCCAGATCGCGCCGCGGCATGGAGCCTTTGACTCCGCTGTCAAGCGCACGTTCGGCCCATTCCTTGAGCGGCGAGGTGTCGATTCCCTTGCTGCGTGCCTGACCAAGCGCGTTCGGATTACACGGGACTGGACACACCGAGATCTCGAGGAGCATTTGCCTCTGGAAATCAATGCCGTAAGGTCTGGCTGGATCGGTAGAAAGCTTCCATTTTAATGGTTTGAACCCGACCGAGACGGCTTTCAGGAAACCACCCCTGACGAGCCTGTAGATCGTATCGGCAAATGGATAGATGTCGGCGGAGGCAAATTCGATGTCGCCGACGAGCTTATTGTTCCTGACCAGCACATTCTTCGCTCGCCCGATCGGCGGCTCCGACGACATATGTGCGAAAAGGGCGACCGGGTTCTTGTTGAAATTTACGGTATCCCATCCGGCGGCGGCAATCACATCGCCGGCGTGATCGAGCGTCTCATCCGAAAAGATTATGTTCTTCCATGTGCGGTCTGCATCGACGACACTTTGCTGCTCGCTGGTGGAAAAACGAAACACCGTGCCATCGGGAGCAGCGCCCCCTTCTTGGGCCGCAGCCCGGAAGTCGTTGACCGATATCAGTGGCATTAGATGGCGACCTTTCCTCGACGAACCTTCTCCACGTCGGCGCTGAGCAAGGCCCTGGACATCAGCTGCCACCCTTGCCACGACGGGCGCGGTCAATCTCGGCGTGGGTGAGCACGCCGGCCTCAATGGCTAAACCCAACTGCTCGCCGAGGTTGGTCCACGGATTAAGATGTATGTACGCGCCGCAGCCGATCACTCCCTGGGCCGGCGGCAAATCTTGGCTGACGAGATTTCCCACGGAACCCCGGAAGGCGTATGCCCTTTCCTCAACGGCCACCCAGGCAAGCGCCTTGAGCAGCCATTCCTTCTGCAGGGCGAACCACTCCGACTTGTAGCTCAGTGCCTTGGCCGTGGCCTCGACTGCGACCTGGCGCACATGGTCTCGTCCGTATCGTTCGATCGCGTTTCGGACCAAGGACAAAGCTTTATGCAGGTCAGCAACGCTCTCATGCTCCGGCAGGTCAGGCAGCGCCACGCCAGCATCAGCCAGACGGGCCTGTAATCTTTCATGCAAGCGCCGGTCCGCATCCGAGACGCGGACGGAGCTTTTGGATCCACCGTTTTCAAGCGCGATGATCCGCGCGAGGAGCGCGCGCTCCTCGGCGCACAGAGCGTTAATCTTCTGAAGAAGCAGGTTGGATGTTACGGCTTCGATGGTGGCGATATCGGTCATGGAGCCGAAATACAGGTTCGCGAAACCGAGTTTCGGGCATCTGCAGGAAAATCGACGACGCCGCGGCGTTTTTCACGATTCGCCCGCAGGCGGCGAACTCGATCAGCGATCGTTTCCCATTCGTGGGGTTGTCCAAACTCGCGGGCGACCTTCATGGCGGCTTTACGGCCGAGACCGCGCGCCAGGAGCTCATCATATCGTGCAAGGAGCCGGGCACCTTCGGCCGCCTCGCGCTGCTTCGTCGTTATCGACAGTCGCCGTTCCTCGGTAGCCGACAGTACCGACGCAACCGCCACATCGAGTGTCACGGCGCCCGACATCGCTAGCCGCAGCGCCCGCTCAACTGCGGCGCGGAGTTCGTTCTGATCGGGCGGCGCGGTCATCGCTCAGCTAGTCCACGAGGCACCGTTGGGCGGCCGGATGCTGGAGCTGCTTTATTTTCTCCCGCCCGCGATTTTTTTAATGGAAAAAAATTCAGGCAGAAAAAAATATACCATTGAAAATGCGGGAAAATCGTCCTCGAATTATTTTCTATTGCCGGCTGGGGACGCTCTCCATTTTTTTCCGTAGAAAAAAAATCTCCGGGTGCGGACCAATGCGGTTGGCGGCGCGCGAGCGGGGTAAAGCTAAACCCCCTACCCCTCGAGGGAGGGCTGCCATCCGCCGTGCTCATGCCGCCTCGGCCCCAGCGTCCACTAGGTACGCTTGCCCATCAGCTCGATAGCGGGTGCGCAGTCCCAACCGGATCATCAAAGCGTTGCTGGAAGCAACCTCCGCGATCGGGATGCGATCGTGACGCGACTGCCTCGCGTTCGGACGATCGTGCTCACCCAGCCTAACATGCCAATATTCATCTTCGGGCTCGATCATGTCATGACCGCCTGGCCATTCCCGATGCTCCGCATTGCTTCTGCTGAGGCAGCACCGACGGTAATCGTACCGCTTCTTTGTCGCTCCCGGCGCCGCAGTTGGGCGGCCTCATCCGGCCGCCCGATCCGCTCAAGCCGGGCCGCGTGCTCCTCGACGGCTTCGGGCGTCGCTGGAGCCCCGCTGCCTGTCTGCCGAGTACCAACCGGCCAACCGCTTGGCCGCTCGTACCTACCGCCTGGGGGCGGCGCTGCGGCTATTACGCGCTTGGTACCGGTGCCGTCTTCGGCGCGATACAGCCAATTGTGCCACGTCCGGTCCCAATCTCGCTTGCTGGCATTCGGGCCGGACGCCGAAAGCCAATGGTTCATGAAGATTGCGGCCTGCCGGTCATATTCTCCAGCCGCCCACGTCGCCACGATGGTGCGCAATGCGTCGGGGAGGTCCAGGACGAGGCAGGGTTTCCAGTCTTGCGGCAGCCGGGTCGCTTTACGCGCGCGTATGTCGCCTGCGGGGATGGGTTTAATTTTTGGGGTCTGGGGGCTTTTATCAAGGGAAGGACCATTTTCCGCATGTTCCGCCGTTTCCACCTGATCCACCGGAATTCCACCGGACATTTCTTCACGCTGACGCCGCTTGCGTTCACGGTCCCATGCACGACGCTTTTCCGCTGCTGGATCGACCGGACGAAGTTCCGCTTCCATCTCGGCTATGGCTGCAATGAGTGCGTCGCCTTTGACGCCGGCCGCCATGAGGTGCTTCACTGCTGTTGCGATGATGGTCACACTTGGTGGCCTAATTGGCCGCTGAGCATCAGCATCTCTGCATCCCAATGGCCGCAGCGCCTGTATCGATTGCGCTTGGGAAGCCGGCAGCGCTCAACAGGAAATCGAATGATCTGCACCATCCTAGTCGCGCCGAGGCACGGCCAATCGAGCAGCAAGAGCTGTTCAACAAGCGTCGCGGGCGGCGTGGCCCGCTCAACCGGAAAGCGAATTATCTGTCCAGTCGACCCT
>Ga0207641_10002920_pt1 | contig 15480 bp, 15 predicted proteins | sample KBSSwiS62_FD_184306 | JGI IMG/M metagenome (GOLD analysis project Ga0207641, IMG submission 184306) | Switchgrass rhizosphere microbial communities from Kellogg Biological Station, Michigan, USA - KBS Switchgrass S6-2 (SPAdes) (version 2) | ecosystem: Host-associated > Plants > Roots >... | reverse complement strand
GGACCGGGCCGGGACCAGATAGTTTCACTATCTTGAAAAAGAACAGCAAAAAAATAAGAACAAAAATTTGGAAGTTCTAAAACTTCGCTGAAATTTTACAGTGATTAATTTTATTGGAATATGACAATGAAATCTGATAAAGGAAAAAAAACCGAAGGCCACGAACATAAACCATCTTCCGGCAATGCTGATAAAAAAGCTTCTTCAAAACCAAAGAAACAGGAAGAAGAGGATGATGAGGATTTAGAAGAAGATGAGGAGATGGATGTAAAGGCTACAAAAAAAGGTGCTAAACCTGCTGCTGTAAAAAAATCTGGTGATGATGATGACGATGACGATGCTGGCGAGGATGAACCAGATGAATGGGAAAAACCTGAAGAAGAAGAGGAGTGGGATCCTGACTTCGATGAATTTGACATACCTACATCTAAGAATAAAAAAAGTAGTAGAACTGTTGCAGGAGGAAAAAAAGGCAAAGAAGAAGAGGATGATTTTAAAGTGGATGAGGAATTCAAAGATCTTTATGATGACAGGTATGATGATGATGAAGAGGAAGATTACTAAAAAAGATCTTATTTCCCGTTTTATATTTTGAACGCAACCAATACTAACTGCATTTTTTCAATCACAGATCCTGAGAATGCAAAGAAGAAAATGCTGAGCTGGGCTAACCGGTTTAGCATTTTTTCTTTTTTAGACAATCATCGTTATCAAACCAATTATCATTCCATTGAATGTTTACTGGCTATTGGTAAAAAAAACAGTTTTATTGCAAATGCTGGTAATGCGTTGAATGACCTTCAGAATTTTCTTAATGAGAGTCCTCGTTGGCTGTTTGGTCATTTGGGATATGATCTGAAAAATGAGATAGAGTCGGTCACTCCATCTTACAAAAGCAGGCTTGGTTTTCCGGATATTTTTTTCTTTGAGCCAAAGATCATTATCAGGCTTTCTGAAAAGGAAATGGAAATTGAAAGCGCAGATGACGCTGGGAAAATTTTTGAAGAGATCATGCAGAATGAGGAGAGGCTGGAGTTGCAAAATGATCCCATCAAAATTCAACAACGGGTCTCAAAGAAGGAATACATTGATGTGATTGAACAATTAAAAAAACATATTCTTCGTGGTGATTGTTACGAGATAAATTATTGCATGGAGTTTTTTGCAGAAAATGCAATTGTTGATCCTTTATCAGTTTATGAAAAGCTTAGTAAGACCTCACCAAATCCCTTTTCTGCATTATATAAATTAGAAGATAAATGGCTGATCTGTGCCAGCCCGGAAAGATTTTTGAAAAGAGAAGGAGATAAAATTCTATCACAACCGATCAAAGGAACGTCATCAAGATTTTTGAAAGATGATAGCAGGGATAAAAGAAGCAAAGAAGAACTTTATAAAAGTGAAAAGGACCGATCAGAAAATGTGATGGTGGTTGATCTTGTTCGCAACGATCTTGCCCGTGTATGTAAAGAAGGATCGGTGAAAGTGGATGAATTATTTGGTATTTATTCTTTTCCCCAGGTGCACCAAATGATATCGACAGTAAGCGGAGAATTGAAAGATGAGATATCTTTTACAGACATAATCAAAGCAACTTTTCCGATGGGCTCAATGACAGGTGCGCCAAAAAGAAAAGTGATGCAGCTTATTGATAAATATGAAAGATCGGGTAGGGGAATTTTTTCTGGTGCCGTTGGCTATATAACTCCTGAAATGGATTTTGATTTTAATGTTGTAATTAGAAGCATTATGTACAACGCTTCTGAAAAATATCTTTCTTTCATGGCGGGTTCAGGTATTACTTTTTATAGTGATGCAGAAAAAGAGTATGAGGAGTGTTTACTAAAAGCCGAGGCAATGAGAGGGGCGATTGTAAGTAAATGATTACTTAATGGGTTTTTTCTCAGGTTGAGTTTTTGTTGGTGTAGAAAGCGATTGCTTAAAAGAATCCAACATTATCTGGAGACTTTCATTGAGAATATCATATCGTTTTGCCATGAACAGATCCATTTTATCTACCGGCAATCTTAATTCGTATTTACCATTATGTGTGATCAGTTTATCAAAGTCGGGATTGTAACGATTGAATTCTATAATTGAAAATGCAATGTATTTTGTAATTACTAAAGAATTATATCTTCCACTGATCGCCTGTACTTTTGAATTGGTTAATTCAGCTGTATTTAAATTTTTTTCGGCAGGATTCACATTAGATGCTTGTTTTAAAATATCTGTTTCATCCTTGGTTAATGTTGTGATGCCCCCATCACCTTCCATTATATAATGCGTAGCAATAAATTTTTTTACATGATCTCTTGATTCAGCTGGTAAATAATGTTGCAGGTCCCAGAAATTTCGACTCCTACTTTTTCTAATTGCAGCATCAACATTTCCCGGGCCTCCATTGTATGCAGCGATCACCAGCAACCAGTCATTATAAATATTATAAAGCTCACTTAAATACTTCGCTGCTGCATGAGTACTTTTATAATAGTCAGTTCTTTCATCAGTATATGTGTTTACTTTTAACCCCATTCTTCTTCCTGTTTCCGGCATAAATTGCCAGGGGCCAACGGCACCAGCCCATGATACTGCATACGTTTTCAAATAAGATTCTATGACGGCGAGATATTTTAATTCTCTTGGCAAACCATGATAGGTAAGTACCGCATCGATCATATCAAAATATGGACGTCCCCAACCTTTTAATTTTTCCAAACTCTTTCTGTTTTTTGCCATATAATCATCCACAAAACTTATAGCACGGGGATTTAGTTGAATCTGGTTTAATCCTTCTTCTTCGGGCTTGCCTACAAAAAGATCTTTGAAACCTGCTTTTGGATCGGAAGCGATGGCAGCAGGAACAATGGTGGAATCAACCACCGGTTTATTGGTCCTCGATCTAGAGAGATCGATAATTGTATCCGATACCTGCGCAGTAACAGTTATGGTAACAAGAGAAATTAGTATCGTAAATAAAAAACGCATTAGGAATAGAGAGAGCTAAAATTATTTTTTGAACTCCATTAATTGTTGGGAGGCCTGCAACAAAGATAACTCGTTAAATTCTTTTGCCATTAACTGTATCCCGAACGGCATTCCGTTGGAATGTTTAAAAAGTGGTAATGATATACCGGGAATTCCCGTCAGGTTTGCAAATACAGTATAAATATCTGCGAGATACATAGCGATAGGATCATCTGTTTTTTCGCCGATCTTAAATGCAACTGATGGTGACGTTGGCATTAGAATAAAATCAAATTCTTTGAAGACCAACTGTGTTTTTTCTACAAGTTTGCGTCTTACTTTTTGTGCTTTGGTAAAATAGGCATCATAATAACCGGTGCTTAAAACAAAAGTGCCGAGCATAATTCTTCTTTTTACTTCTTTACCAAAACCTTCGCTGCGATTGTGTTTGTAAAACTCTGTTAAATCGTTTGATGCTTTTGCGGAACGATAACCATATCGAACGCCATCATAACGGGAAAGGTTAGATGATGCCTCGGCAGTTGTAAGAATGTAATAAGCCGGAACTATATAATCGAGGTATTCAAAACTTAATGCGGTTACCTTATGCCCTTCACTTTTTATTTGTTCAATCATTTTATTTATTCCATCAGCAATTTCAGTATCAAGCGAAGGATGCCCTAATGTTTCTTTGAAATAAGCAAAATGGAATTTTTTATTTTCTTTTAATGCGGCAAAATATTTCTCAACTGGTTTTTGAGAAACGGTGCTATCATATTCATCTGCACCGGCAATAATTTCTAAAACTTTACTTGCATCATCAACATTGTTTGCAAAAATCCCAATCTGATCAAAAGAAGAAGCATAAGCGATCAAACCATATCTTGAAATGCGGCCATAAGTTGGTTTCAAACCAACGATGCCACAAAAATCTGCTGGCTGGCGAACCGAACCGCCTGTATCGCTTCCCAATGAGATCATGCAAAGACCTGCTTGTACAGCAACAGCTGATCCGCCTGAAGAGCCACCTGGTACACGGGTTTCATCCATTGCATTCCGCACATTTCCATACACTGAATTTTCATTGGCAGAGCCCATTGCAAACTCATCACAATTGCAAACACCAATGATAATAGCTTCTTCCTGTAAAAGTTTTTCTATGGCTGTTGCAGAATAGAGTGAAGTGAAATTTTTTAAGATGCCGGATGCAGCGGTAAGCGGATGGTCTTTGTAACAAATGACATCTTTGATAGCAAATACAACCCCATGTAATTTTCCAATAGCATTTCCAGTTTTTCTTTTTTTATCAAGCTCTGCAGCCTTTTGGATTGTTTCTTCTGCAAATACATGAACAAAAGCATTCAGGTGTTTGCATTTTTCAATTTCGGAAAGATAATGATGAACAGCTTCAGTGCAGGATGTGTTGCCCTGAGTTAATGCAAGATGGTATTGATCAATAGTGGTATACTCGACCAAAAGCGAAAGTCTTTATAAGATCAAAAGCAAGATCGGATTAGTTAGATGAGGCGTTAGTGTTAGTTTCTGGTTTAGTGTCCTTTTCGGTAATGCTCTCTTCCAATTCTCTTCTTACATTATCTTTTGCATCCTTAAATTCACGAACACCTTTTCCAAGACCACGCATCAGTTCGGGTATTTTTTTACCCCCGAATAATAATAATACAACAAAAGCGATCAGTATTATTTCAGTCGCACCTAGATTTCCCATTTTTAAAAAATTTAGAATTGTAAAGGTAATATAAATTGAAGTCCTGTTTTCAGTAGTATGTTAAGCAGATGTAAATGTATCAAAGTCCAAATAGCACTCTTTTTCGAGATCAATTAAGAAGCTTTGCGGTCTTTTTGAGGGGTTGGTTCATCCAACTCTTTTTTTACATTATCTCTTCCATCTTTAAATTCTCGAACACCTCTACCAAGACCACGCATCAATTCAGGTATTTTTTTGCCACCGAATAACAGTATAACTACAAAAGCGATTAATAAAATTTCACCCCAACCAAGCTTTGGCATTTTTTAAAAATTTAGAACCCTAAAGGTAATATAAAATAGAAGTTCGATTTCAAATAAATTGTTAAGCAGGGATTGTAAAAAAAGCGACCGTTAGTACCGGTCGCCATTTAATTATTTAAAAGAGATCTTTATGATTGTGCTCCTTCAACAGCCTGGCGTTTCTCACGGATCCTTGCACTTTTACCACTTCGGCTGCGTAAATAATAAAGTTTAGCCCTGCGAACACGGCCACTTTTATTTACTTCTATTGATTCGATATTGGGAGAATAAAGAGGGAAAAGTCTTTCTACGCCAACACCATCAGAAATTTTACGAACAGTAAAACTTGAGGTTGGTCCTGTGCCCTGGCGTTTGATAACGTCACCTTTAAAGCTTTGAATCCTTTCTTTGTTTCCTTCAACAATTTTATAATTAACTGTAATATTATCACCAGCTTTAAAAGCCGGGAATTCTTTTTTACCAGTCAGCTGTTCGTGTACAAAATCTATTGCGTTCATAATCTTCAGTTTTGCGGGTCGCAAAGATAAGGGGAATGAAGGGAATTAGGAATTAGTAACTGGTCTTTTTTTACCTAACTATTTCTTTGCTTAATAGTAGTAATGCAGAAGAAAGGTTTGCGACGCAACCAGACTCAATCAGGGCTAAAAAGCTGGTATCCAAATTCCTTAAACTCAATACTATCTCGCCACGTTCACCGCTCTTTTCTCTCTAATCACTGTCACTTTTATCTGGCCAGGGAATGTCATTTCGTTCTGAATTTTTTGAGCAAGCTCAAAAGAAAGCTTTTCTGAATCCTGGTCGGATACTTTATCTGCTTCAACAATTACTCTTAACTCACGTCCAGCCTGGATAGCATAAGCTTTTTCAACTCCATTATAGGTCATCGCCAGGTTTTCAAGGTCTTTGATCCGCTGCAAATATTGTTGCATAATTTCCCGGCGGGCACCAGGCCTTGCGCCACTAATAGCATCACATGCCTGCACAATTGGGGAGATCACATATTGCATTTCCATTTCATCGTGATGGGCACCAATTGCATTTATAACTGCGGGGTTCTCTCCATATTTTTCTGCGAGTTTGGCACCGAGTAATGCATGGCTCAATTCAGTTTCTTCGTCAGGAACTTTTCCAATATCATGAAGCAAGCCTGCACGTTTTGCAAGTTTGGAATTCATACCGAGTTCTGCTGCCATGATGCCACAAAGATTTGCTACTTCACGACTATGCATCAGCAAGTTTTGACCATATGAAGAACGGAACCGCATACGGCCAACCATTCTCACTAATTCTTTATGTAAACCATGAATTCCAAGTTCAATAACGGTTCTTTCCCCGATATCCATTACCTGTTCTTCAATTTGTTTTTTCGTTTTCTCAACCACTTCCTCAATTCTTGCCGGGTGAATACGACCATCTGCAACTAATCTTTGCAAACTCAAACGGGCTATTTCACGACGAAGCGGATCAAATGAAGAAAGAACGATTGCTTCAGGAGTGTCATCAACAATAAGATCGACACCGGTGGCTGCTTCGATTGCCCGGATATTTCTTCCTTCGCGACCAATGATCTGTCCTTTTATTTCATCGCTTTCAAGATTAAAAACTGTAATGGAATTTTCAATGGCCTGTTCAGCTGCAGTACGTTGAATTGTTTGAATGATGATCTTTCTTGCTTCTTTATTTGCTTTTTGTTTGGCATCTTCAATTATTTCCTGTTGAACCACTAAGGCCCTTGTTTGTGCTTCATGTCTCAGGCTTTCCACCAGTTGCGTTTTGGCTTCTTCTGCGGTAAGACCGGCAATTTTTTCCAAACGACGGATATGTTCTTCCTGGTGTTTTTCCAGTTCTGTACGCTTGATATTTACGAGTTCAATTTGCCGATTGAGGTTTTCCTTGATTGTTTCATTTTCTTTTAAATGTTTATCAAGATTCCCTTCTTTTTGGTTGATGGATTGCTCTTTTTGCCTGATGCGATTCTCAGCATCATTGATCTTTTTATTCTTTTCAAAAACCTCTTTGTCATGATTTGATTTCATCTGGACAAAGCGTTCCTTGGCCTCCAGTTCTTTTTCCTTTTTGAAAGTTTCGCCTCTGAGTTCGGCTTCTTTAAGAATACTTTGAGCAATTAGTTCGGCTTCGGCTACCTGTTTTTTTGTGTTTTTGGAGAAAATGAGCTTACCCGCTATAATGCCGAGAATTATCCCTGCAACTCCAATAATGGCAAACAATATATTTTGATCCATGAATGTTTAGTTTGATTGTTTTCACAATACTTGTTTTAAAAATGCCTGACGGCTCTAATGCTAATGGTCAGGTAATCAGCGAAGATACAAAACGGCGGGAAGTGATGAAATCAATTATAAAGGGTAAAAAGCCGGAGGTGTGAGTTTTTTTGGATCAATAAAGATCAGGATTGGAGTTGTCCATCAAGCATTCGTTCCAACAAATTCAGTTTATCAGTAAGATTATCTTTCTCAACATCTGTAGCCGAACTGCTATTTTGTTCAGTGGCATACCATACAAGTGCCATTGCCACATAATCCTGCATGTCTTTGCCCGCAAACATAGTTTTGAATTCAATGATCTTGTCATTGATCGTTTTTACTGTTTTGCGTACCACTTCTTCATCTTTTGCATCCAATTTAATGCGGTAGCTGCGGTCGGCTATTGTAATTGTGGCAGGTATTAATTGTTCGGACATAGTCGTGAATTGTAAATGGTCAATGGTGAATGACTGCTATCCTTTTTCTTCATTCACTTAATAAGGCAATGCAACGATCGATCTCTTTAATATAAGAATTAATGCGTTTTTCAAATTCTTTCTTATCATTCGGATCCCAATCGCCTGATGTGATCTTTAAAACATCCACTTGTTGTTTCAAGTCTTCAATGTTTTGCTGATGAGCAAAGGATTGGGTCCTGTTTTTATCCAATTCCTCTTTCAGACGCAGGTTTTCCTTTTGCAAAGCAGCATGCTCCTTCAAAACCTGCTGTAGCTTATCCTGTATTCGTTTTAATTGATTTTCGAAGTCAGCCATAAAAATTATTTCCTGATTTCAGCATTCAATTCTTTTTCAAGCGCCTCCATTATCTTACCCATCCATCCATCGATCTCTTTATCCGTAAGCGTTTTTTCCTGGTCAAGAAAAGTAAAGCTTACTGCGATCGATTTTTTATCAGGGCCAAGCTTTTCACTTTCGAATATATCAAAGAGTTTAACCTCTTGCAATTTGTCAAGCTTTAATTTATTCACCGACTTCTCCACGTCTTCATAAGCAAGTGCTTTTGGCACTATCACGGAGATATCTCTCATTACTGATGGAAACCGGGACAATTCTTTAATTGAAAGAGTTTGCATTAAAGCTAATTTCATCACCGCATCCCAATTAAGCAAAGCAAAGAACACCGGTTGCCTGATACTAAATTGCGTAAGTACTTTTTGGGTTACCTCACCACAGCCTGCAATAGTTTCTCCATTTACTTTATAAATAACATGGTCATCAAATTTTGGGACTGCTAATGCATCAATTGAGTCAACATTTACACCTAATAACTTCAAAACGGAATTTAATACTCCTTTTATATAATAGAAATCTGTAACATTTCCTTTTTGTTTCCAGGTCTGCTCATTTGTATTGCCACTTAGCACTATACACAATTGCTCTATTTCCTGGTACTTGCCCGACCCACTGGTAAAATATCCTTTGCCAAATTCAAAAAGCTTCAGGTTGCTGTTCTTATGATTCAAATTGCGTGCTACAACTTCGAGACTTGTTTCTAATAATGATGGACGAAGAATATTCAATTCGGCGCTAAGGCTATTCATCATTTTCACCATTGGCTGTCTCTCTTCTTCTGTAAAATAAGCAGCGTTGGTTATAGAGTTGGTCATCATTTCATGAAATCCAAGTCCAACAAAATAATTCGCCACCTTTTCTTTCAAGGTATGGCGCATATAATTTTCTTCAACCGAAGGCGTAATAGTGATCGCGGTGGGGATCTCAATATTATCCAACCCGTCAATCCGCAGAATTTCTTCTACGATATCTGCCGGCAAAGAGATATCAGGTTTGCTGAAAGGAACTGCTACACGTATTTCATCAATTCCGTCTTTTAATATTTCGAAACCAAGGTTATTTAAAATATTCTTTACAGTATCCGGATGATAGTTTTTGCCACTCAGTTTTTTCAGGTAATGATATTTAAGTGAAACCTGTGTTTTGTTTGGTGGGTCCGGATAAATATCAACAATATCAGATGCTATTTGACCACCACCGAGTTCTTTGATCATAAGTGTAGCACGTTTCAATACAGTAACCGTATTTGATATATCAATGTTTTTTTCAAAACGTGTTGCCGCATCTGTTCTCAGGCCATGTCGAAAACTTGTTTTGCGAATATCAATTGGATTGAACCAGGCGCTTTCCAAAAAAATGTTCTTCGTTTTATCTGTAACACCTGAGTGCAAGCCTCCAAATACACCGGCAATGCAAATTCCTTCTTCTGCGTCACAGATCATCAGGTCCTCTTTGCTTAGTTTTCTTTCTTTTTCATCCAGCGTAACAAACTTTGTTCCTTCAGGTAAGTTTTTCACCACTATCTTTTGACCTTTTATTTCATCGGCATCAAATGCATGAAGCGGCTGACCTGTTTCATGCTGAATGAAATTGGTGATGTCGACGATATTATTAATTGGTCTTAGGCCAATAGATTTTAATTTTTTTTGCAACCAAACAGGAGACTCTTTTATGGTAACACCTGTAATACTCACACCGCTGTATCGCTGACATGCTTTTTCATTTTCAACCGAAACCGAAATTGGCAATGATTTGTTTTCGGTCTTAAAACCATTGCTGGTTGGCAGCTTGGGTTTCAGATCTTTTTTATCATGATGATTTAGATAAGCACAAACATCTTTAGCAACTCCCCAATGGCTCATTGCATCCATCCGGTTCGGCGTGATCCCTAATTCGTAGATCCAATCTTCATAAGGTTGAAAATATTCTGCAGCATCAAGGCCCACTTTTGCATCTTCTTTCAAAACCATAATGCCAGCATGTGATGTACCTAGGCCAACTTCATCTTCGGCGCAGATCATTCCAAAGCTTTCAACATTCCTGATCTTTGCAACTTTCATTGTGATTGGCTCATTATTTATCGGGTAAATAGTTGTTCCCACTTTTGCGACAATAACTTTTTGACCAGCCTCAACATTTGGTGCCCCGCAAACAATTTGCAAAGGCTCACCGTTCCCTACACTAACTTTTGTAAGTGTGAGCTTGTCTGCATTCGGATGTTTTTCGGTTGAAAGAACTTCGCCAATTACAAGGCCTTTTAAACCACCTTTTACTTCTTCAAATTTTTCAAAACTTTCTACTTCCAATCCGATAGAAGTGAGAATGCGAGCCAATCTTTCGGGATCAACCGTAACAGGTAAATATTCACTCAGCCATTTATAAGAGATAGTCATTTATTCAATTTCTTTTCTGGTGCGGACAAAGATAATTGATTGAAGTCACAAGAAATTTTTACACGATTGGGTATAATTTTTATGCAAATGCCAAAATATTTTTTCTAAATTACAGATGGCATTATGAAACCGATTGTGGAAAAGCTTGTGAAGTTTTCGTTAGGAAAGAAAAGTTTTTTTTGTCTGCATTTGGCTTTTATATTCGCCGTCTGACTGAGGGATAACGTTTCGAACCGAACCAACTAATTCAGTGAAATAAGGCTGGAAAAACTAACCCAAAAGTCATTGGTGTGAAATCAATGGTTTAAATTTTTATCGCCCTAATTCAACGATGGAACTTACTAATCTCAACAAGGACCGCAAACAAAGAAGAAAAACATCATCCGACCTAAGCAGCCTTGTTTATGGCAAAATACCACCACAGGCAAAAGATCTTGAAGAGGCAGTTCTCGGTGCAATAATGCTTGAAAAAAATGCATTTGATGTTGTTATTGAAATTTTAAAGCCCGAATGTTTTTATGTAGATGCACACCAGCGCATTTATCGTGCTATGCAGGGTCTGGCACAAAAAAATAAACCTATCGACATACTTACGGTGTCTGAAGAATTGAAAACCCGTGAAGAGTTGGATATGGTAGGTGGACCTTATTATGTTACTAAACTTACGAATGCAGTTGTATCCTCTGCGCATATTGAAACACATGCAAGAATTATCCTCCAAAAATTTATTCAAAGAGAACTGATACGTGTAAGCGGAGAAATTATTGGTGATGCTTACGAGGATTCAACCGATGTTTTCGATCTGTTGGACGACGCGGAAAGCAAATTGTTTGAAATTACCAGTAATCACCTTCGCAAAAATTTCGATACCATCGATTCGGTTTTGGTAAAAACCATTCAGCGTATTGAAGATCTTCGCCATAAGAATGAAGATGTATCTGGCGTACCAAGTGGTTATCCTTTACTTGACAGAATTACTTATGGCTGGCAAAATACAGATCTTATCATTCTTGCTGCAAGACCTTCTGTTGGTAAAACAGCATTTGCATTGAACCTGGCAAGAAATGCAGCATTACATCCAAGCAAGCCAACGCCGATCGCTTTCTTTTCTTTAGAGATGAGTGCAGGACAATTGGTGCAACGTATCCTTTCTGCTGAAAGTGAGATTTGGTTGGAGAAAATTGCCCGTGGTAAGTTGGAAGAACATGAAATGAAACAGCTCTATGCCCGCGGTATTCAACGTTTGGCTAAGGCACCGATATTTATTGATGATACCCCGGCATTGAACATTTTTGAATTAAGAGCAAAGTGTCGTCGTTTAAAAAATAAACACAATATCGGGTTGGTGTTGATCGATTACCTGCAATTAATGAGTGGGACAAGTGATAACAAGAACTCAAATCGGGAGCAGGAGATCAGTAATATTTCAAGAAACCTGAAAGCATTGGCGAAGGAATTGAATATTCCCATCGTTGCGCTTTCACAGTTAAGTCGTGAAGTAGAGAAAAGAAAAGAAGGGGCAAAGATCCCGCAGCTTAGTGACCTTCGTGAATCAGGAGCGATCGAGCAGGATGCCGATATGGTAATGTTCCTTTATCGTCCAGAGTACTACGATATCACTGCAAATGAAATGGGGGAAAGTAATAAAGGCGAAACGCACATAAGAATTGCGAAGCATAGAAACGGGGCGTTGGATACAATAAAACTGAAAGCCCTTTTACATATTCAAAAATTTGTAGAAGATGATGGAAGTGGAATGGGCGGCCTTGGATTGCCAACAGGAAGTTGGAAGCCTGTACCTGATGATGGGTCTGGAAGCGGAGATGCTAAGTTATTTATACAAGCTGGCAGCAAAATGAATGATCTTCCGTTTAATGAATATGAGGAAACGCCATTCTGATTTTAGATTGCAGATTTAAGATTTTAGATTTGTCCGGAAGTTCTCCGGACTTTTTATTTTAACCAATGGCATTGCCTTTTTTTTATATTGTTGATTATAATTCTTCACAAAAGGAAATTGTATTAGATGAGGACACTTCCCACCATGTGGTACAGGTATTAAGAATGAAAGAAGGAGAGAAGTTGAACCTTACAGATGGAAAAGGAAATTTGATCACTGCTGAAATTACTGATGCAAATAAAAAACATTGTGGCGTTAACATACAAGCTGTGAGTAACGAGCTACGAGCTGCGAGACAAATTACCATTGCTATTTCACTACTCAAGAACACCAACCGCTTTGAATGGTTTTTAGAAAAGGCAACTGAGATTGGCGTCAGTGAAATAATTCCATTGATCTGTGAAAGAACAGAAAAACAAAAATTCAGGTATGATCGTATGAAGGGAATTTGTATAAGTGCAATGTTACAATCTCAACAAACATGGTTACCAATACTGAACGAGCCAAAACAATTTAGCCATTTAGCAGTTGAGCAATTTGACAATCAGCAAAAATTCATTGCCCATTGTGATGAATCATCTGTTAAAAAACACCTTTCAACTTTTCAATCGTTCAACTCTTCAATCATTATTATCGGCCCTGAGGGAGATTTTACAAAAAATGAAATAAAGCTTGCCCTTGAAAATAACTTTGTACCTGTGTCACTTGGTGAAACAAGATTGAGAACTGAAACTGCAGGCATTGTAGCAGCAAGTTTACTTCGCCAGGTCTGATTCATTTCTTTCTTCAGCCCTCCACACCGGTTCATTTAATTCTACTACACGTCTGCGTTTCCTGGCGGCACGACTACGCATGGTCATATTCAGCATTTCTACACCAAACGAAAAGGCCATGCCGAAATAAATATAATTTTTCAAATGAAGTTTTTCTGCTTGTTCATGATCCCATCCTTCAATGACAAGACTTAACCCGATCATTACCAAAAATGAAAGAGCCAGCATTTTTATAGTTGGATGTTTATGTACAAATGAAGAAATAGCCGGACTGAATAAAAACATTACGATCATGGCAACAACTACCGCTGCTATCATGATCTCAACATGCTTGGCTGTGCCACCAGCTGTTATTACGCTATCAAATGAAAACACTGCATCAATGATCATTATCTGTGCAATAGCTTGTGCAAATGAAAGCCCTTTTTGTTTTTGCGATTCAACATTTGGGTCTTCGCCTTCCAACTTACCATGAATTTCTTTTACAGATTTATAAATAAGAAACAAACCACCTCCCAACATGACTATACTTGCAAGGTCAAAACCTTTTCCAAACCAATTTTCCGGGATAATAAACTTTCCACGTTGTGATAACAACCAACCCAACCCCATCAGCAATAAACTTCTTGAAATAATTCCCGTGATCATCCATAAACGTCTTGCTCTTTGTTGCTGGCTTTTGTCAGTAAGCCTGTTCATGATGATACTGACAAAGATCACATTATCGATTCCCAATACAACTTCAAGAATTGCAAGAATTAAAAAACTTATTATACTTTCTGAAGTAAAAAGATGTTCCATCTATATTTATTATTAATTAATAATTTTTAATTATTAATTTTTGTGAGATCCTTACAAATATGCTTAACTATTCCCGGTCCTTCATAAATAAAACCTGTCCAAACCTGTACCAATGATGCGCCGGCATCAAATTTTTCTTTTGCATCTGCCCCGGTAAAAATTCCACCACTTGCAATGATCGGGATCTCGCTTTTTGTTTTTTCACAAATATATTTTACAACCTCTGTTGATCTTTTTTGCAAAGGTTTTCCGCTTAATCCGCCGGTTTCCAATGTCCCGATCCTTAATTCATGTTCCAGTCCTTCACGATCTATGGTTGTGTTTGTCGCAACGAGACCATCTAATTTTATTTCCAATGCAAGATCAATTACATCATCCAATTGTTCTATTGTAAGATCGGGTGCAATTTTTAGTAATACAGGTTTGGCAACTGCTTTGCCGTTATTGATCATTTGCAAATGCCGAAGAATTTTTCTCAATGATTCTTTTTCCTGGAGCTCCCTTAAGCCGGGTGTATTTGGAGAACTTACATTCACGACAAAATAATCAACATAGTGATGCAGTTCTTTAAAACAAATTTCATAATCCCTCCATGCATCTTCATTGGGTGTCATCTTGTTCTTGCCAATGTTACCACCGATAATGAGTCGTTGGCTGTTAACGGTGGACTGTTGACTATCAACTTTTGACTGCCATTGACGAAGTCTTTCTGCAATCACTTTCACTCCATCATTATTAAAACCCATCCGATTAATTAGTGCTTTATCTTTTGGTAATCGAAAAAGCCTTGGTTTTTCATTGCCTGCCTGTGGCAATGGTGTTACTGTACCTATTTCAACGAAACCAAAGCCAAGTGTTTCCAACTCTCTTAAATATTTTGCGTTTTTATCAAAGCCAGCACCGAGACCGACGGGATTTTTGAATTTTAGATTTAAGATTTCAGATTTAAGATTTTCGTTTGCAATTGGTGAGAAGATGGAAGCGAGCAGTTTCCTCAGAAAGCCGATACTGCAAAGCACCCGAAGGCAATTCATTGAAAAATAATGAACCCATTCTGTTGGGAAAAGAAACAATATTGAACGAAGGATCTTATACATACGATCGCTGCGAAGATAAGCCCCGAATTTTTAGGGGATATAGCAAATACTTTAACTTTGACATATAAGGTTGCATAAACAACTTTTCGTAAATTTGAGTGTTGTCATGGAGATGCGGAAGATGAATAGAATTACCCGAGATGAACGGAGCGTCGCAACAAAAGTTTAATAGAATTACAAGAGCTGGCATTAAAAGAATTAAATCATTCATTATGCAAGAAGCATATATAGTAGCGGGATACAGAACCGCTGTTGGTAAAGCAAAACGTGGAGGCTTTCGCTTTTATCGTCCGGATGACCTGGCGGTAGATGTAATAAAAGGATTGATGGCAAGCGTGCCTCAATTGGAAGCTAAAAGAGTTGATGATGTAATTGTTGGTAATGCTGTACCCGAAGCTGAACAGGGTTTACAATTCGGTCGTATCATTTCTGCAAGAGCCTTGG